>Ga0307988_1000713_pt1 | contig 21635 bp, 19 predicted proteins | sample EllFjometagen183_FD_203166 | JGI IMG/M metagenome (GOLD analysis project Ga0307988, IMG submission 203166) | Marine microbial communities from Ellis Fjord, Antarctic Ocean - #183 | ecosystem: Environmental > Aquatic > Marine > Unclassified | place: Southern Ocean | collected 2014-10-08 | reverse complement strand
TGCCCACTTCTTGCTCTGGAAAATTTTGTCTGTACGCCGCATTTAGGCGCATCAACCAGTGAAGCTCAGGAAGGCGTGGCTCTTATAATTGCTGAACAGCTCGCGGATTATCTATTGAGAGGGGTGGTGACAAACGCAGTTAATGTTCCTTCGGTGAGTGATGATGTGCTTGCCCAGGTCGGGCCATATTTAACCCTTGGCGAGATGCTTGGCTCGCTGCATATGCAGATTGCAAAAGGTGGTGTCGAGGAGGTCAATATAGAGTACTGCGGGGAACTTGCTGAATTGAACACCGGGCCGATCACAGTGGCATTTTTAAAAGGCCTTTTTACTCCGATTCTAAAAGATGCAGTGAACTATGTGAATGCACCGGTCATCGCTAAAGGTCGTGGAATTCGGGTGGTTGAGTCCAAAAGCGACAGGGCTGATGATTTTATAAATACACTTTCTGTTAAGGTTACAACGAGCAAGAGCGAAGAAGTTCTGGTTGGCACCGTCTTTGGTCACAGTGAGCCTCGGCTTGTGCGCTTAAATGATTTTCGTCTGGAGGCATTGCCGTCTGGCCCCATGCTGCTTGTCTTCAACAATGACGTACCGGGGGTTATCGGTGCACTCGGCAGTACTCTGGGTGCAGCTGGGGTTAACATCTCTAGAATGACTGTAGGACGAGAGGAGGAAAGTAATCAGAATATTATTCTTCTGAGTACAAATGAATTGGTCTCAAAAGAGTTGCTCGAAGAGGTAATGGGTCTTAAAAATATAGCAGATGCGCAGGTTCTGGATCTTCCGGAGCTGTAGATTTTCTAGAGAAGTGAAGAGGGAGAATAACAGAGATGAGTGAGCAAGAAGCAAAAAAAGCGAATGATTGCGAGTGTGACGAAGGAAAAGTACCAAACAGGGAGGGGAAGTGTGTCATGCCGGAGGTTACATTTTCCGCTTTTGTCATGTCTTTGAACACGTCGGTCTTGTTTCATTTAGGTGAAATTGCTGACCCGGTATCCGGTGAAAAAGCAGTGAATCTGGACGCGGCAAGACACGGCATTGATACTCTGGTGGTAATTCAGAATAAGACAAAGGGGAATTTAACGGCGGATGAGGAAGAGATGCTGAGAAATATTCTCTACGATGTTAAACTCAGGTTTGTAAAGGCAGTTAAGAAGTAGGTTTCATGGAAAGGGATGGTAAAAAAATTCTGCTCCATGCTCCAGCGAAGGTGAATCTATTTCTTCATGTATTGGGGCGTAGGCCTGACGGTTACCATGACCTTGAAACATGGATGCAGAAGCTTGACCTGTACGATAGAATTTTTCTTGAAACTGGTGAAGGAACAGGTATACAGCTTGCTTGTGATGACCCTGTGCTGTCGGGTGAGGACAACCTCGCGGTCAAGGCAGCAGAGGCTTTTTTTTCAGCCATTGGGGAGGCGCCGCCAAAGCTTAAAATCAGCCTTGAAAAGAGAATACCTGTTGCTGCTGGCCTTGGAGGCGGCAGTAGCGACGCCGGCACAGTACTCCGGGGTCTTAACAGCCTTTTCGATCTGCCGTTTTCAGAAGAAGGATTGGTAGAACTGGCAAGTCAGCTGGGGGCGGATGTGCCTTTTTTTGCGGTTGGACATGAGGCCGTAATAGCTCATGGTATCGGCGATATTATGCATCCAGTTGATTCTCTCGTGGGTTGTACTTTCGTCCTTGTGAACCCTGGATTTTTTGTTTCAACGCGCTGGGTTTTTGAAAATTTATCCTTGACAAGTATGGAAAAAAAATATACGCTTGCTCGTTTTCATAAACGAAAATTGGATTCTTTTTCTCTGCCGGTAATGCATAATGATCTGGAGAAGGTTACCAGTTGCAAACATCCTGAGATTGAGGCAATGAAACAGAGGTTGTTGGAGTTGGGAGCCTCGAGGGTGTTGATGTCTGGTAGTGGACCTACTGTCTTTGGAGTTTTTCCAGACGGTGAAAGAGTGAGTGGGTTCGATTTTAAGAATATAGTCAGTAGTTTATGCCATAACTTTGGAAGTAAGGTTTTTATAGCAAGAGCATGTGCTGGGGCGTGGCCAAGTGGTTAAGGCACCGGGTTTTGATCCCGACATCCGTAGGTTCGACCCCTACCGCCCCAGCCATTAAAATAGTTCACATTTAATGATCCTTAAAAAGAATCTCAACGATGGCTAATATAATAAAGGTTTTTTCAGGTAATGCCCATAGAGAGATGGCTCAGGAGATAGCAGCTAACCTGGGGCAGCCGCTGAGCAGGGCTGACATCAAGACATTCAGTGACGGTGAGATTTTTGTCGAGATCAAGGAGAATGTGCGCGGTACGGATGTTTTCGTTGTTCAGCCAACATGTACTCCCGTAAATGATCACTTGATGGAACTGGTGATAATGGTGGATGCACTTCGGCGTGCTTCGGCGAGGCGTATTACTGCAGTCGTTCCTTATTACGGTTATGCACGTCAAGACAGAAAAAATGCGCCACGGGTGCCTATCACCGCCAAAGTAGTGGCCGAGATGTTCATGGCTGTTGGAGTTAGGCGTGTGTTGTGTATGGATCTGCATGCAGGCCAGATACAGGGATTTTTTAATATCCCGGTGGATCATCTCTACGCTGCGCCAGTAATGCTTAAATACATTCAGGAAAATTTTAACGATGTAGTTATGGTTTCACCTGATGCCGGTGGTGTTGAGCGAACCCGTGCTTTTGCAAAAAGATTGAACAGTGATCTGGCTATTATTGACAAACGTCGTGATAGACCAAATGAGTGCCAGGCTATGAATGTAGTTGGTGATGTTGAAGGGAAGACGGCAGTTTTGGTTGATGATATGGTAGATACAGCCGGTACCCTCTGTTCCGCAGCACAAACTTTGCTGGATAATGGAGCGAAAGAGGTCCATGCCTGTTGCTCACATCCAGTTCTTTCTGGCCCTGCCATTGAGCGTATTACTGAATCAAGTCTTAAATCACTGGTTGTAACTAACTCTATTCCACTCCGATCAGAGGCAAAGAAGTGTGGTAAAATAAAAGTTCTTTCAGTGTCCGCGCTGCTTGCTGATGCAATTAATAGAATTCATAATGAGGATTCGGTCAGTTCATTGTTTGTATAGAAAAATTGATAGTTTGATGTAGATATTTTGTGATTGTTTAGAACTATTCTGAGAAGTCACAAAAAATTGATAAATTGATATAACTTATTCAGCCGTTCACTGTTGCTACTGCGGCTGTTTTGTAAAGGAGAAATTATGATTCAAGTTGAAATGTCCGCGTCTCTAAGGCTGACTTCTGGGAAGGGACCCATGCGCCAGTTGCGGATGGAAGGTTTGACTCCTGCTGTTGTTTACGGTGGTGGCAGTGAGGCTGTAGCGTTGCAGCTTGATTCAAAAACGCTGAAGGCGCAGCTGCTGGAGTTTTATCGTCGTAATACCATTGTGGTTCTTAAAATCGATGGAAGGGATGAAAAGAATGTTCTCATTAGCGAGGTTCAGGTTCATCCCGTCACTGGCAACCTTATCCATGTAGATTTTTTCGAGATTGATCTCCAAAAATCGCGTTCTTTCAATGTGCCTGTAATCTACGAAGGTACATCTAAGGGTGTCGATTTAGGTGGAGTACTGATGGTATATCTTGACTATATAGTTTTTGAAGGAAAACCATTGGATATGCCCGATGAGTGTACCATTGATGTCAGCAGTCTCAATATTGGTGATAGTATTAAGTGTGGAACTGTCACAGTCCCTGGCGATGTAAAGATGGTTACTGGTAAGGACGAAATTGCCGTTGCTGTAGTTAGGCCGGGAGTAGAGAAAGTTGAGGAAGAAGACGAAGAAGAAGCAGTAGCTACTGAGAGTGAAGAACCAAGTGAGGGAACTGCTTAGCGGAAAAAAGTAAGAAATTCCTACTTTCCGTTTTTATATCACAAGTCCGGGGGAGTGGTTCCCCGGGCTTTTTTTTTGTTTTGTTAACTGATGACAAACTCGTAAAAACCTTAATATTGGATGGAAAATAAATCTTTTATATTAGCTGGGCTCGGGAACAAAGGCCCAATGTATGATAATACGCGTCATAATATCGGCTTCAGGGTGATTGATGAACTAGCCCGCAGGTGGAATGTGGGTATTGAACGCGAAAAATGGAATTCTCTTTCTAGCCGTGGGCAGCTTTTTGGACAGACTATTTTTTTTTTGAAACCGATAACTTTTATGAATTTGAGCGGAAGGGGAGTAGTCGAGTTCGCGAACTTTTATAAGATAGATTCGAACCATATTATGATTATTCATGATGACCTGGATATGGCACCCGGCAGAATTAAACTTGTCAAGGGTGGCGGTGCTGGTGGGCACAATGGCATAAAATCACTTGTTGAGCATCTGGGGAATCGGGAGTTCTACAGGTTGAAAGTGGGTATCGGTCGTCCGGGACAGGGTGAGGTACACAGTGGGTTTCCGATTGAAAAATATGTCCTGGGAACTATTGGAGACCATGATTTGTCTGTCCTTGATTCACGTTTTGATACCATCGAAGAAGGCGTTCGCCAGTTTTTTGAAGACGGGCCGGCAAAGGCTATGTCAATTTTAAACAGTCTGAAGTAACAGTACTCTCTTCTTTTTAAAACTCTCTTTCTCTCGGGGAGCCATAAAATATGCGGCTTTGTTGCAGCTAATGTGTTATGGTGTCTTGTTAAATCTATTAAAGGTAATCCTTCTTTGGGGAGTTGTTTTTGTTGTACAGTAAAATCTGGTTTTTATTCTGATTCTTTCAAATTTGTATTTTCCTGTTGATGATTTACGTAAATTCCGGAGAAGAATTATAACGAGTTTTGCCTTATATTAGGTGTTTTGTGACAAGGAGAAATTAGTGTTTTCAGAAGGTGATATGGCTGTATATCCAGCTCATGGTGTTGGTGTCATCAGGTCTATTGAAAAACAGACTGTTGCAGGTATTGATCAATCTTTTTATGTTCTCGAAATATTGGACAATAGAATGAGGATTATGATTCCCACGATCAGCAGTGAGAGCGTTGGGCTTCGTGCCATAGTAGATGAAACTGAAGTTAAGGGAGTTCTTGATATTCTTGCTGACAGGGATGTTGAACTTGGCTCCCAGACATGGAATAGACGCTACCGCGACTATATGGAAAAAATCAAGACCGGGTCTGTTCACGAAGTCGCGTCCGTCCTGCGCGACCTTTTTCTGCTAAGTGTTGACAAGGATCTTTCCTATGGAGAGAGAAAGATGCTCGATACAGCGAAAGCTCTGCTTGTGACAGAATTATCTCTGGCGCAGGACACTGAAGAATCAGCTGTCAGTAAAGTTATTGAAGATATCTTTTCATAAAAATATACAGGTTAGCCTCTTTCTGGATATACCATACAATAAGAGTCAGTTGATCTTCGGCTTCTGCTACATGACATCATAGCTTAACGGTAAAAATTCTTTGTGCATCCCGATCAATTTTTTTCTATAAAAATCGATAACCGCGTGGCGGGTATACGCCTCGATCAATTTCTGTCACAGTATCTCTCCTCTGTCTCCAGAGCATCTATCTCTGCATCCATTCGTAGTGGTTTTATTAAAGTAAGTGGTGTTTCAAAAAAAAATAGTTATCGGCTGAAAGCAGGCGAAACTATTTCGGGTTCTGTTCCAGGCAAATCTGAAACTGATATTATTGCGGAAAAGATTGATTTCCATATACTTTTTGAAGATAACGATTTACTGATATTGTCCAAGCCGCCTGGAATTGTGGTTCATCCTGGTTGCGGTAATCCAAATGGTACCCTGGTAAACGGGTTAATATACCATTGCCGGGAAATAGCGGATGTCGGTGAAAGATTACGACCGGGTATCGTGCATAGGCTTGACAAGGATACATCGGGTATTATGCTGGCTGCAAAGACTGAATCGATGCAGGAAAAACTTATGGACCTCTTTAAAAAAAGAGATGTAGAGAAGAGCTATGTTGCCTTGCTGCATGGCGTAATGAAAGAAAAATCTGGAAGGCTGGTAGCACCAATTGGCAGGCATCCCGTTAATCGCCAGAAAATGGCTGTTCTTTCAAAAAGTGGTCGACATGCTGTCAGTAACTGGGAAGTCCTTGAAGAAGTGTCCGGTTGTTACAGTCTTGTACAGATAAATATTGAAACAGGGCGTACCCACCAGATACGAGTTCATATGGCGCATCTGGGCCATCCCGTAGTCGGGGACAGGGTGTATGGTAGTAACCGTGATAATGATGATTATCCGCGTCAGCTGCTTCATGCTTATCGGCTTGTTTTTAAACATCCCGGGACAGATGAAAAAGTTGACCGGATCGCACCTCTCTGGGATGACTTTGGTAAAATTCTTGAGCGTCTCAACTGTCAACTACCATATACCGGTAGCACATTATGAAAATTGGTGTCACAGGGGGATTGGGAAGCGGTAAAAGCACAGTAAGTAAAATACTTGCTTCCTATATGAGATGCGATCTTTTGGATACTGATCAGCTTTGCAGGCAAGAGCTTCAGCCTGGTCAGGAAGGTATGGTCAGACTCAGGGAGCATTTTGGAGATAGATTCTTCTGTAATGATGGGACTTTGGATCGTCAGGCACTGAGATGTGCAACTTTTGAGGATTATAACGTTAAGAGAGAACTTGAAAGTATACTCCATCCCATCGTTCGCCGGATTGTCGCAACTTATTCAAGGGAGAAGGAAATTTGCGGGGAACACCTGGTCGTTGAAGTTCCCCTCCTGTTTGAAGTTCAGTGGCAGGGAGATTTTGACGAATCTGTTCTTGTCTATGCTCCCGAGGACAAGGTGTATGAGAGAGTGTCGCGGAGAAGTGGCTTATCCTCTGCTGAAATAAAATCGATTCTGAAGGCCCAGATACCGATTGAAGAAAAGAAAAAATATACGCAATTCATAGTTGATAACAGTGGAACTTTTGTTAGCACTGTGCTGCAGGTAGCGCGGTTAATTAATAGAACGTCCATTTGTTGAAGCTATCTGAGACTCCGGATGGAGAGTTTTTACGACGCCATCATTTTTAATAACGCCTGAAAAACCTACAACATTTCCGGTTAAGGTGGGTTTCACTGGTAGTCAGGAATTAAATTATTGTTTTTTGCTTTAAAAAGACTTGACAGTCTGCAGCCTTATACGTATAAGAAATACAGCATTTGAAATTCAAATTCTGTCTTTGCTGGATCAATTTTCGAACTCTGGTTGAAATATTCTCTTTGATATAATTGCATTTGTCGGAAGTCCTCTGGGTAAGTTATAGTCTTCAAATTCCTGATTCCTCAGGGGTCTGACCGATATCTTCATCCTGACTTTTTATCTGGAACACAAATAGAGTCGTAATAAATATTTTAAACATCAAAGTGAACCTCTGAAATGCACGTTACTGGTGATTTTTTAGTTTGAGAAGTTGTTCTGGCTGAAAGTTTCCATGAGGCACAAAATTTAAGCTGCCACCCTGCAGTTTATCCACCTGAATAATTACGTTATACACAATATACCCAAATAATAGTAACTGATCAGCAGCACTCCAGTTACGTCCTTTCCGGTTTTCTCGAATAGCTCTCGTATGATCCTAATTTCTATTTAATCGAGGTGTGAGACTCCGACTGAAGGAACTAAAAGTATTTCCCATTCTTTTTCAGCATCCCCCTGTGGTATGGCAACGTGAAAAAAATATTTCTAAGTTATTAACAAAAGGAGAAGTAGATTAATGAATCTGGCGGAATTGAAATTGATGAAAATCGGCGAACTCGTAGATCTCGGTCGAAAATTTAAGGTCGAAGGATACAGTTCACTGCGGAAACAGGAGCTGATTTTCGCAATACTCAAAGCGCAGTCTGACAAAGACGGAAAGATGCGAGGTAATGGGGTGTTGGAAATACTGCCCGACGGTTTCGGGTTTCTCAGGTCTCCCGATTACCACTACTTGCCCGGTCCTGATGATATTTACGTATCACCTTCTCAGATCCGCAGACTCAATCTTCGCACCGGGGATACTATCGATGGGCTAGTGCGCGCACCAAAAGATGGAGAAAGATATTTTGCGCTCCTTAAAGTTGAGAGCGTTAATTTTGACCCGCCCGAGGCTTCCAAGAAGAAGACTTTGTTTGCCAATTTAACGCCGCTACACCCTAACGAATCATTTAGCCTTGAGTGGCAGCCTGATAACTATTCCACCCGTATAATAGATTTATTTGCTCCCATCGGTAAGGGACAGCGTGGGCTGATTGTTTCTCCTCCCAGAACAGGTAAAACTGTTTTGATGCAGAAGATTGCTAATTCGATCGTGAGAAATCATAAGGATGTATATCTTATAGTGCTGCTTATAGACGAGCGCCCTGAAGAGGTTACAGAAATGACCAGGAGTGTCAGGACGGCAGAGGTAGTCAGTTCAACTTTTGACGAACCCCCACAGAGGCATATTCAGGTGGCTGAAATGGTCATTGAGAAAGCCAAAAGGCTGGTCGAACATAAGAAAGATGTCGTTATACTCCTTGACAGTATTACCCGTCTGGCGCGCGCATATAACACAGTGACGCCGGCCAGTGGAAAAATTCTATCCGGCGGTGTTGAGGCCAATGCATTACACAGGCCGAAACGCTTTTTCGGTGCTGCAAGAAATATAGAAGAGGGCGGGAGTCTTACTATTCTAGCCACTGCATTGGTTGAAACAGGCAGCCGCATGGACGAGGTCATCTTTGAAGAGTTTAAGGGAACAGGCAACATGGAGTTGATCCTTGACCGTAAGATGTCGGATAAACGTATTTATCCCGCTATAGATATTAAACGATCAGGAACGAGAAAAGAAGATCTGTTGATTAAGAAAGATGCACTGAATCGTATCTGGATTCTGCGAAAGCTGCTCAATACGATGAATCCTGCAGACTGCATGGACTTTCTGCTTGATAAATTGAAACATCAGAAAAGCAATGCTGACTTTCTTGATTCAATGAATGGTTAAGAAAGAAGGTTGTTGATTGTTTTTTGTTGAAATAAACTGCTCGTCGAGTATTATATTTTTCTTGTTTTCGTAACTATTGTCGGTGTACGACTTGCAGGTCTGTCCGTAATCACCTGGACGCTGTTGAACAGTTACATCTTAAAAAAATAATTTTCAACACTGCATAGAAGATTTGTAGGAGGAATAGAGATATGAGAAGTGATATACATCCTGAATATCATAAAATAATGGCTACTTGTGCCTGTGGCAACGAATTTGAACTGGGGTCTGTGATAGATGAAATGAAAGTTGAAATTTGTTCCGCCTGCCATCCTTTTTTTACAGGGAAACAAAAACTTATTGATACTGCAGGGCGAATTGAAAAATACAAACAGCGCTACGCCAAGCACTTCGCTGAGAAAGGGACGGATAAAGCCTGATCCATTTAAACTCTGTTTTGCCCCATTTCACTCGGCATTAAAATTTGGTTCTGTTCTGTCCACAACGGTGATTTTTCATGGTTGTGGACTTTTTTTTTGATATTTATACAATTGGTCTGATTCTGATGTTTGATGGTGTCGTAAAAACTCTTCATCTTATTCGTTGTTACATTTTTTCTATCATTACGACGTACCTTATGTACGCCGAAATAATAGAAAAAATGCACGCCTCCAATATGAAGCTTTTTACTTATCCATCCAATTTTAAGGTTTTTACGAATTTATCATGTTTGATGGCGTCGTAAAAACTCTCCATCTGCTTCGTTGCTGCGAATTTTCTATCATCACGACGTACCCTAGTACGCCGAAATAAAAGAAAATTCGCGCGCCTTGCACCCCAAGGGCATTTCCTGCGGGGCACACATGAAGATTTTTACTTATCCATCTGAAATTTTAAGTTTTTACGAGATTCTTATGTTTGAAAAATTTGCAGATCTGGAAGACAAGATTTCTCATCTTGAGGGACGAATGTCAGATCCCGAACTGGTTACCAACCAAAAAGAGTTTAAAAAGGTTGTCAAGGAACATTCTCATCTTACCAAGTTGAATTTGTTGTATAATGAATTCAAGTCAGTACGGCATGAAATAGCAGAAAATAAATTACTCATACATGATGAAAATGAGGACCCTGAGCTGAAGGAACTTGCCAAAGCGGAAATAGAAGAGCTGGCGGAAAAAGAAGAAGAACTCAATCAGGAGATCAAGCTTATCCTGCTGCCCAGGGATCCCAATGATGATAAGAACACTTTCCTTGAGATAAGGGCCGGGACAGGTGGAGACGAAGCGGCACTCTTTGTTGGTGATCTTTTTAGGATGTACAGCCGGTTTGCTGAGAGCCTCGGCTGGCGTGTTGAAACAATGAGTTCCAGCCCCCTTGGTATCGGTGGGTTTAAAGAGATAATCGCCTTGATAACCGGGGATAAGGTCTATTCCAAGCTTAAATATGAAAGTGGGGTTCACCGGGTTCAGCGGGTGCCGGAAACTGAAACTCAGGGTCGGATACACACGTCCGCGGTAACAGTTGCCATTTTACCTGAAGCTGAAGAAGTTGAGCTGAATATCGATACAAATGACCTGAGATTTGATGTGTTCAGGGCGTCTGGACCTGGTGGTCAGTCAGTTAATACGACTGACTCTGCTGTTCGTATTACTCATTTACCGACTGGGTTGGTTGTCTCTTGTCAGGATGAGAAATCCCAGCATAAGAATAAAGCGAAAGGGATGACTGTTCTTCGAGCGAGACTACTTGATCTGATGGAAAAAGAACATCACGACAAAATTTCAAAAGATCGTAAAAGTCAGGTGGGCAGCGGGGACCGCAGTGAGAGAATACGGACATATAACTTTCCACAGGGTCGCATGACAGATCATCGGATCAATCTTACTCTCTATAAACTTGAGGCAATTATCAGCGGCAAACTCGAAGATGTTATTTTTCCCCTTATTGCTCATGATCAGGCTGAAAAACTAAAAGAAATACAATAAAAATATTTCTGAGGGAGCATGTCGTTTGATCTTAAAAGAGCTTCTACAGTCAGCCGCAACAGAACTCGAGCAGGCGGGAGTAGAGAATGGACTTGATAACGCCCGGCTACTCCTGGAAAGCTGTCTCGGGAAAAACAGAACTGAAATATTTTTATTGGCTGATTCAAGAGTAAATTCAGTTAGTCAGTCACATTACAGACAACTCATTGACCGCCGCAAAAGGCGTGAACCTGTCGCATATATTCTGGGAGAATGTGAATTCTGGTCCCTCCCTTTTTATGTCACACCTGACGTTCTCATCCCTCGTCCTGAAACTGAATTTCTACTCGACAGAGTGCTCTCTTTGACCACGAGCAGCAACTTGCTCTCTGGCAAAATACTGGATCTCTGCTGTGGCAGCGGGGTAATTGCGATCGTCATGGCTAAAGAAACAGGACAGAAAATAATTGCCCTTGATATTTCTGGAGGGGCTCTTCAAGTTGCAAAGATTAACGCACAGCGCCATAAAGTAAATAATGAGGTAGATTTTGTGCAGGCTGATCTCTTTTCCAGCCTGAGGTCAAAAGGGGTGTTTTCGCTTATCGTGTCCAACCCGCCCTATGTGAGCCGTTTCGATCTGGACAATAGCCTGGAGCCCGATGTTACCTGCTTTGAACCTCATCTTGCTCTGGACGGTGGGGATAGTGGGCTGGAAGTAATAAAGAAGTTGCGTCATATGCTACCTTTTATCCTGAAGCCGGGAGGAGAGGTGTATATTGAAATAGGAGCAGACCAGGGGGACGAGGTTCGAACATTATTTTTTGAGGAAATAGAAAATTCACCACCTTTTGATCTGGTTGAAATACTGGTCGACTATGCTGGTCGAGACCGCGTTTTGCATGGCATTCTGCATGGCTGAATATTGATGGCGTCGTAAAAACTCTTCATCCGGAGTCTCACAGGCTCGCTTACCTGGTTCGTTGTTGCATTTTTTTCTATCATTACGACGTACCTTATGTACGCCGAAATAATAGAAAAAATGCACGCCTCCAATATGAAACTTTTTACTTATCCATTCAATATTAAGGTTTGTACGAGTTTGTCAAATTTTTAAAAGAGAGATGGAATGGAAAAACTAATTGTGGAAGGCGGTAGACAACTTTCCGGTGATGTGAGGATCAGTGGAGCCAAGAATGCAGCATTGCCGTTGATTGCCGCTACACTCCTGGCTCCTGGAAAACATATACTTCGTAACGTCCCGGATCTCAGGGATACCCGAACGTTTATAAAGTTGATGGCTGAACTTGGGGTTACGAGTGAACGTAACGGTGATATTGTAACTCTGGACAGCACAAACCTGGTTCATGCCGAAGCGTCGTATGAACTCGTGAAGACGATGAGAGCCTCCGTGCTGGTGCTGGGTCCGCTCGTAGCACGCCTTGGTAGAGCAAAAGTTTCTCTTCCCGGAGGATGTGCTATCGGGGCAAGACCGATTAATTTTCATATTATGGGGTTGGAGGCGCTTGGTGTTTCCTGCAAACTTGAAAATGGCTATGTGGATGCGGAAATCAGCACACCTCTGCAGGGAAACGTAATTTACTTTGATATTCCATCAGTTACGGCAACGGAGAATCTCTTGATGGCTTCGGTTCTTGCAGAAGGAACAACAGTACTGAAAAATGTTGCCCGTGAACCTGAGATCGGTAATCTTATAGATATGCTCAGTGGAATGGGAGCTGAAATAGAAGGTAAAGAGAGTGACAGGCTTACTATCAAAGGGGTCAAATCACTTCGTCCGGCTGATTGTACGATCATACCCGATCGCATTGAGGCGGGTACCTACCTTATGGCGATAGCGGCTACAGGAGGCAGTGGTACAGTTACTCACTGTAATCCGGCCCATCTCCCATCTCTTCTTGAAAAATTGAGAGCTGTCGGCCTGGTAATAATTGAAAACACAGACTCTATCAGTATCAGTTGGCCGGGATTAACTGAGGGTTCTTCCAGGAAACTTAAAAGTGTAGATATTAAAACCATGCCATATCCGGGATATCCCACAGACCTTCAGGCGCAGTTTATGGCCCTTATGGCCATTGGATCTGATGTGAGCATGATCAATGAGACTATCTTTGAAAACCGCTTTATGCATGTTGCTGAATTGCGGAGAATGGGCGCAGATATAAAGGTAGATGGTCATACTGCTGTTGTGACCGGGAGAGGGATGGATGGCTTGAGCGGTGCACCTGTTATGGCCACTGACTTAAGGGCCAGTTCTTCGCTCGTTGTGGCCGGTCTAGCTGCGTCAGGTAGAACCGAAATTACGCGAATTTATCATCTGGAAAGAGGGTATGAGAATCTTGTTGAAAAGCTTACCGGGCTGGGAGCCCGTGTGTGGAAGGAGCGTGCATAAAAGGAATACTCTGAGATTTTAAAAATTGTATGAGGGGGATTCGTGATTGCATTTGTGAAAAAATATCGGGAAAGAACTGTACTGACTCTTATTGCGGTTGTCTTTTTTGCCCTTGTAGGTGGTGGAATATACCTGCAAAAGCAGAAGAGTCTGGAAATAAAACTTGAAGTCAAACCGGTCCCTTCGATTGTTGAATTGGAGCTCTCTCAAAAGCATGACTCCGACCTCACTGATACTGCACCACCTCCGGTGGCCACTTCTTTTTACCTAAAACCTTTGCCGGGTGAGTTGATGGAGCAGATCGCAAACCTCACTTCTCTTGATGAAAGAGTTGCGACGGGAAAATTTTCTGGTCTGCCGGTTATGTGGGAAGTCCACTTTTTCTCTCTCCAGGCGCACGAAGATAATATAGCCGCCCTTCAGTTAGATGTTTCCGAAGATGGTTTCGGGGTGATGGTAATATGTGATGTTGATATAGACGAATATCCGGATATTACTGAAGTTGAGAGGGGTGAAAAAATATGGGTTGCAGGAGAAATAGTGTCTGTGGATCCCTCCGGTACTGGTACCGTCTACCTGAAAACCAGACACCTTCGCTTTACACTTCCCCCTACTGTGAAGGCAGAGGGAGCGTCAGAATGAACAATGCACCGCCACCTTCTGTTTCTGCAACTTTTATTGTTCCTTGATGTACTTCTATAGTCTGTTTTATAATAGCCAGCCCTAATCCCGTGCCATCGGTTCTGGAGGTGAAGAACGGTTCGAATATCTGTTCGCGATCCCGCCTGGGAACCCCCGGTCCGTTATCACTTATCGCTATTTCCATCACCTCAATGTTCTTATCAGTTTCCGTCTCATGGGCAGTTATGGTTATGAGTTCTTTTCCTTTTGGACAAAAGGCGAGGCTATTTTGTATAAGGTGATTAAAAACTGTAAACATCTGCTTTTCGTCAGCCCAGATATCCAATGTCCTGTCAGGGGTTATTTGGATTTTGCAGGTTGAAGGCCAGGTCGGGTCAGCTTTGCACACCTGTAGCACCTCGTCGAGGCAGTTTCGAAGTGAAAACCAATCCTTGTCTGCATGTTCTGGACGCGAAAATTTCAGAAAATCAGCAATCGTGTCTATTAGTCTGTTAGATTCCCTGAGGATTATATTTGTAAGTTCATAGCTGGTATGGCTGTTTGCGCCACTGGCAAGAAAGTCTTCCGCCAGAACCTGAGCTGATCCTGATATGGCAGTGAGCGGATTGCGGAAATCATGTGCTATGCTTGCGCTCATCATTCCTATCGCTGCGAGTTTTTCAGTCTGCCGTAGCTGTTTTTCCAATATTTCGATGTCGCTGATATCCCGAAGAGTAATAATTTTCTGCGGAGAATTTGCTGAGGGGACTGTTTCTTCAGTTGGTTGAATTTTTATGTGAGAATACCCTATACGAATTTTTTTTCCATCACCTCTGGTAAAATCAGTAGTTTGCCTCAGGTTTGGTTTGGCAAGGTTGAAGTTAGAGAAGAGAGAGTTGAGGTTTTTTCCTTCAAGAGTAGATGGCGGCAAACCGGTTATCGTTTTAATGGCATTATTTGCTGATGTGATGACATGGTCTTCGTTAACTGTGAGTATTCCTGTGGTAATATTGTCAAAAACCTGCTTGTACAGGGTCGCAAGCTGGTCAAATTTTTTAATGGAATCACTGAGTGCCTCTTCCGTTGTTTTAAGCCTGATTCCAAAAATTGCATTGAGTATTGCAGCAAGAAAAAAGGTCAAACCCTGTACGGCAAAATGGTTGAGAATTGCCTGCAGAGAACTGGGTTTGAAGGAGATGTATTCCAGGATATATGTTGGGTGTAGGCCATACATATCCAATATCAAAAGAAAACCGTATTGCAGGATTGCCGCAGAAGCCGCAACAAGACCACCTTTTTTTGACAGAAGAAGTCCACCTGATATGATTGGGAAAAAATAGACGGAAACGAATATTGAGTTGGAGGAGCCTGAAAGGAAGACCAGAATTGTGACAAAAAGGGTGTCAAGGAGATGTTGAAAGAAAACAAATTTTCGCATATTACCTGAGAAAACTGGCAAGATAAAGGCGGAGAAAATTGTAATCAAGTATATAGCGAGAAGAAACAGGATAAGGATGTTTGTGGGGAGGACGATTACATCAAACTGTTTTACTTGAAGAATAAAGCTGACACCCAGTAAAAGAGTGTAGAGAATTATCCGCAGCAGAAGTACCCATAAGAGCTGAGTCCTCAGTATGTAATTTTTTCTGCTACCATGCTCTGCCAGTCCCGTAAGTGAATTAAGATCCATCAGCTCTGATCCAGCCCATATTTTTTTACTTTATATCTAAGGGAACGGAAGCTGATCTGGAGTAATTCTGCTGCCCGCATTTTTGAATTATCAGTTTTTCTCAGGGTATGCATGATGAGTCTCTTTTCGAGATTACTTATGACATGTTCAATCCCGAGATCGTATAGCTCTTCTTCACTGGCAGCGGCCCGAAAAAGGGTTTGGTTTTGTTCAGACTCTCCGGATGGTTGTTGTTCGGCAGGTCGCCCGTATAGAGTAAGGCTCTCAGGTAAGATGATGTTCGAGGTTTCAAGGGCCACACCGCGCTCGATAATGTTTTCTAGTTCGCGGACATTGCCGGGGAAATCGTAATTCATCAGGACGCCAAGGGCATATGAAGATATTTCCTGAATTTCCTTGCCAAGTCTCTGACTATATTTTTTTAAGAAGTGATTTACCAGAAGGGGGACATCTCCTTTTCTTTCACGTAGCGGCGGAACACGGAGTGGAACAACAGCCAGGCGATAAAAGAGATCTTCCCTGAAACGCCCTGCTGAAATTTCGGTTTCAAGAATTTTGTTGGTAGCGGCTATTACCCGAATAGTGATCTGTTTAATTCGTGTGCCGCCAACTGGTTTTATTTCCCGTTCCTGCAGCACGCGTAAAAGCTTAGTCTGAATAATCGGGGTAAGCTCACCTATTTCATCGAGAAATGCTGTGCCCTTGTCAGCTTCACTGAAAAGACCGAGTTTGTCGTGGATGGCGCCCGTGAAGGATCCTTTGACATGACCAAATAATTCGCTTTCCATCAAATCTTCGGGAATGGCACTGCAGGTGATAGGAACAAAAGTTTGATCGGCCACCTTGCTGTGGTTATGTATAGCCCTTGCGACTAGCTCTTTTCCGGTACCGGATTCACCATAGATAAGTACATTGGCTGGGGTAGGCGCTATACGCCGTATCATGTCGAAAATTTTCAGCATCTCCCTGCTCTGGCCGATAATTTCCGGAAATGAATCAGCAGATACATCCGCTGTAAATATTTTCTTGTTTTTACTGGTTGCGGATTCGACAACCGATTTTATCTCGTCTACATTGAATGGTTTGCTGATGTAATCAAATGCACCATTTTTCATTGCGAGCACAGCGTCATCCGGGGAAGCAAAAGCTGTAATCATGATCACTGCCAGATCAGGTGTATCTTCTTTTATTCTGCCAAGAAGATCGATGCCGCTCATTCCCGGCATGCGAATGTCACTGACGACAACCTCGAAGGTGTTATCCGGGATCATATCAAGCGCTGTTTCAGCGTTTGCCGCAGTCAGGACATGATGTCCTTCCTTTTCCAGAAGAATTTTCAGGAAGTCCCTCATGCTGCGTTCATCATCAACTACGAGTATCGATGCCATATCTGTCTGGATTTGTTTGTCAGGAGTGAAAATGTTATTAAATATGAATTGATAGTATAATATATCGTGACAAGAGACAAGGGTTCAGGGATCGAAGAAAGGTAATAAATTTTGAGGGGATAAAACGCTCCCTGCAGCGGGGAAAATTACAGGGAGAATATTTGCCAGATTATGTGAGAATACTTTTGGCTGCGTGCGTATAAAAACGGTCGGAGTTGGCCCCTGTGTCGTTTTTACTTTCCGACGAGCTATTCTCCTGAAGTTCATGAAGGAGAATAGCATCATAAACTATTTTTGATTCAATAGACGATGGCGCTGCAGCTCTGGAGTGTTGCTCCAAAATCCCGCATACTACTTCTATTGTCGCCTGATCCGCAGACAGCTTTGCCAGAATTGTTTGAACTACTGAATCTTCGATTCCGTGAAGATATGCAGCGCATAGAGTTGCGGCCAGATTGCCCCCTTCTGATTTACCAATATCTTCTGCATGACGTGCAATTTTCATGGCACGGCTTATACGCTTGAAGTCCGATTTGTAGTGCCGCTTCATCTCTACTGCAACTTTATCCTTGAGTAAATTTTCCCTGGTACCCTTAAATTCCTCCGGCAGAGTACCCAGGCATTGTTCGGCGAATTGACAGTATGAGGCGCAGCCGAAGTCCATCTTAGGATTTACGAAGCGATGGTCGCAGCCTGGACATTTTCTGGTCGTGTCATCCTTGTAGAATTCGACCGATTTGCCGCATTGCGGACATTCAACATTAAATATGGCATCTTCATTCCAGTACTGCATATCCTGACCCGGGCATTTCATGAGAAATTCTCCCTTTACCAATATTATTTTATATTTCGTGATACGATAAGGACGATTCTAGTTCCAGTATACCTCTTCAACTGACGCTGATCTTTGATTTAGATCAAAAACCAATAGACTTTATAATTGGGTCAGCTGTTTTGAGAGGAGAGCTGGAAGGAAAAAATAGATAAAACTGCTGAATTGAGGATTTAGGGCGTCATGCAGCAATAAATTGGAAGAAATTTCCTCCCAATCTATTGCTGCATAAAGTTTAGGCGGGACAGTGTGCGTCCATAAGGCTCTGTACAGCCAGAACGGATAGAGAAGAATCCGTTAGATCCAGGAGTGATTTTTTTTCCATGTCGAAATCAAGTAGATCGGGGTCATCGGGAATAACCCCAACAATTGGTAAACCAATTTCTTTGACTTCGTTTAAAAAGGCTTCACTGAGTTTTTCAGGGCCTCGGGTAACTACAATGCCGAGTTCTTTGACGTCAAGCTTCAGTCCTTCAAGCATATCGTGAATTCTACGCAGGGCTCTTAACCCCCTGAGTGAATAGTCTGTTACCAGAAAAAGCATGTCGACCTTACCACTGGTACGTCGGCTGAGATGCTCCATCCCTGCCTCGTTGTCGACTACCATATATTTATAATGTTTGCTGAGTTTGTCGGTGAAATTGTTTAGGATATTATTAACCATACAGTAACATCCCTGTCCCTCCTGTCGTCCCATGACAAGAAGATCAAATTTAGGTTTTTCTATGATAGCCTGTTCTACGAGGGTTTCAAGGTAGTTGATTTTATTCATCCCGGAAGGCACACTCTGGGGGTCCTTCATATAAGTCTCTCGAATGTCACCGATGGTACTAGGAACTTCTAATCCCATGGTTTCTCCAAGATTACTGTTCGGGTCCGCATCGATTGCCAGAAGTGAACCTTTTTGAGAACTGGTTATATATCGAATAACCAGGGAAGCCACAGTGGTCTTTCCAACCCCTCCCTTTCCTGCGAATGCAATTACTTTACTCATAAATTTCTCCGTATAATATGATGCTATAATGGGTTTTTTAAAATCTACCGAACACTAAGCATTATTAAAAAAAATGATAGAAAAATTGTAACAACGAACAAGGTGAAGAGTTTTGACTTAGCCATCTAAAGCGTCAGATGACCTTTTTACGAGTTTATCAACTATGGCTATCCAAAATTTCTCGAACATTGGCCTTGGCCTCTGCGCTAAAAGTAAAACCAGGTGCGGAGCTGGGAGCTCCAGGTGAAAATAACTTCATCGGATACAAGCTTGAGGAGGGGACGGGGATGGATATAGGGCAGCGATAACGCAAAATATTATGCAGCTTCTTTCTTCTTTCTTCGCCTCTTTTTTTCCTCGACCGGAGGCCCGAGCAGGGATTTAAGACGCTTAATGTCATCCGGTTTAATAGTGCTGTTCCATTCAATCCCGAGTATTTTTTCGTCTATACCGAGACAGAGGCCTAGTAATTGGGGAAAGAGGAGGACTGGGAGGAGTTCAGACTCCTCATCATTACGGGGAAGGTTCTGCTGCGCTGTATCAAATTGAAGATGACAGTAGGAACAGATGGGGGTGATAAACTCCGCACCGGCGCTTAGTGCGCCTGTGATCTTTTCTTTTAGCAGGGTCTGAGACAGATCATTATTTATTCCGGCCAGCGCAGCCCCGCAGCATTCAAGCTTTCCCTGCCAGTCAAGGCTGTTGACACCAGCTGTCTGCATAAGATCCTCGGTAATACGGGGTACAAATGCGTTGTCAAACTGAGTGATTTCACGAGGGCGAAGTACGTGGCAGCCGTGTATAACAGAAAGATTGAGGTCTTTGAATTTGTAGACGAGCTTTTTTTTGATTTCGTCTGTGCCTATATCATCATGCAGAACAGTCAGATAGTGCTTTATCTTTGCATTCCCACTATATTCCAATCCCTCTTTTGCAAGAATCAGGTTGAGCTCGTCCTTAAGCTGGGGGGTGTTGGCCATTACATTCTTGGCTTTCTGTAAGCTGGCAAAGCAGCAGTTGCAGATGACCAGTATGTCAAGTCCTGCCTTTTCAGCAATAGCAATGTTTCTTACAGAGGGCAGAATATAGGCTTTTTCATCCACGTTACGTATAGGATAACCGCAACAGTTAAACTCTGATATAACCTGCAGTTCAACTCCAAATTTATTGAAAACAGCGAGGGTGGAGTTGGCGTATTGTTCTATGCGGATAGGTATGTTGCAACCCTGAAAAAATGCAAATTTCATGCGTCAACTCCTGCCTCAATTTTATTAATGGCACGATTCTTCAGACTATAAAAAATATCGCACAATTCAACCTGGTTCGGACAGTGCTCCTGGCAGAGATAACAGGTAGAACAGCTCCATATCATTTTGGATCCCATCGCAAGTTCTGTATTTCCGATTCCAAGGCTGAACATTATCTGATGGGGGAGCAGACCCAGTGATTCAACCGGGTTATCATAACTACGTACGACAGGACAGATATTTGTGCAGCGCTGGCAGGAAAAGCAACTTTTGAAACTGTTATTTTCGAAACTTTGGCCCTTTGACAAGGACATTGGCAATGTAATATCTGAAAGCTGTTTGAAGCTTTTCTTGAAAAGTCGGTTCACAGTTTTGAGGGCTTTAAGATGATCTCCCACAAAATTCTGAGCAAGGGCCAGGGGAAAAGAAAAATGGCTGAGTATTGAAACTTCGGGTACTCCCCTGTTGAGCAGACTGTATCTTGCGGCGACAAATATCTCTTTGAGGTTGATTCCTGATGGGCAGACACTGGTGCATCGGTCGCAGCTAGTGCAGACGTAGAGTCCTTGCTGAAGTCGATTTAGCTCGGCCTGGTCGGTAATTTTGCCGGCAGCATAAGCCTTTAGAGACTGAACTTTCTCAGAAGGGAGAATGAAATCATTTTGAAAAGACTCAAAAAACATGTTTGAAGAGCATTCGATAGAGCATGATCCACAATGTGTACAGGCAGAAAGGCCGATCATCTGATGAGTAAGGCTTGCAGCAGATTCAGCGCTGTTATCACCAATAACTCCTTTTATGATGAGGCTGACGGGGGCTGCTACTATATGAAACATTTTACTGAATGGAAGCCAGGCGAGAAAGGCAAAGCATGCAAGTATATGCAGGTACCAGAACATGTTAACGGCCTGGCCATCACCTATCGCTGCAGAAATGGACTGAGTTGCGTTTCTTACAGCAAAGCTGGCAAAGGCGGAACTGTTTGTTGAATGACATTCCATACAACTGTCACTATTGACCTCCATACCATAAGCGACATGTTCATCCGGTTGCGGTTTTACTCTATTGGGGGCGACAAGTCCATTTTTCTGTACCCAGTAAGCCTCCAGGGCATTGGCCTCCTGTTCATCGAAAGATCCATACTCTTCAACCATATTCTGGTAGGTGGTATAGGAGGTGATCTTCGACCCCTCCAGCAACATGCCGGAAATAATGATCAGTGCAATGAAAATAAGTGTAGCCCAGTCTGATGGATTTGTTCTCAGTCTTTGCGGCCTGAGAGAGAATCTTCTGAACACCGCAAGGGTTAGTCCTGCCAGGACCATAACGCCGAACAGATTTCGTAGGAAGAGATAGGGATTGAGTGTGGATTGGTAATCACTGAAAATCCTCTCTGTGACCACTGAATCAAGTGCATGCATCACTAAAAGCATGACGAAACCGAAAAATATTAAGGCGTGGGTGGTCCAGCGGAGGTAACTTTTGTCAAAAATGCGTTTCTGGAACAGCAGATCGACAAAAATTGATTTTATAATAAGAGTGATTCTGGAG
>Ga0307988_1000710_pt1 | contig 21703 bp, 21 predicted proteins | sample EllFjometagen183_FD_203166 | JGI IMG/M metagenome (GOLD analysis project Ga0307988, IMG submission 203166) | Marine microbial communities from Ellis Fjord, Antarctic Ocean - #183 | ecosystem: Environmental > Aquatic > Marine > Unclassified | place: Southern Ocean | collected 2014-10-08 | reverse complement strand
GATGACTTTTCTATTTCAGGAGGATCACTTATAAATCTAGCAGAGGAACTTAAGCGCAGAGGAGCTAAAAAAATAATTGCCTTCATTTCACATATATTACTTAATGATGTAGGCGTCCAAAGGCTTATGGACAGCAATATAGAATTACTAGTATCAACAGATACTGTTAATAATCCATATATCGGAAGTTGCGAAAAAATTAAAATAATTTCTGTGGCTCCGCTATTTGCTGAAACAGTATGGCGTATAATTAATAAGAAATCCGTAAGTAAACTTTTTAAAGAAGTACCAATCCATATTCTTGATATATAAGAAAAATAAGCAATGAATTGTCAAAAGTGTGTTTTATTCCTTAGCTAAACACACTTTTTTTAATGAGGTAGAATTTGCCTAAACAGAACATCATCCCTCCGCTATTGTTCAATGTAGGTCAAGTTGTATCGGACAGTTTTGGGTCGGACTCCTTCAGCGCTGAGAGAAAGAGTAACATCCGGAGGTTCAGAAGGTGAACTAATAATTATTTTATTAAAATGGCCGGATCCATCATAGGATTTTGTAGTATATTGAATGTCTTGTTTACCTTCATTGTTAGAAGAAATTAAAATAGTAACATCAGGGTTGGCCGAATAAATTCTTTCTCTGTTTTTAACTATCTCAAAACTTACATAGATATAGTAAGGTAGCCAATTGTCACCGTGGTTCAATCTGATTCTTTCAGGTGGATTAACAATTACATTGAATTCGCAATCTGCTGGTATAATAGTTTTTTCACTTTCATCCGCAGAAACAATAGTATCCACTAACTGTTTTTCAAGGATATTTTGCTTATTGATTACAATCTCAAGATTTTCATTAGCAGGTTTTTCTTTCCACTCTAACCGTGCATTGTAGAATGAATCTATATCATCTAATTTTTCTGAGAATTTCCATGTTTCACAATATTTAATATATAAGGTATTTGACTTGTTAGAATAAAACCAACCGGCTTTATATGAGTAGATTAAAGAGTCAAGCGACTCAGTATCAGTAAAATAAATTTTTTCTGTAGAAACTTTAACCGGTTTTTCTTCAATAAAAACTTTTAACAGAATAGCTTTTTGTGGTGGCTGCTCTGGGTATTTTCCATTAGGAATGCCAAGACTTATGGTTAAATCTTTTTTGGTAGCAATACACTTATATTCAGTAATTGAATATTTGCCATCTTCATAATTATAAGTTGCGCCATCATCTTCATATAATTCAATGGAAGATTCATTGTTTGGATAAATATCCAGAAGAAGAAATCCTCTGTCATTTAATGAAATTGAATCAGTTGAATTCATCATTGGAATAATAGCTCCGGCTTTAACAAATAATGGTCCTCCGACATATGCCGGCCAATTACATTGGTAGTACTTACCATTACTTTCTATTAAAGTTCTGTCCCAGAAGTCTATCCATTTTCCTTCAGGCAGATATATGTTTGAGTCTCTATCAGAATTTATTCCTACAAGCAGACTATCACCAAGCATGAACTGTTCTTCAAGACCCGGTGTAACGGGATCGCTCTGGAATTCAAGTAACATTGGTCGCAACATGGGTAATCCGGTTGTATGAGATAGCCACATAGATGTATATAAATATGGAAACAAAGAAACTCTCAGCCTGGAATAAAATTTTATCATTTCTTTTATGTGTTCAGAAAAAAGCCAGGGATCCAGATAATATGCCCAGCTGTCCATAAAAACAAATGGCATCATAAAACCAAAATGTATTCCCGATGGGACCTCACTTCTCATGTCTTGAGTTACCATTGAATGGCCGGAAAGACCAGCATTTAACGCTCCATTACCAAGTTGAAAATCTCCAGCCCATGCACAGGGATACATTTGAGAAGATGTAGAAGCACCATAGGAATGAAAGATAATAAAGGCTCTTTTGCTGGTAATTCTACGCATCTCTTCAAAAACAGTAGCACTATAAAGTGTATTGGCGATATTTCTGGTTTCTGCTTCTGAGTATATACCGTCATCTTCTAAAAAGACTTCAACCGTTGGGTCGTTTACCATTTCCTCTGATGTAATGCAGCGAGGATAAGGGTCATCTTGCTTATAGAAATCAACACCGATTGAAAGGCTTGTTTTGATACGTTCTGCAAACCACTGTTTTCTTTTTTCGGGGTTCATATAACCACTTGTCGGAGCATCACCGGATTCCCAAAGCTCAAAAGCATAACCCAGATGGTGTAGCTGTTCAATCATTGCTTTTGGGTCAGGAAACATGTTGTTGTTCCATTCCCAGTTCATTTGGTAATAATGCTTTTCCCAGCCAGGTTCAAGACCCAGCATATCGCATGGAATACCCTCGCTTCGGAACCGTTTTGCGATTTTAAGCAAACCTTTCTGGTCTTCAAAGAGTCTGGCTACATAGCAAAGACCAAATCCCCATGCGGGAATCATATGTGGTCTGCCTGTAAGGGCAGTATAGCTATTAATTATTTTTTTGTAATCAGGGCCGTTTATTATAAAAAAATCAATATCACCACCAGAAACTTTTATGGTATATGAATTACTTTCCGTAAAGTTAAAAGTATGGTCATAAGTATTTGCAGAAAAGAATCCATACCCAGTTGAACTTAAAAAATATGGAACAGTGGCTTCATCCCATCGATAACCTTTTTTAAATGTAAGAATTTGACCATTAGAATCAAGAGTTTTACGTTGAAAACCAAATCCATAAAAATGTTCTTCCATCGATTTAGCAAAAACCAATTCAGATGCAAACCCAGGATTTGCTCTTGATAGAATATCACCGTTTAAAAGTGTACAGCCTTTACTGTCTATGATGCTGATTTCCGATCCATCTTTAGAGAGATTAACTTCAAATTCGCCGCAGGTGAGCCGATAGATATCTTCGAAATTATCAATGCGAGTTTTGGCATCACCAATTAGTTCTTTAACAAATCCATTTTTAACCATTATTGATACATGAGGATTTCCTTCATAAATACGGAATCTGCATATACTGCTGCATGCAAAACTAATAATAATATTTTTGTTGTTCCCACATGAAAAATGATAATCCCTATCAATAACTCCGGTATATTGGATTTTATATTTCTGCATAAATACCCCCGCAAATAGCAAAATTCCTTACAATTATATCACCGTATTGCTCGAAGGGGACTGTTTCTATATAATTATAGACACAGTCATATTTTTTAACGGAGGTATTATGTCCAGAATCTTTTATAAGCTTTTTAAATTTTACTTTAAATATAGATATAAAAAGCCTGTAATTTTTGGTGTTGAGAATTATGATTCTTCAGTTCCTGCAATTTTTATGTGCAATCATGAAAAGTTTTACGGACCGATTATTGTTACTACCAGGTTTCCTATTCCAAAAAGAACATGGGCAAATTCAATGACTGTTGAGAAAGAAGCTGCAAGGAAATATGTCACGGAGTCGCTCTTTATGGGAGAATTAGGTAAAGGAGAAAAAATATCGCGATTTTACGGGTATTTACTTGGGACTCTGCTTTCACTTGTAATCAGTGGGTCAAACCCAATCGTTGCTTACTGGGATAATCAACGATCAAGAAAGAGCATAAGAAGTGGAGTTGAGGTTATTGTAAAAGGTGAAAACCAGCTGATGTTCGCACGACGACGTGAATTTACAAGTGGTAAACTAACCTTTCTACCCGGATATTTATTCATAAGTAAAGTTGCAGCTAAAAAACATAATATTGTCCCAAAAATATATCCTGTTGCTATAAACAAAGAAAATTCAACTATGTCTATTGGAAAACCAACATCATTGGATATAACACTCGATTATGAAAAAGAACATATTCGTATTGATAAGTATTTGGATGATAGAATAATGACTGGATATGAAGATCCTGCAAAAATGGTTTCAATGTAGATTATTTCAACTGATTAATAGGTTGTTCATCTTTCTTACTTCTTAAATACCTTAGACATATAAAAGCTCCAAGAGGAAATAGAGCGCCGACCAATATGCCTACTCTCATTCCCATCTGTACAGAATCAAAACCCATTCGTGTTGCAAAACTCGCAAGAAATGATACTTTGATTGCATTATCTGAAATAACCCCAACAAGCCATGGTCCGATTGAAGCGCCAATATCTCCGCCGGCTGCCAAAAAAGCAAATAACCAAGTTCCTGCTAAAGGGAACTTTTCTGATGTAAGTACTAAAGTGCCCGGCCATAGAAGACTGACAGCTATTCCGCAGATGGCACATGCCGCCAGAGATAGAAGGCCTATCCCTGAAAAAGCTACAATTAAGTAACAGGTAAAAGCAACTGCACAACCCAAAAGCATTAATTTATATAAATCCAGTTTGGATCCATATTTGCCATGTAATACTCGACCCAATCCAAGCATTACAGCAAACATCGCCATACCGCTTACATCACCGAGAACCTTTGGAATTAACATAACCTTTTCCATAAAAGCAGATGCCCATTGATTCATAATAATTTCCGAAGCTCCTCCAAAAGCAATAGCAATTATAGCTACAATAAAAAATTTATTTCTATAATGCTTACGGAAACTCTCCCGGTGTTCTTCCGGTACTGAGGGAGCAAAAGGTACAATTGAAAACAATATTGCATTTATAATTGGTGGAATTGTCCATAACAGTACAATAATCGGCCACGAAAACCGTCCGAAAATAAACAAGAACAATGTAGTCAGAATAACCACTGCCAGTTGGCCCCAGGCATAAAAAGAATGAAGAAGCGACATTGAAGATGACTTGTGGTCTGTAGGAATTGCATTTACCACCGGGCTTAAAAGTATTTCCAGCAAACCACCTGATGCCGAAAAAATGATTGTGCCAATTATTAGTCCTACATATGGATTTGGCATAAACATTGGGGATAGTGCGAAAAATGCAAATCCCACGACTGTCATAATATGAGCAGAGACCAAAAAGACTCGGTAGCCATATTTATCAACAGCGTGACTGAATAATATGTCACTTAATACTTGGGTTATAAAATTTATTAATACAAGAAGACCCAATTGGCCGAATGAAAAACCAAATTGCTCGCGTAGAGGTATAAATAATATCGGAGTCAGGTTAACAACAGTTGCCTGAACAAAAAGACCTGTATAGCAAGCCTTTACTGTGAGTTTGTATGATGGATGGCTTTTTATCATCAGTAGTCCCTTTTCGATAAAGTTCACTTATGTAAGCCTGTTCATTACATGTTTATAAATTATATCACAGTCAGTTTGCTATTAATTTGTTAACAGGTGTAAAATTAATAATATAAAAAATATAAGTAAAGGAAAGGTAATGATATGTCATTAGAAATTGCAAATAAGCTTATTGAATATGAGTTGTCAGTATCAAAGTTATACGATGCATGCGCAGAACGATTTCCAAAACTTAGTGAATTCTGGAAAGGGCTAGCTATAGAAGAAATCAAACATGCAGATACTATAAAAGAACTAATCGATCAGGTTGATGGAAGAACTCTGGTATTAAATGAAAAGAGATTTAATATCCGACCGCTTGAAATATCACTGGAACATGTGAAAAGTGTTACACAGCGGGTTATTTATGAGCAAATAGACCTGCTTGTGGTTATATCACTTTCACTGGATATTGAACAGTCCATCATCGAATCTAAATATTATGAAATATTTGCAGGAAAATCCCGTGAATTCAATGACCGACTTCGTAAAGTGCGTGATGAGTCTCGGAGTCACGCGAATCTTATTAGAAGTATGAAGCAAAAAGCTCTATCAGGAGAAATCTAAATGCCTTTTAAAATTGTTAGGAACGACATAACCAAGGTGGAAGTAGATGCAATAGTGAATGCTGCAAATCCAAGACTCAAAATGGGTGCAGGAGTGTGCGGAGCTGTTTTTTCTGCTGCAGGAAAAGAAAAGCTGCAAAAAGCTTGTGATGAAATTGGTCATTGTGATGATGGTAATGCTGTTATTACTGATGGCTTTAAACTGCCTGCCAAATTTATAATACACACAGTAGGTCCAGTTTGGGGTGGTGGTGATAATAATGAAGATGAAATACTCTTTAATGCTTATTGGAATTCAATGGAGCTGGCAATAAAAAATAATTGTAGTTCAATTGCTTTCCCGCTTATTTCTTCAGGATATTTTGGATATCCTAAAAAAGAAGCTTTCCAAGTTGCAATAAGAGCTATTGGTGAATTTCTTGACGAATATGAGATGTCTGTATATTTGGTGGTTTTTGATAAAGATTCTTTAGAAATAAGTGAAAAAAGGTTATATGAAGTAAAAAAATTCATCGATGATAATTATGTTAATGAGAAGCTTCTTTTGCGCCGACAATACAAAGTAAATGAGAAAAAGTGGATAGATGAAGAGAGAAGTCGCATTGATGAAATACTGATACACGAACAATTTGAAAAGGCATCTGCCATTGAATCATTTGAACCAAACCTTGAAGAAACTTTTTCACAAAGGCTTCTTAGGCTTATTGACGAGAGGGGGTTTACCGATCCTCAGATATATAACAGGGCATATATTACAAGGAAGCATTTTTCAAAAATAAGAAATAACCCAAATTATCAACCCAAAAAAAAGACAGCCATATCTCTTGCGATTGCACTATTGCTTAGCATAGAGGATATGTTGGTGTTTTTAAAATCTGCTAGTTTTACACTTTCTGATAGCATTATGTCTGATGTTATTATTCAATATCATATAAAAGCGGGTATATATGATGTTTTTCAAATAAATGAAATGTTACTTGGTTTTGACCAAGAGCCATTGGTATAATAAAAATGTCGCCTGACAGGCGACCATAGGTTTTTATATAATTGATATTATACTTTCATCAAATGTATGGAGGTATTTTTAATGAAAACGAACAGAACAGAACTAGTATTTATATTGGACAGAAGCGGGTCCATGTCAGGCCTTGAGAGCGACACCATCGGCGGATTCAATTCAATGTTAGAAAAACAGAAAAAAGAAAAAGGAGAAGCGGTTGTAACAACTGTATTGTTTGATCATGCATATGAATTGTTACATGACAGATTTGACATAAATAATGTCAAACCAGTTTCAAATAATGATTATTTTGTCAGAGGAAGCACAGCGCTATTAGATGCAGTAGGAAAAACAATTAGTAAAATTGCAAATGTACAGAGAAATGCCGGAGAAGGAGAACAAGCAGATAAAGTAATGTTTGTTATCATAACGGATGGCCTGGAAAATGCAAGTCATGAGTACTCATACTTGCAAATAAAAAAAATAATTCAACTTGAAAAAGAAGTTTATGGATGGGAGTTTATATTCCTCGGAGCAAATATCGATGCAGAAGAAGTGGCGGGCCGTTATGGTATTAATGCAGACAGAGCGGTTAACTATCATGCAGATTCAGAAGGACTTAAACATAGTTATGAATCGGTGAATGATGCAATTATTGATGTACGGTATTGTAGAGAAATATCACCGGGCTGGAAGAAGAAGGCTGAAAAAGATTTTCAGGAACGGGGAAAATAGACATTAAAGAAGCGCCGTCCTTATAGGACGGCGTTCTTATTAATCTTCTTCAATGAATTCAAGAATATCTCCCGGTTGGCACTCAAGTACAGAACAGATTGATTCCAGAGTATTGAATCTTATTCCTTTTACCTTGCCATTTTTTAACAACGATAGGTTTACTGTGGTTAATCCAATTCTTTCAGATAGTTCATTCAACGACATCTTCCTATCTGCCATCATTTTATCAAGTCTTATGATTATAGCCATTTTACTCACCTACACAATCGATGTGCTGTCTTGTTGAAGACTTGCACCATATTCGAACATCTCTGCCAAGGCTAGTAATAGTACTCCAAAGCCTATGACCATCCAGTTTATTGAACTATACTCAAACATACCGGATTTACCAATAGCATCCATTAAACCATATGACATAATGGTTCCTAGTATTAACTGTGCCCCTGCAAATATAAACAATCCAATACCCATTGATTTAATCCGTTTCACATTCTCAGGAATAAACGGGGTCTTATTATCTACAATACTGCGGAACATCTTTGAGATTGATCTAAAGACATAAGCAGCCAGAGCAATTCCCGTTAGTAACAATATGAACCCAGTAATGACAGTCAGATGGGGTATTTCATTAAAAGGTAATGTAACATCAAAGCCCATGTCTGTTATAGCTTCCTGGAATTCTCCGATTAGTTCAGTACCCTTCACAATGAGTACTCCCTCTGCGATAAAAGCAGTGATAAGAGCCAGTACACCAAGAACGATTGTTATAATGAACAGCACCTTGGCAATTACCGCGTATACTTTGAATCTTTTCAATTTTTTTCTTGCATTTCCATTTTTTTCCTCCAAATAATTAATTTCAAAGCCATAATATACTATGAAATAACGTTTGCCAACAAATATTTAACGTAAAACGATAAATAATAAACGAATTACTATAAAATATTAACGAAATACAATATTGTCAATGATTATACTTGCTACATAATGCTAAATTGTGAAATAATAACATCATGATAAAAATGCTTTTATTTGATCTAAATAATACATTACTGATTACATAACAGACTCACACGATAATAAGGGCATTGCAAAATGGATTGAAAAATACATTTTGTAAACGAGGTGAATGATGAATTCGAGACAGAGACTAACTGCAGTATTGAACAGACAGATACCGGACTGCGTTCCTGTATCGCCTGATTTCTCAAACATGATTCCCGCAAAACTTACGGGTAAACCATTCTGGGAACTATACCTGTATAAAGACCCTCCGATTTATATGGCATATATTGATGCAGCTAAGAAATTTGATATAGATTCATTGATGGATGGTTATGCTCCGATAAAATTTGAAGATGAAATAGCAGAAGAGGCGTTCGAAGAAGTTATAATTTTCCAGACTGAAGACAGAATTGTAACTCAGAAGTATGATTTGAATAAATCTACAATCCACAAAAAGGTATGGGAAGATACTGTAACTGTCTATTATAAGGATAATCCGCCGACTCATAATTTAAATCCCGGATTGATTGGTCTTTATAGTACTCCTAAGTCATATAAAAGAATTGAAGGAATAAAACCAGAGCTGACGGGTCAAGAACTTCTTACCCATGTTAAAGAAACAATGGGTAATCAGGGAATGGTTGGTGTTTTCTGTGGCACATCCGGCGTTATACATAGCGAAGAAGAAATTTATGAGTACTATGACAATCCGAGTAAATTTTATAAAAGAAGAGATAGGATGCTCGAGAAATTCACAGATAAGTTCTATAAGCTGATGGCGTTGGATGACAGACCGGATTTCATTTGTACAGGAGCCAGTGGAACTCTGATTTTTCAGACACCTGATATTTTCAGAGAACTTGCACTTCCCATTGTGAAAAAAATTACCAGGCTTTGTAAAGAATATGGAATACCAAGCCATATTCACTCATGTGGACCTGAAAAAGAACTTATAAAAATCTGCGCAGAAGAAACTGATTTAACAATAATTGATCCTCTTGAAATTCTACCCATGGGTGATTGTAATCTTGCTGAAATGAAAAAACTATATGGTAATACATTAATTCTTAAAGGTAATCTGCATACCACTGATGTAATGTTAGACGGTAGCCCTGATGATGTAATTGAAGCTTGCAAACGAGCGATAGATGATGCAGCTGAAGGCGGTGGGTTTATTCTTTCTACCGGAGATCAGTGTGGACGGGATACTCCCTTTGAGAATTTACATGCCATGGTAGAGACAGCGAGGAGCTATGGGAAATATTGACAAAAGCTAAAACACAATGTAATATGATATCAAATTATTTGGAGCAGACAATGATTATACAAGTTTTTGTAAATTTTAATAAGGGAACAGACTTTGACGCCACATCATCAAATGGTGTGCTTTCTCGTATTTACCTTTATTGACAGTAAAAAAACATAAATGGTATTTACGGGCTAAAGCATAAAGTTTTAGCCCGTTTTTTATACCCATAAAAGGAGGAATGGATAATGGATAAAAAAAAGATCGTTATGGAAATGTATGACAGTTTAGTTGAGCGTGAGTGGGAGCGTTTAAGTAGGCATCCGTTTGAACGTGAGATTACTTTGCGGTTTATGGATAAATATATTAAACCAGGTGACAGTATTTTAGATGTCTCCGGAGGACCGGGAAGGTACACAGTCCATTATGCAAAGAAGGGGTGTGATGTAACATTGGTTGACCTCTCGGAGAAAAATGTAGAATTTGCAGAACAGATGGCAGCTAAAGAGAATGTTAAAATAAAGGCATTTCAGGGGGATGCATGTTTCGTTGATAAAATCGTAACAGGTCAGTATGAGCATGTGTTTCTGATGGGCGCTTTATATCATTTACAAAACGAGAAAGAAAGAATACAGGCCGTAAAAGCAAGTTTAAAATTATTGAAGCCAGGGGGTTATTTCTATGTATCATTTATAACAAATGTGGCTGGTGTCTTAGATGCATTAGATAGTGATCCCGCCTATATTATGAGAGAAGATTCGGATTTCAAGCAGTACATTGAATGTTTTTTGAATGATGAAGATTTTACTGGGTTGGGTTTTACATACGCACATTTCACAGCTCCGAAAAATGTGCTGCCGTTTTTCAAAAAGTTCAACCTTGAAAAATTACATCTATTTGGACAGGAAAGTGTAGTGACACAGGCTGAAAGAAGATGGAGAGATCAGCCAGAAGAAGTTATAAATAAATGGATTGATTTTTGTGTGAAGATTGCTGAGAGGGAAGATTTATTGTCTCACTCAAATCATCTTATGTACATTGGGAGAAAACTGTAGGATATCCTTATAGAAGTTGATACATATAATTCTATGTAGTATAATACATATAAGGAGATTGCATTATGCTTATAGATTCAAAAAAAGTAATATCTGTGACAAAACTTCAAAGAGAACTGACTCAGCAATTGCGCAATGTGGTAAGTGATGGTGAAGCTTTGTATGTAACAAAAAACAGTAATATCGAGACTGTTGTCATTCCCATGGAAGAGTATGAGCGATTAAAAGCGATTGATGATTATATAGAGCATATGGAAATCTGGTATATGGTACAGGAACGTATGAAGAATTATGATCCGTCTAAAAGTGTTCTGTGGGAAGATATCAGGGAAGATTGATGATATATATAGTTAAGATGGATGAGAATGCTCTCAAAGATTATAAGAATCTTGATGGTAGTATAAGAAAAGCAGTCAATAATAAAATTGATGGCTTAAAGATAAATCCATTCCTCGGCAAAAAGCTGGGGAAAAAACAGGGAAATAATCTGAGTGGTTTTTTTAAGTTGTATGTATATTCAAAGACTTACAGAATCATTTATAGACTCATAACACCTACAGAGATTGAAGTTATAGAGATAGTTGGAATAGGCAAACGTGATAAAGGGGAAATTTATCATACTATTATTAAACGCATTTCAGAAACAACCGGAGATTAGCCATTGAACGCCTCATTGAATACATCTTCGGCATTTTTTAACCCGGCACTATATTCAACCTGTTCTTCTGCAACGCGAAGTTTTTCATGTAAGTCAATTCTACACATCAGATTTTCATAGGTCTCCATGCTCATTATTACAAGATCGCCATATCCATTTTTTGTTATAAAGACCGGTTCCTTTGTTTGATGACAAAGCTGGGAAATTTCAATAGTATTTCTCAAGTCTTTAATGGGACGTATTTTAGCCATTAGAGTTACCTCCTGTGGTATAATTATAGCATAATTATGCCATAATAGTGATTGTTTTTAAAAGGAGAACTTTTTATGGAAAATACTTGATAATAGTATTGATTCTACTAATTGGCATCCAACAGTGTAATCATATCGTGTACAATATAAATAACTTAGAGGAGGTTTTAATATGACGTTCAATTTAAATGGAAAAACAGTACTTTTTCAAGGGGATAGCATTACAGACTGCGGCAGAGACAGGGATGACATAAACAGCCTTGGCGGAGGTTATGCGAATTTAATACAAGCCATGTATTATGCAAACAATCCAAACTGCAACGCTACATTCATTAATAAAGGTATCGGCGGAAATAAAACCGGAGATCTATTTAACCGATGGGATGATGATTGCATATCACTGAAACCGGACCTTTTAACAATTTTTGTGGGCATTAACGACACATCAAGAAGCGATGAAAATGAAAATAGTGACTTTATAAAATACTATACTAATATTCTTGACAGAGCGGTTAATGAAACTGATGCCAGGATAATTCTTATGGAACCTTTTGTGCTGCCGGTTAATGCAGAACGTGCGTCAAGAAGACCTAAACTTGATTTTAAAATCGATATTGTCAGGAAGCTTGCGTTAAAATATAAGACAAACCTAATTCCGCTTGATGGGATATTTAATAGTGTATCTGCGTTAAAAGGTTATGAATTCTGGGCGGTAGATGGTGTGCATCCGACTACTGAAGGACATGTCTTGATAGCAAAAGAGTGGTTCAGAGAATTAAATAACCTATAAATCTTTTAGGAGGTTAAAATGACTCAAAAATATCAGCACTGTGACTTGCTATATGAAGACGGCGCAAACAACATGTCCCGTGTTATACAGCTTGAAGACGGAAGCCTATTTACTTTGACTAACTTATCAAGGCAAATCAGAAATACCGGACCGCACACCAAACATCAATTTGTTTTTTCTCGTAGATCTTTTGACGGAGGTAAAACATGGACTATGCCATACCCCTTATTTGAAATACCGGAAACTAAAGCCTATGTTAGAGCAATGCCCTTTATGATAAGCAAAGAGGGCTTTCTTCATGTATTTATGGTTCGCATTAAAGTTTATGATTTCAAAAGTGCAGAATTTGAAGGTGATATTCTACATGCCAGAATGGAGGATATTTCAGGTAAAAATCTAAAAATTCAAAAGATTGAATGTCTTGACCGATACACAGGAGCTCTAAATAATCTTATACAGTTGGAAAGTGGTCGTTTGGTTATTCCTTTTTCAACTTTAAAAAAAGGAGAACAGACATTTGTTTCAAATACCATATATTCAGACAATGAAGGAACTTCTTGGGAAGTTTCAAATGATATAAGTGTTATAAGTGATGAAACACATATTGAATCAGGAGCTGTTGAACCCGTTATTGCTGAAGTTGAAGAGAATAAGCTGGTAATGATAATAAGAACAGTATTAGGAAGTTTCTATTACTCAGTATCATATGATGGTGGCGCTACATGGTCTAAAGCTGAAAAAACCAAAATTAAATCATCAAATGCTCCGGCTGTTCTTCAAAAAATGAAAGACGGCAGAATACTTATGTCCTGGAATAATTGTAATGGATCACCAATGCGTGGGGTACGTTATAGCATGGCTAGACAGTGCCTGCATGCAGCAGTATCTGATGATGGATTGAAAACCCTGAAAGGTTGTCGGGTTATAGTTAAAAAAGAAAAGGGAGATCCTGACAATGTCTTAAATTGTTATCCATATGTAGATGCTTCTTTGAATAATGAGGCAATTATTAGGCTTATGACAGTTCAAAGTAAAGAGAAAGAAGATTGGGTTGAACCAAGTGCAAAACTTATAAAGTTGCCGTTAGAGTTTTTAGAAGAAGATAGTATTTATGATGATTTTAAAGATGAGCTTAATAATTGGGTGACTGACTATAAACAATCTGAAATTATAAACATTGATAATGAAAAGGCTCTATGTGTTAAATCAACAAATGATTCAGATGGATATGCCATGATTAATTTCCCATATGGGCAAAAGGGAAAAATAAAAATCCAATATCAAACTGATGTTGAGTTTACGGCCGCTCAATTGATACTCTCAGATAATTATATTGATCAGTCTAGTTTTGTTTTGGATAAAGATGAAAACCAATATATGGAATACATAAAGGAGAACTATATTAGTATAGATCTGACAGGAGATGAAATATCAAGAGAAACTCTTGTTATTGGGAAAAACCATGAAGGTCAGCTTATTATAAATTGGGACTGTGATGAAGGTGAAATTGTAATTAACAACAAGAAAATAGATATTCCGTCAACCTTTAAAGGATTTAATTATGCAGGTATTGTAGTTCCCAGTGGTTTAAAGCAAAGCTTTACTATTAAAAAGTTTATAGAACATTCAGATAAAGCTTGGCTTAATACAGGAATTCGTTATAAAGGTAAATCGGAGGAAATCGAATGATAACAGTTGACCAGGCAAAAAAAGCATTAACAGGCCCAATTGCATCAGTAAGCACGCCATTTAATAAAGATGGAAGTATAGATTTTGTGAGTCTTCGAAATATCGTAGATTTTATTATTGAGGCAGGAAGCGGAACAGTTCTTCTTACATACGGTGACAGTCTATATAGTATATTAACAGACAGCGAAATTGCAGAAATAACTAAAGTGGTTATTGACCAAACTGCAGGTCGTGCCATGACAGTTGTAGCAGGCAGTTGGTGGATGGGTGAAAGCATACGTTTTGCTCAATTTGCCAGAGATATCGGAGCTGATATGTATATGCCGCTTCCACCTGACTGGGCTCAATCAGGTTCCGCCACAAACTTTGTAGAATTTTATACCAGAATATCTGAAGTGCTACCTGTCATGATGGTCACTATGATAGGAAGCAGACCTATTCCAAAGGAGACAATCGAAGTTCTTCTTGAGCAAGAAAATAATATTATTGCCTTGAAAGATGATAAATGCGGAGAGTACGGCAAAGAGATTGCCGGATTGATTGACGGAAGATGGGCTTTTTTATCCGGTGGGAGAAAATACAATCATTTTGATATTATGAATTATGGGGTGGATGGATATCTTTCTGTTTATATGCGATTTATGCCCGAGATTGCACATAAATATTGGACGGCTGTACAAAATAATAATCTTGAAACAGCAACAAATATAATTAATACCTACGATGTTCCGTTTATGGTGGATTTACCGCTTGAGTTGAACTTGAATTTTGACGCATTGATACATGGTGCGATGGAGATATTCAAAGTTGCTAAACGTTGGCGTAGAAACCCGTACACAAGTGCTAGTAATGAACAGATGATAATTATTCGAGCATTTTTCGAGAAATTAAAACTTCTTCAGAAAATATAGAGAAACATAGTTAAGTTAGAATTTCAGAGGTTTAAATGAAAAGTATGATAGAACAAATTAAAGAAATTGTCGAAGTGGAATTATCGTGTTCCGCACATAATTTTGAACATATCTTGAGAGTGTATGGTCTTTGTGAACAAATAGCACTGGATGAAAATGATGTAGATATGGACATTCTTCTTCCGGCAGTTTTATTGCATGACATTGCTCGGGTTAAAGAGGATACAGACACATCAGGCAAAACTGATCATTCTGTTTTGGGCGCAGAAATGGCAGAAGTAATACTATTAGAGTTAAACTTTACACAGGAGAGAATTGATAAAATAAAGCACTGTATTATTTCACATAGATTTAGAAGTGGTAATCAGCCTGAAACAATTGAAGCTAAGATTTTATTTGATGCAGATAAACTGGACGTGCTTGGATCAGTAGGTATTGCAAGAACATACATGATGTCCGGAACGTATGGGCAAAAAATGAAGTTTGATGAAGCTAACTACAAGCTCAATGAAAATTCAGAAAATAACGGACGTCTTAAGGACATGTCAAAGCATTCACCATTTATTGAGTTTGAATATAAATATAAAAAAATTCCTGAACGCTTATTTACAAAAAAAGCAAAGGAAATGGCTGTCTTGCGACTGGAATTCATGAGTGAATTTTTCAGACGGTTAAAACTGGAAATTGACGGGAAAATATAGCATATTTCTATGCATAATATCATTAAAAATTTGTGATATAATGCCAAAAGTGGCTTTACTTATAAGAAAGAAATATTGAAAAGGCACAGTAAAAATTTTGTGATACCTGGGGGGGTAAAATGAAAATATCAACACAGACACTTAGATTAGCAAACACATTCGGTGACATTGAAGCTGTAAAATTCTTATGTGAACTTGGTTATGACAGTATTGATTATTCTTTTTTTGGAAGTCGTGCAAAAGGTCTTCCGCTTGAGAATGACAATTTTTTTAACCATTTAAGAGATCTGAAGAAGTTAGCTGAGTCATATGGAGTTACATTTAATCAAACACATGCACCTTTTGGTTCATATATAGAGGGCGATGATGACTTTAATAATTGGGTAAAACCCCTTATTATTAAGTCCATAGAAGCAAGTGGAATTCTTGGTGCAAAATACGTCATAGTTCATCCATTTGTTGTATCAAAAAATCAAAAGCAGGCTAATATTGATTTCTTCAACTCATTGCTTCCTCATGCAAAAAAACACAATGTAAAGATTGCCCTTGAAAATATGTTTGGGCAAGATCCAATTGAAAAAAAATACACACATAATGTTTGTTCCAATGGAGTAGAATTCTGTGATTATCTTGATTCGCTGGATAATAAATATTTTGTTGCATGTCTTGATATCGGACACTGTGGTTTGGTAGGAGAAGATGCCGCTGAAATGGTTCTCCAACTTGGTCATGATAGGTTAAAGTGTCTTCATGTACACGATAATAATAAAACGGCTGATCAACATACATTGCCATTTTTAGAAAACATTGATTTTCCTGGCATCATAAAAGCTCTGAAAGAGATTGATTATGAAGGGGAACTAACCCTTGAAGCAGATAATTTCTTAAGCAAAATTCCGATCGAATTAATGAAAGATGCATCGATATTGATGTATAAAACTGCAAAGTTTTTAGCTAATATTTAATGATACTCATGGGGGTATGGGTTTATGACAACTACTAATGATATGAAATTATCAGCTTTAATGGATTTTCCGGATGATGCACTTCATGTTTTTCATGAAAGTACCATGTATAAAGTAATGGAACGCTTAAAACAGGCAGGTGTCTCTCGAGTTTACATGCAGTATTATGGTAATCGGGATTATGGCCATTTTTGGGACCATAAAGCACCGAGGAATCTTGAAGCTATTGAAACAGCAAACAATATACCTGAATTCAATCGGGTTTTTGTAGAAGCTGCCAATGCATATGGACTAGAGCCTGTTGCGGTTATGCGACCGCAGGAACAGGGAATATGGCTGACATGGTCTCCATATCATAAAGAAGCCCGTGAAAATCCGGGGATACCTTATACAGGCGGAGATATTATGATTGCCAGTAAATTCCAACTGGAAAATCCTGAGCTTCGTATAAAAAGACGCACTTGGGATATCGATCCTGATGCATTAAATAAGACAATTTGTTCAATTAAGTTATATAAACAAAATGACATTCACAGTAGAATAGAAAAAGAAAACATAAAAATATATGTATCACCCGATAATGTAAACTATGTTGAATATAAGGGCGAATTTAATTTATCTTTTTCAAAAGAAATCGCCAAAAAGGATGTTATAGTATCATCGTTTAAGCAGAATTACCCCACAGAAACAATAACTTGTAAGGATGATAATGTTGAAGTTTTAACGCTGGGAGGACTTGAGATAAATGAGAGATATGTAGCTATTGAAATTTCATGTGACCAAAAAGCTTCAGAGGAGGAACTGTTTTACAATACTCCTATGAACACGATATCAATTCATGAAAAGAACGGTAATGAAATTTGTGCTTCTCCCGGGCATGCATCGCGATTTTTGCCAGAAGATATTCCGTATTTGGACGGTGGGTTTCATTTTGATGATGGTTTTGGGGAGAACTTTGGAATAACCCTTGATCCGGAAGATGATAAAGGATACATAGCCGTTAGTAAAGGCAAAGATGAATATGTACATGCTGCATTATGTGTACTGGAACCAAAAGTTCAGGAATACTGGTTCAAGTGGTTGGATAAAGCCATGGATGATGGTTTTGTGATGATAGGTAACCGTTTAGAGTGCCATTCAGTTCATGTCGATGAGCCGTATGCTTATGGATATAATGACTGTATAAAAGAAGAATACTATAAGCGCTATGGAGAATGTGCTGAGAAAGATATGGAACTTTCAAAAATTGCAAAAATTCGTGGTGATGCGTATACAGCACTGTTTGTTGAGGGTGCAAAGCGAGTTCGTGCCAGATGGAAAAAAGTTTACCTGACATTGAATGTAGAAATGCTTTATGATCCTATCCCGCTTGTACGGCATATGGCATATCCTATGAATGTGCAATGGCAGTGGGAACGTTGGCTTGAAGAAATTCAACCGGACGAGATTAATATCCGATCATATCAGACTTCACCGGACTTTATATTAAATGACCCTCAATGTAAGAATTTTATTAAAACAGCACAAAAGTACAATGTGCCGATGACTCTAGAGCGATATGATTACTGGGATTTTGCAGCAGAGTTTGAGATGGTAAGAGATACCGGAATATTCTCGCGTATGACTCTATATGAGATAAATGACATAATACATAGTGATGGCAAGGGTGGAATTATTGAAATTAAGCCAGAGCTTTTAAAGCAATTGGAAAATTTAACGAAATAAAGAGGCTTTAGTATGAAAGAAAAAACATTTGAAATTGGTCTTGGAGGATATAAAATTCTTCAGGCACCTAACATTACTCAAACACAGATGATGTCATATTTGATTACAACTCCTAATGGTGAGTTGGTTGTTATTGATGGAGGATGGCGGGAAGATGCAAAGTACCTTGTAGAAAAAATCCATGAACTGGGCTCAGTTGTTTCATTGTGGATACTAAGTCATGTTCACCATGACCATTATCTTGCACTTGTAGATATTCTCGAGCAACCGGATTACTGTGGTATAACAATTGAGAAAGTCTGCTATAATTTTCCGCCGGAACAGTGGATTCTAGATGCGGAACCTCAATATGCAGATAATAATAAGATTTTATTCAATCTCCTTCCACAGATCGAAAGCATTACACAGATTCTCAAAGAAAAAGACAAATTGAATATAGACGGACTTATTATAGATATAATGAAAGTACCCAATGATTACAATGACTACGACCCGTCATATACCGGAGGCTCAACAGTAAATGACACATCAATTGTCTTTAAACTTATATTTCCTACCGGAAAAACAGCTTTGTTTTTAGGGGATTTAGGTTTTAGAGCTGGCCAAAAGTTAGCTGAGCGATTTGGCAATGAATTAAAAAGTGATATTGTTCAAATGGCACACCATGGGCAGAACGGTGCTGGAGAAGACGTGTATAAATTGGTGAAACCTGAATTGTGTATGTGGACAGCGCCAATGTGGTTGTATGATAATAATATGTGGTACCGTGACCCGAGTTTTGAGAATAAGTTTAATTCACATCACTTCAAAACTGTAACAGTCCGTGGATGGATGGATAAACTTGGGGTTAAAATGCACGCGGTCGAGGGTGAAGGCCCTGCATGGGTCATATAGACAGATTAACAAAAGATATTAAGGGGAGAAAAAATGAGTAAATATGATGTAGCAGCATATGTTTGGCCCTCATATACGGGAGATGAACCAAGGACAAGTATCTTTTGGCCCGAGGGTAATGGGGAATGGCAGTCTGTAAAAAGTGCAAATGCTAAATTCCCAGGGCACAACTGGCCGCGAAAACCAGTATGGGGATATAAAAATGAAGCAGATCCCATTGTTATGGAGCAGCAGATAGATGAAGCGGTTAAGCATGGTGTAAATGTGTTTATCTATGACTGGTATTGGTATGACAAACGTCCGTTTCTTGAAAATTGTCTGAATGATGGATTTTTGAAAGCAAAAAACAATGACAAAATGAAATTTTATCTTATGTGGGCTAATCATAGTGCCGACTACTTATGGGATAAAAGGAATTCACATATTGATAGTATGATCTGGGATGGTGCAGTTGACAGAAAAGAGTTTGAGATAATAGCCAACAGATTGATTGAAAAGTATTTTAGCCACCCTCTGTACTATAAAATTGATAACAAACCTGTATTTATGTTGTTTGATGTTGAAAACCTTATTCGTGGACTGGGTGGAATTCAGAAAACTACTGAAGCTATTAATTGGTTCAGGGAATTCGCAATACAAAAGGGTTTTGACGGAATACATTTTCAACTGGCTCTCAGAAACGATACAAACTTTGCCATGTTTAATAAAAAAGACCAATCTAAATATGATTTAAAAGATGTAGTAAACGAATTGCGTTTTGATAGTCTGACTCATTACCAATTTGCAATGATTACTGATATCGATAGAGATTACAACGCTGTTGTTGATGATGTTGTCGCCCAATGGCCTGAAATAGAAACAAAATATAATGTTCCGTATTTCCCTTCAATCTCTTTGGGGTGGGATAATAATCCTCGGTTTTTAGATTTTAAACCAGGGATAACAACAAATTGTACTCCGGAGAATATTAAAAGAGCTCTACTAATAGCAAAAGAATATGTAGATTCACATAATGAGCAACCACCATTAGTAGTAATAAACAGCTGGAATGAATGGACGGAAACGAGTTATCTTCAGCCGGATGATTTGTATGGATATGGATATCTTGAAGCGGTTAAAAAAACATTCACTTAAAGTATGGTGAGTTGGCACTATTTAAATAATAAGATTTAGTGAACAATTAGGCCGATACCCATCTACATAGGGAGATAGTCTTCCTTAATAGAGCAAAGGTTATTATGAGTACTAAAACAAAAAAAGTTTCTATACCAGCAACGCGCGACCCATTTGTGAATGCACAATTAGTTCCTGCAGGTGTTGACAGTGTTACAAGAGAAGAAAGATTTTGGTCTTCAACTTGGAATAGTATCAGTGGCAGTATCGGTGTTTTAATCACTGAATCAGGAAAAAACCGATTGTTTCATTTTGATCCTGATAAAAGTGAATTTGGTTTTTATGGAGCTTCATATGGCGGGAATGACATTATGTGGCTATCATGTTTTTTAGACACAATAACAAGACTTGATTTAAATACCGGTGAAACAAAAACCTGGAAAACTGGAATGGAGCATGCATTATCAGTAAGTGGGCTTATTTTTGATGAAAAAACAGAAAAAGTTTTTTGGGCGGCTTATTGTTCTGGAGACTTCAAAAATAAAGGGATATCATTTGACACAAAAACAGAATCAGTGTCTTCCATATTCAAAGATATTCCGCTTAGTAATAAACAGCTAAGACGTTCTATCAAAAATATTGATGGTACATATACATTTGTAAACTGTATACCGGACTTTGAATTATTACGGTGGGATCCTGTAAATGAAAAAGTGGAGATAATTCTTGAAAACCAAAAGTTAAACAATAATCAAGATGCTCTAGATTATTGTGTAATTATTCAAAATGGAAGCGGTGCAATTTATTTACCTGAATTTGGTTGGTTTGATCCTGTTAAACGTCAATATATTGATGGAGTACGTCCATCTAGAGAATTGGCCTGGTTTGGAGCAGATGAAAATTTTGCCTATGGATGCGATACATTGAGTCTGGGTAATACTGCTGTATATAAATGGAATTTCAAAACAAACGACGTGGAATATCTTGCGGAAATCCCGGATTCTTTGCTATACCAGTTCAGATTGACTGAAAATAAAAAAATAGTTTGTGTAAATATATATGGATTCTTTTACAGGATTGATTCGAGAACAGGTGCAATAGAATGTTCAGTAAAATTAGATAGCGATGCTGTAGGGCATATTGATTGCATTCATCAAATCGATAAAAACAGATTGCTGTGTACACCTTTTATC
>Ga0307988_1000709_pt1 | contig 21774 bp, 13 predicted proteins | sample EllFjometagen183_FD_203166 | JGI IMG/M metagenome (GOLD analysis project Ga0307988, IMG submission 203166) | Marine microbial communities from Ellis Fjord, Antarctic Ocean - #183 | ecosystem: Environmental > Aquatic > Marine > Unclassified | place: Southern Ocean | collected 2014-10-08 | reverse complement strand
CGCATCTATAACGAAAGTAGCGACGAATAATTTCCTGAACGGAAGCTTCCTGTACTACCTCGTCATCAATGATAGCGAATCCGGCACGGTTGACCCCCATATCAGTTGGAGACTGGTAAACCTGGCTATTGTCCATGATTTTGGAGACAATACGCTTAACGACAGGGAAAGCTTCCACATCGCGGTTGTAATTTATCGTGGTTTTTCCATATGCTTCGAGGTGGAATGGATCAACCTGATTAAAATCTCCGAGATCTGCGGTAGCGGCTTCATAAGCTATATTGACTGGATGCTTAAGCGGAATACTCCAAATTGGGAAAGTTTCAAATTTGGCGTAACTGGCTGAAACTCCGTTCTGGTGTTCATGATAAACTTGCGATAGACATGTAGCCAATTTTCCGCTTCCAGGGCCGGGGCCGGTAACAATTACAATCGGCTTATCAGTTTTAACATATTCATTTGCTCCGTAACCGTCATCGCTGAGAATCATATCCAAATCAGTCGGGTAGCCTTTAATCGCGCGATGGGTGTAAACGTCAATATCACGGCGTTTAAGTTTGTTGATGAAGCTGTTGACGACAGGCTGATCATCGTAACGGGTAACGATCACGGCTTTAACATTGAGTTCATAACCGCGCAGATCATCTATCAAACGCATAGTGTCAGCATCATAGCTGACCCCAAAATCTGCGCGAATTTTTTTGCGCGCGATATCACCGGCATAAATACAAATGATGATATCAATATTATCTTTAAGTTTTTGGAGGAGTTTAATTTTTACATTGGGATCGAAGCCCGGCAAAATCCGAGAGGCATGGAAATCAAATATCAGCTTCCCGCCAAATTCCAAATAAAGTTTATTGTCAAATTGCGCGGCGCGTTCCAAAATTTCTTTTGATTGTTCCTGCAGATATTTCTCGTTGTCAAATCCGGTTTTTTTCATAAATCCCACCTTATATATATTTTAAAGATATGTTAGATAACCGGAATATAACTTAACAGTTTTTATGACAATAGCAATCTCATATTAAGAAATTCTTAACACCCAAACAATTTTTGCCTTGCGTCATCCCACCGCCATTGGGCATCGCGGCCTTGCAGATGAACTCCAGCCAACCAGCAGTCAATACCATTTCGCTTTATGAAATCCTCTTCATTATTCAAAACTTTCCTACCGACATCAGTTATACATACTTCCCATTGACATAATTCCTGACTTGCTGACCTTTCTCGATCCACCTTGCTAAGAACATCCAGCTTTTCCGGCCCTTTGACATCTAACAAGGGGAATGGAGCTGCTGCCAAATCATGGATAATCTGCCAGAAGCTGGTATCGCCCATAAAGGGGCGTTCTTCCATTTTAGAAACCGCGCTGAAAATATCCACAAGCCCAGTCGCTCCAGTTGAGACAGCTTTCATTATCTGATTCTGAGTACGGTTCAAACCGTTTTTCATTGAAGGGTATTTTTGAAGAAATCTTTTCAAGGCATTAGCCAAATATGGGAGAGCTGAACAATCTACGGCGATCAATTTTTCTATATCCAGTGGATTGTCTGAACTAAAGGCTTTCCAGGCATCTCCGGCAAGTTTGATTTCCGTCTGGCTGATCTCATGCCGGGTATCAAAAAATGGAGCCATTTGCTCAGGAGTCAGTTCGCCAAAACCATTAAATAAGTCAAAGCCCTGGCACTCTCCAGCACAAATCAAGCTTAATTTAGTTTCTCCAAAATCAATTTTCGCAAGCCTGTCAATCAAATGAATCATCAGAGTCTGGTCAAACATGCAAGCATCAAACCACAAAATAACTTCATCATAATTTTTCGCTTTTTCAAGACTATCATATCTGTCGTCAGCACCCTGCAAAGCCGCTTCTATTGACATTGTAGTGAAGTATTGTGTCCTGATAAATTCGGCTCGTACCCGCCGCCATTCTTCTTCCGAAACATTGCCCGGCACCGGGCCTTCAATAAAAATTTCCATCCATACCTGAACGTCTCCAGGCACAGTACTCTTCCGCAAAATATCAGCTGCAACATCCCCGCATGTAATATGTAAATATTTCAAATTGCCCGTCCTCTCAAAAAATATGTTTTTTATAATACTATTTAGAATAATGCTGAGAATTAAAAAACACAAGCATAATGTTCAAGATTTTCCCTTGTTTTTTCTTTGTAAAGCAATATATTAAGTTCTTTCTAGTAAATGATAAATGGGATTTTGACTAATGAAAAAATTTGATGAGCTTTTTGTTGAGCTTAAAGAAAAAATTGCTGCTCAAGATGTTAACTCTGGTACAGTTAAAGAGTTTAACAAGGGCAAGCATTTTATCGGTAAAAAGATAGTTGAAGAAGCCGCCGAGGTATGGATGGCTTCTGAACACGAAAGCAAGGAAGCCGCGGCTGAGGAAATTTCCCAGCTGCTTTATCATTTACAAGTTATGATGATAGCGAATGAATTAGAACTTGAAGACGTTTACGAATACCTCTAAGGAGAATAATATGTTACAAATTGCAATACCAAATAAAGGAGCGTTGTCAGAAAAAGCTGTCGCACTGCTTAAAGAAGCTGGTTATAAATGTTCCCGCTCCAGCCGTGAATTAATTGTCACAGACAAAGAAAATAAGATTAATTTTGTTTTTCTGCGCCCTCGTGACATCGCTATTTATGTCGGTAAAGGCATTATTGATATGGGAATCACTGGACGCGATTTAGCGATTGACAGCAAATCTAAAGTTAAAGAAATTCAGTCTCTCAACTTTGGTAATTCCGCTTTTCACTACGCTGTACCAAAAGATTCTGGACTACTGCCGGATAAATTCGACGGTCTGAGGATCGCGACTTCATATCCCGAAATAGTTCGTCTTGATTTGAAAAAACGCGGAGTTTCAGCTGAAATAGTCCGCCTTGACGGAGCCGTGGAAATTTCTATCGAACTCGGAGTGGCTGACGCTATTGCTGACGTTGTAGAATCCGGGCGCACTTTGAAAGAAGCTGGCCTGGAAGTAGTCGGCGATTCTCTGATGCAGTCCGAAGCCATTTTAATTGCTCGTGATAATAAAATTGCCAAGACTGCCGAAGTAAGCCGCTTACTTGGGCGTTTAAAAGGAATTCTTGTAGCACGCAAATACGCTATGGTTGAGTATGATATATCATTCAATAAACTTGACAAAGCTTGCGAATTGACTCCGGGAATAGAATCTCCAACGATTTCTCCATTGACCAAACCTGACTGGGTCGCGGTCAAAGCAATGATTAAACACAAAGAAAGTAATTATATAATGGACGAGCTGCACAAAATCGGAGCTCGCGGTATTATCGTCACAAATTTACGTTCATGCCGACTGTAGAAAAAAAATGAACATCGAACATCGAACGCCCAACATCGAACATCGAATGGGAAAGAATAATGAATAAAACTAAATACGACTTGGAAGAACGTTTATTAAATTATTCTGTCAGAATTATAAAAATTGTAGAAAAATTACCAAATACAAGAACCGGAAGTCATATAGCAGGACAATTATTACGTTCAGGAACATCTCCTTATCCCAACCATGGAGAAGCGCAATCGGCTGAGTCACCAAAGGATTTTATTCATAAATTACGTATTTCATTGAAAGAATTAAGAGAGACTCAAAGATGGCTGATGCTTATCCAACGTATACCATTGATTAAACCAGCCGAAAAACTTGATAGAATATTACAAGAGACTGAAGAATTGATAAAGATATTTGTTTCGAGTATAAAAACAACTGAACCAAAAAATATTAAAAATTGATTAATTATTAATTCATTCGATGTTGAACGTTCGATGTTCGATGTTCAATACTTAAAAAATATGAATATAAAGACAGAGGATATAACATGAGTACATTTATTGAAAGAGCTAAAGAAGTCATAAATGTTGAAATAAAAGGTATGGAAGCTGTTCGTGATAATCTGGACGGACAGTTTGAAAAACTTGTTGAAAAATGCGCTAAAACCGTTACTAGCGGTGGCAAACTTATTATTACCGGTATTGGCAAAAGTGGTTATATCGGTCAAAAAATTGCCGCTACTCTTTCCAGTGTCGGCTCTCCGGCGGTTTTCATGCATCCGGTTGAGGCTTTGCACGGCGACCTTGGACTTATGCAGACAAATGATTTATTGCTGGCAATTAGCTACAGTGGCGAAACCGAAGAACTTTTATCCATCCTGAACCCGGCAAAACGCCTGGGTACACAAATTTTTGCTATCACCGGTTATCCTGAATCATCTTTAGCAAAACTAGCTGATTTTACTATGACCATGACTGTCGGCGAAGAAGCCTGTCCATTCAATCTAGCTCCGACCACAACAACTACAGCACTGCTGGCTTTAGGCGATGCTCTGGCGCTGGTTCTGCTCGATAACTATGGTTTTACTAAAGAAGATTACGGGCGCCTTCATCCGGGCGGAGCAATCGGACGCGCGGTAACTATGCGTGTTGGTGATATTATGCGTTCGGGTGATAACTGCGTGCTGGTTTTACCTGAAACAACAGTCAAAGACACACTGTTAGAAATGACAAAGGCTCGTTGCGGAGCAGCAGTTGTTATCGATAAGGAACAAAGCTTACTGGGTGTTTTTACTGATGGGGACTTCCGCCGTCACGCGGAAAATGACATGAGTATTTTGACCAAAGAAATAAGTTCAGCAATGACCGCTAATCCTATCGCTGTAAAAGCTGACCATCTTGCCGCAGAAGCTCTAAAAATAGTGGAAGACCGACACATCAACGATATAATTGTTCTGGATAAAAACGAAAAAGTTGTTGGTATAATAGATCTTCAGGATCTGCCTGGCTTGAAACTTATGTAGTTTCTACTGCTTCAGCTTTTTTATTCTTGTTATTATAATAGTTCACAAGAACTATATCTACACCTACAAGACAGAGGTTAAGAACATACAAATAAATTACCCAGTTATACGCGTGGTAATATTTGTGAAGAATACCGCTAGCATAACCAAGGAAGACTAAATATAAAAACGGTAGGCTTTTTCCGACCGGATTTTTACTTTTATAAGTTTTATATATCGCCATTGGCCAGCTTGCACCAAAGCAAAACAACATAACTGCTTCATAAATTCCAATTTCCATAACACCCTTTATTGGTTAATTATATTATTGTAAAAAAACTCCTACGAATATAGCCATTTAAACAATTATAACAAACTTTTTTTCGAAAAGATACAATAAAACTGATTGTTGCCGCGTTTATACTAACAGATCTAAGGAACAGTTCCAAAATAAAAACAAGTTCTTAAAAAGGAGTCAGAAAAATGAAAACTGCAACATTAATTATAATAACAACATTATTCGCAATCAATATCAATTCTTTTGCAGGAAGTGTAACTGCTAAGAAATTCAAGCCGGGAAAAATACGCAGAGACAAAGTCAATACCAAATATGAAAAGAAAGCAGATACTAACAATAACGGTTACGTCAGCCCTAAAGAAAAGAAAGCTGCTCGTAAAGATTATTTAAAAAGTAATTCTGAAGTAGATAAGAAATGGGAAGAGAAAGCGGATAAAAATAATGACGGCACAGTTAGCAAAAAAGAACTTAATAAAGCTCAGAATAAGCAAGACAGAAACAAATATTTGAAAAATCGTTCAGAAGTAGACAAGAAATGGGAAGAAAAAGCAGATAAAAATGATGATGGCACAGTTAGCAGAAAAGAACTTCGTCAACGTTCAACAAAAAATTATCTCAAAAACCGTTCTGAAGTAAACAAGAAATGGGAAAAAAAAGCAGATAAAAATAATGATGGAAAAGTTGGGAAAAAAGAATTAAAAAAAGCCCGCCAAAATAAAAAGAATAAATATTCGGTATAATTATATTCTTCTGAGGAATACTCCACTGATAAATGAAATTAAAGCAGCGATAACGAATAATGTAAATAATGAGATTCTTGCGATGAGTACATCTGCCGTGCTTGGATCAAGAGTCGATAAAGCTTTGTTAACTTTCCCGGCAAGACGGTATTCGGCAGGGTATGAAAAATCGAAATGAACAAGTTTTGTCAAATTAGAAACCGGGTCTTTAAGAATTATGGAAGAAGAAGTATTTTCAGGCAATTTTACTGAAACACGATATTTACCATAGCCTACTTCTCGAACCACCACAGGAGTTCTGAGACCACTGGAATCCAGTAATTCTGCCTGCCATTTTACACCGCTAACAGCTTCATTGTTGTCTCCATAACGCTTTATGGTTAATTCCGCATTTTGTCCTTGTCTTTGACTTGTTACACGGATTTTATCGCTTTCCGGCGGACGCGTCGCGAAACGCAGTATTTGACTCCATAATTTCCCAAATCCATACCATTCCATCCATTCTCCAGCCCACTCTGTGCTTATTCCTGAGCTGAAGCAGAAGCTTCTTCCGAGTCCGAATCTACCCATCGTCAACAGTGGTGTTCCATTATCTCCAAGCAACAACGTTGTCGCAGTCGCTCTAGTTTTTGTCATCACATAACCGAGCAAATATGGAGCTTTTTCAAAATCTATACCATCAAGAAATGACGCTGAAGCTACTTTCACAACACTGAAGGGTTGTTCTTTAATCGCTGACCGTGAAGCTTTGACAGTTTCACGCGCAAAAATTCTTGGCATTGATTCAGCGTCTTGAGTTACATAACATCTACCCTTTCCTATTTCCGCGAGGCGTTTCATCAACTGCTGATGAGCACCTGTCCCAAGAGCAACTGTTGATAAAGTCACTCCTCTATCCGCCATCTGCGTGGCGATACCGTCGAAATCTCCCGGCATACTCTGACCATCACTCAAAACAATCATGTGCTTCAATCTGGTTCCCGCTGATTCCAGCATCTTTGAACCTGCGACCATAGCTGGATAAAGATTTGTTCCTCCTCCGGCAGCAATCGTAGAAATTTTTGCTTTTATTATTTCTTTATCCGCGGCAGAGCTTAATTCAACAATATCATAGGGCTGACCGTCAAAAGCAATCACTCCAATACGGTCTCGCATTCCCAACAGGTCAACTGCCGCTTTTGCTGCCTGACGCGCCAATGCTATCGGCATGCCGCCCATGCTCCCTGATTTATCAATGACCAGAACCATTGACAATGAAGGCTGTTCTTTCTGTTTTTCGTAACGCGATACAGATGGCAGGACTTCCTCAATGGGAGTCTTATAATATCCACCCAGACCAAAGCTGTTCTCCGAGCCGCACATAATCAATCCACGCCCGAAATCTCTAACGAAACTTTTCAGTACATTCATTTGTTCCATACTCATCAAATCAGCCGGAAAATCGGCCAGGATAACCGCGTCATAAGCTAAAAGTTCCCGAAGGCTACCAGGAAAACCATAACGTCCGCGAACTTCAACATTTATTCCCTGCTGGCGCATCACACGTTGGAAAATTTTCAATTTCCGCGGCTTTAAGTGCAGTGCCAGGATTTTCGATTTACTTTTGACCCTGACGCTACATACCGCACTGTTATTTTCCGGGAAATAATCTTTTTGTGGAATAATCTCCGCCTGCCAGACATTACCGCTTTCGGCAGTCAAAGAAAAATTAATTTTCATTTTCAAGATTTTATTCTTTTTCATTTTGACGGGGACGGAACGCATAACAATAGATTTATTTATAAAGCGAATTTTTGCCGGCATATCCCGATTTGCCAGAGCTCTGAGAGTAAAACGGGCGGTTTCTCCCGGATACACAACTTTTGAAGTCGAGCTAAAATCCAAAATTGCCGCTTCAGGAGAATCTATCCCACCTGTTTTTTTGAAAAGCAATTTTCCAAGCTGCTGTTTGTAAAAAGCCTCAATAGCGGCTTTGACTCCTTTCTGTGTACTTACTCCATCTGAAAATAATACTATTTGTTTTTGTTTATCGCTCGGGAAAGTCATTGCCGTACCGCGCAAAGCGTCCGCCAGTCGTGTTTCCTGCCGGGATTCAGGATTTGCTTTGTTGTTCTGAAAATCCTTTATCATTTTTTGCAAAGAATCCGGGCTTACTTGTTTAAGCTCTCTGCCAAAGGCAAAAAGCTCCCAACTGTCGCCATTATTTAATTCTTTAATTGATTTCCTGATATTTTTTGTTGCTTCTCCGGCAGCTTTTAATGATACTGAATCGGAAATATCCACCATATAAGCAACATGCTTTTTGCCTGAAGAGCTTTTCCAGAATGGTCGACAAAGTGCTAAAATCAGCAGTATGACGCCAAGGCAACGCAAGGCAAATGCCGCAATCTTGAGCCATTTCGGTCTATTGACCAGACTTTGCTTAAATGACCAAAGCATCGGCAAGAGCAGAATTAATAAAAATAATGGTTTTAAAGTATTAAATTCCAATTTTAACCCACTTTACGATAGTTATATAAAATTTCTTCAAGAATAAACAGCACTAAGGCAAAAGCAAAAAGATACCAGGATAATGGGATTCCGCTTTCAATAGGCTTAACAGTAGCTTTCACTTTGCTGTTATCAATCAAAGTTTCTCTTGAACTAAGCAGCGCCGCCGCTAGTTCCTTATCTCCGAATTTATAAAATCCGACTCGTTTTAAAATATGTTCATCCACTTTCACGCCTGTCCGGTAAACCGATGGCAGAGCTTCCTCGCGCCCGACTAAATCCATCACCATTGAACATAGTAAAACCGGAAAATTAACATTAAGGAAGAAGTCTGCTTTCAAAGGATCAAAGTTAAGAACATAAGCACTTTTATCTTTGACAATAGTTTTATATATTAAAACTTTTTTGTCGATGCTTTCGGCAATTATCAAAGAATTTTCAGGCGGAGTTATATCACTAATGCCATCGATTTCCAACATATCTATATTTGCGAAACGCAGGGCTGGATGCTCTTTGATCTTTGTTTTCACCAATCCCGGAACAGTTTCCTTTCCAATAGATTTCCAGAATATAGATTTACCGCGCGGATTCAAAATAATAAGTTTTGAGGTTTCCGACTTGGCTTCGCCGCTAAGAATTGTTACTTCTGGGGATTTATCCGCTAAGGTCATTATGCCATTATTTTGGCTAAATGAGGAAACTGCCAAATTATATATGCGGTCATTGCTGGAAACTCCCACTTGTATCGGTGGAACATCCCGAACAATGCCATAAGCAGTATTGTCTATTTCCAAAGCATCTTTCTGGTCAAGGTATAATATCCATTTCCCTGCTGGCGCGTTTTCTACATAGAAAGTCTGCGCTTTATTTTCTCCAGGAACAAGTTCAAGAGGAATAAGCTTGATAATATTTTCGCGCTTTTCATGACAAAGCACCGCGTCAATTTTTATTTTATTCTTATAGGTCGAGATGCAACGCAAAAAGATTCCGGCACTTTCCGTTTTATCCTTGAGCCTGATTATATCAAAATCAGATATTCCGGCATTGTTGCCCGGCTTGCCGATTTTCACGATCTCTAAGTTTTTTAAATTTTTGACTCCCGCAAAACAACCATCTGTAAGCAATAACGCCCGGCTGTTTTTGAAAAAAACTTTGCGTTCTTTTAGAAAGGTCAAAGCTGAAAGATTAAAAGTTTCTGAACTTTGTTTTACATCATCAATGCCTTCGAGAAGTTCTCTGTGATTGGATGAAACACCTACTTTTATACTGACATCAGCGGCGATGCTGACAATTACCGCTCTCTGTGAAGGCAGTAAATTACGAACAATATCCGCTGCTTTCTCCCGGGCTTGCTGTAGACGGGAACTTTTTCCTTCTACTGTTCCCATACTAGCACTGTTGTCAATTATCAGAATAAAGTTGCGCTGCCATTCCTGTCCTGTAAAATATGGTTGTGCCAGGGCGAAAATAATCGCGCAAAATGCCAGCAGGAGTAATAGCAAACTAAGCCAGTTGCGTAAACGCTTGAATAATACCGATGATTGTCTTTCTCGAAAAACTTTATCCCACAAAAAAAGTAATGCGGTATTGTGTTTTTCGGGACGCACTTTGAGAAAATAAAACGCGGCCAAGGGCAAAATCAACAAAGCCCACCAGAATGCTAAAGGATTCAGGAAACTCATGCCACTAATCCTCCTTTTCGTAGAATATTCTGGATGACTTCTTCAAAAGGCACTTTGACGGAGGCTTGAGCCAGTCCAACGCCACGTTTCGCGCAGTTTTGCTGAAGATACTGCTGCCATTCATGGACAGCTTCCGCAAAACGCATGGCTTCGGCAGGACCAACAGTTACTCGCTTCAGCCTTCCAGTCTCAACGCATTTAAAATCAATATCACCACGCCATTCACATTTTTCATCATCGGGATCACTGACTTGCAGGCAAAAGACATCGTGCCGACTCCATTGAAGCAGGTCCAAAGCTTTTTCAAAACCACTCTTAGCAAAGAAATCGGAAATAAGTACACACATTCCACGTCGTTGTCCGCGAGCCTGAAAAGACTTTATACACTTTTCAAAACGTGTATCATGTCCATAACATTTTGAATTTTGCAATGCTTCCAGCATCGGGAATATATGCCCGCGGCCGTGCGCCGGACGCAAAACCGTATGGAGCTTATCTGAGAGACCATAGATCGTCAAACGGTCAAGGTTATTCAAAGCTATATAACTGAGAGCAGCGGCAAGTTTGTGTGCATATTCAAGCTTAGGTGTCATAGACGGACTCAAGTCTATAAAGATATAGACATGCAAGTCTTCTTCCAGTTCAAATAATTTAATAACGAGGTTTTCCAGTCTGGCATAAATATTCCAGTCAATAGAACGGTAATCGTCGCCGAAATTATATTCTGAATAATCCGCAAAGGTCGTGCCGCTTCCTTTTTTCGTTGATTTGCGGTCCGCCTTCAGGGAACCGCCAAGGGTTTTGCGGGTCAAGAGCGAAAGCATCTCAAGTTTTCTTATAAATTGCGAATCAGTCAAGCTTGCCATAAATTTTACTCAGCGTTCTTTAAGATGTCTTCAATAATTTTGTCGGTAGTCATGCCTTCCGCCTGACCTTCGAAACTAAGAATTAAACGATGCCTTAAAGCCGGAATCGCAACCGCGTCTATGTCTTCCTTGGCAACATGGAAACGACCGCCAAGTATCGCCTTGATACGGGCTGCCAGCAAAATGGTTTGCGCCGCGCGAGGAGAAGCTCCGTAACGTAAATACTTCTTGACCTCTTTAGAAGCGTTTTTATTATCAGGGTGTGTTGCCAGCACAATATTAATCATATAATCTCGTATTGTATCCGCTATCGGGACTTGCCGCGCGGTTGTTCCCATTTCCAAAACAGCACCGCCGTCAGCAACAGCGTTGATGTCTACAGTTTCAATGCCTGTAGTACGGTCAAGAATGGCCGCAAAATGATGATGTTCAGGCATTTTTACATGCAGTTTGAAGAAGAAACGGTCAAGCTGTGCTTCCGGCAGAGGATATGTGCCATCCATTTCCAGCGGGTTTTGCGTAGCCAAAACGAAATACGGTAAATCCAGGCGATGCGTGGTATTGGCAACAGTAACGGTTTTTTCCTGCATAGTCTCAAGCAATGCCGATTGAGTTTTTGGTGTCGCGCGGTTAATTTCGTCGGCAAGCAGAATATTTGTGAATACCGGCCCTTGTTGGAAAACAAAAGTTTTTTCACCTTCACGTTCGATCAGAAGATTAGTGCCGAGGAGATCGGCAGGCAGCAAGTCCGGCGTGAATTGTATGCGTTTAAAGTCAAGATGCAAGACTTGCGCGATAGTGGTAACTAATGCGGTCTTGCCGAGTCCAGGAACGCCTTCAAGGAGGACGTGTCCGCCTGAAATAACAGCAATCAGGACATCTTCAATGATATTTTCCTGTCCAACTATAAACTTGGATATTTCATTTTGTAAAGATTCAAAAGTTGACCTGAAAGAGCTAACAGCTTTTTCCACTTCTTCGGGGCTTTCTAAAACTTGTCTGGTTTCACTCATTAATACTCTCCTTTTTGTGTATTTTTGTAAAATATTCTTTAACTCCAGTTTTCATTGCCGGCGGTACATCATCGCGACTGATGAAGGATTCCATCTGTCGTTTGGACGATGCCTTAACGGCACGTCCAGCACGCCTGCTGACACCATACCCGCTGGCGGCTTCCTCGATTTTTATTCGAGACGAACCCTTGTTTTTTTGTCCTTTTAGACCAGTGATATATCCTTTATCATCCGGGTCTTTGTCTTTATTGTCAAAATTAGCGGCAGCTGCTGAACCAATACCTTTTCCTTTGCCAGCCTTGTCGCTTAGACAAAAACTATTACTTTTACATGCATATTGCGCTTTATTACAGGCTTTACACATTTTATTAAGTTTTATCAGAAATTTTTTCAAGTCATCAAGGTCATCAAGGTCATCACATATTTTGCCTAATTTGCAATTTATTTCCTCAAGGTCGCCGAGCTCGTCACATTCCTCAAGAGATTCAAGCAGGTCCTCAAGTTCTTTTGACAATGAGCTGTTCATTTGCCCAGCGTCCTTTGCGCTTTCAAGCATTTTCTCTAGAATACGTTTCATGCGGAGTTTTTTCATTTGTTCGAGTTTATTCTTAGGATCAATATCACTTAATTTATTACGACGTAATTCTTTTGCCGCTTCACGGTATTTTCCGGAGTTTAATTTTTTACCAAATTGCTTGGTCATTTTAGATTTCATTAATTTTTTCGCCATCATACGCAGCAAACGTTCTTTTTCTGCGAGCTTCATACGGGCAGAAAAGTTTTTTATTTCTCTTTCAAGCTTACCGTATTGGCGTAGAGCTTTTTTTAATTCTTTTTGTTTCTTGAGTTTTTGAAATTTTTCGGTCAGCCCGCTTTTTTTCAGGAGTTTTTTTTCATTTGGCTTAAGCTTCTTGAGCATTTCCTGATATTTTTTCTTAAGCTCCTTATTGATTTCATCACTGTTTTTTTCTATTTGCGCAGCTCTGTCTCGGGCATTTCTAATATCCTCAGAATCATCCATAATGGATAAAATACTGGTCAAAAGTAAAAGCCCAAGAGCTATCAATAAGATTTTGCGTGGAAACTTAAATTTGATTGTTTTAAGTTTATCCGCGGCACACAGTTTCTCAGTCTGCTCGCGGCGAAGCTGGTGAAAAGCTCCCGGCTCATCAGCAAAATCCAAATCACTGACGAGGGCATTTTTAAGGTCAAAATGACGATCTGCATAGTCTGCGGAAGTTTGTATTTTGCAGTATTTACTGATGTAACGCAACATAAAAAATATTATAGCTATTGCCAAGGGGAGAAAATACCATACGCAGTTAACTCTATAGCCGCGCAAGACATAGATAATCGCAATCAGAAGTGTTCCACTTAAGAACACAATCGAAGCATTGCATATCTCCCGCAAAGCCATTTGATAATTCAAACGCCCTTGCAATTGTTTTATAAATTTATTTACTTGCGCCATTTTTCTTTTTTCCTTTCACTTTAATTAAGATGGCTTTTTGGGGCTTCTTTTCAAAGCGTTTTATAATATCTTTCTTGATTTTTTCCAGTTTTGCCGCTTTCTTCTTGTAAATTTCTTTCATCAATGGCGAATTTGCAAAAGCTAGCATTTCTTTTTTCTCGTCTAATTTATTCTTTTTACAGAAAACACTTAAATCACTCAGCGGGCGGCGCCAGTTGGTGTTGGCAAGAGACTCTGCAATTTTCTTGTCTTTTTTCATATCAGCGATGAGACCTTTTTGTTCTCCCCCTAGATAAGAGTAAAGAGCCATATAAGACAGGCTTATATTCCAATTTGATGGTTTGCTCTTAATAAACACACGACTCAATGTAATTAATCCTTTAAGCTCTTTGACTTTTATTTCTCTAAATTTTGAGCGGTACATATCTATACATTTTCTTATTAGTCTTTCCGCCTGATTTTTTATATTTCTATCTGAGCCTTTAGATAATTTTATGACTTCATTAATTTTTTCACTTACAACTTTACTGTTTCCATAGCTTGCGCTTTCAAAATAGAACATTCCTGTACGCCTTGAAAAATTATAATCTTTCATTGATATAATTTCATTAACAGTCAATGAAAGTATTTTTGAGGAGGCATGTTTGGCAAGTATTGCTACTTGCTGACTATTTCTAAAGAAGAGCTTTAAGCAATAAATCTTAATTTTTTTATCGCTAAATTTGATATTTTTAAACTCTTCAGCCAGTTTGTTGAGAACTTTAGACTGTGAACGATGGGATATTTTGCCCTTTTTGTCTTTCGTATAAACCGAATTCACGGCGAACGTGCTTCTAACAACATACTGCTCTTCAGGGTCTTTTATTGATTTGCATACTTTTTCTACACACTTTAGACCTTTTGCAGAAAGTTTAAGCCTTGGTATAGTATTAAACTTCTTCCAGTTTTTATCCAAGAAATCTTTTATAATTTTTTCCGCACCGGCATTTGCCAGAGCAATATATACATCAGGATATTTTGCCATCTTAAAATCTTTAAGAATTTTATCAACAAGTTCTTTGTTGTCTACACGATAGGCCAAACTTATGAGATAAGATATAAGATTCCGATTGTTTTTCAACTCCGTGTCTTTCCATTTGCACATTTCCAAAGTATAATAGCTTATCAATGGCTGAGCAAATTTTTTAATAAGTGAGTCATCATTCAACATTAGAAGCTTTTCGATAATTATTTTAATATTGTGATTCCTGATTTTATTATTGCCGCGCAAAATCATTTTCAACGCAGGATCGATCAGTACTGTAGATATTTTTTCACATCCACTTAAATTTAGCATTCTCAGTCCTAAAGCTACTTTCCAGGTTTCTGGTAGGACTTTTATTTGCGCCCACATTTTGTCCATCATTTCAGGGCTGATAGTATGTTCTTTCCTGGTTTCAAGATAAGCCTGTAAAATAATATCTATTTGTTTTCGGATATTTGATTTTGTTTTTAGCGAAGCTCTATATTTTATAATTTCCTGTAACTGTTTAACTGATAAACGGGATAGCGAAGATAAAGCATGATAGGTACTTACTATTTTAGTATTTTTAAAAATCTCTTCATATTCTTTCAAGGTGGCTTTAGCGGCTTCAACTGCTTTTTTTCTTCCACCTGCTTGCTGGTATTTTTTATTTATCGCTCTATTTAAATTACTATAAAAATTATTAATCATATCAATTGACAGATTTTTAAATTTAGGCAGGTATCCATACATAGCTCTACATTGTTTCAGGTCTTTGCAATTACCATTAATATTATAAAAAAGGTTTCTTTGAATATTTGATATTCTTTGGTTTGGATTTTGAATAATATACAATTCAATTTTGCGCATAGCTGATTCAAATATTTTTACTGCTTTTTCAGGATCTGTTTTAGCTATAGACGAGACTAATTTTCCGGCTTTATTACTATAGCCATATATGTCATAACCAATATTCAGTTTATAAAACTTCGCGATTCGCTCCTGATTATTGCTACTATTAAGCTTCTGATAAAGTTGATATATTTTCCAGCCTTTGCTTGTTGACTTAAATTTGGAACTGATTCTTTTGTTGTTAAAAACCTGCTCCAGATCCCGACAGAATTTCTGCTGCCATTTGAGCGGCTGTTGTTCAAATTTTAATTGTGGCTCTGCTAAGACTGCAAAAACTTTGTCTGTATTGGATTCCATCATAGCTTCAAATAGTTTTATCCCAACAGTCGTCTTCTTAATATTTTTGAGATACTCTTTTACCTTTTTCTTATTTTTACTGTTATGTCTGATTTGTGATATTGTCATATTGTATAACGAGGTCTGGATACCACCATGTTGTAAAATTGGACAAAACTTAATTTCTGTCAAGTTTCCTAAAAATGGAGACTCCTTAATGAATTTGACTGGGTCGTTATTTATTTTTTGATAAAATACATGCTGGAAATTTGTTTGCTGAGCAAACATCTTGATCTCTCCTATAGGCTTGAAGGCGTCATAAGCAAAATACCATCCATTTTCATCTTTTTGCATGACGCTCTGCATTATTTGCCTGAGCATTTGAGTCATACGCCATGGGAACACTTGCTGAAAACGGCTCCTGACATTAATTTCATTAGCAAATTCTTTCTTATATTTTTTCACATAAAAATCAACTATTTCTTTCAATATAGAAGATAATAACTTAGTCTTTTTCCGCTCCGTTACTGCTGTTATCCAAGCTTGCAAAGCATCAAATTTATTCTGACCGCCATACATATTAGTAACATTCTCATTGTAAAGCTTAAATTCTTTGAGAATCATCGGAGTCAAGTCACAATCTAATTTACGGAATTGATAAATTCCGATAACAAGTTTTTGGAATTCTCGGCGTTGTTTATCGTCTTCTTCTGCCTTCACCAGCTTTTCCACTTGAGCAAGAAATTGCTCTTTCGGACAAATTACAAGTTTCTCCAGATTCTTAATCCGTTTTATCACAGATTCTGAATCGCGACAATCTTTAGCAAACTTCAAAAGCTCAGGCAGGCGTTTGGTTTTCAAAGCAGTAGTGACCATATATGAATCAAAGTCAGGTAAGGTATGACTTGTATTATTAAAATAGCCATAAGAGTTTATAGGAGCGCTATTGACTACTTGCATTACCTTCAAGCCTTGATCGAAGAAACTCTTAGTATCACGTTTCAGTATTCTGTACAGCAATAATTTTCTACAAAAAGCTGTTTCAGCCCATGATGGTATCCGCATCATCTGGTCACATAATTGCAAATATAATTTCTGACGGCGTTGAATAACCTTCTTTAAATCTTTTTTAATTTTTTCAGGAGTCGAGGCGCAGGCAAATACATCCTTGTAATTTAATCTTTCATTCCCAAAGAGTCTAGAATTTCCAAAGTGCCTAGCGTTTTCCAAGTGAGAGAGCAGGCTCAAAAAATAATGCATTTTCTGCATAAGTTGAGGGGAATTCAAATTCTTAGTTTCTGCTGTTTTTTTAATCAGGAGATCATAGAAATTTAACATCGGCTCAGGTTTTTTGAAAAGATTATAGATACTATTTGCAAACAGAAGTAAATCTTCCAGTGGTATCTGCTTCAAAATTGGCGCGGCAGATGAATAATCGCCTTTTAACAACAACATAACATATTGCACGGACGCAAAACGATTTTTAGGATTCTTCTTAAGTACCTTTTTATATGTTTCCTCAGCAAGCTTCTCTTTTCCTAAATGCTGACAAGCTAAAGCATATTCGCATTCTTTGATCGGCATATCTGAAGAACTTGGTTTAAGTTTTTTCAGCATCAAATCCTGCGCTTTAAACCTCTTTATAAGATTACATAGATTCGTTAACTGGTAAATACTATTATAACCGTAATTATTGCTGCCTCCAAAACTGTTGTATATTTGGCGGAACATACGCCGGTATTCTCGCTGAGCCAGATTCAAGGCTGCTTTTGTATCTTTCTTGGAAAATTTATTTTCTACACGCTTATAAGCATTCTGGCTTGGGTTTAAATTATTTCTTGAAATAACAAACTTGTTAGACTTACGGCTTTTAAGCAACATATTTTCAAGTTTTTCTGATTTTTTATTAAGTTCAGCCAGGCGCAATGCTTTAGCCAGAGAAACTTTTTCTTTTAAATTAAGGTTAAGACGTAGAAGTTTTTTCGAACCATCAGCAACATACTTCTTGATTTTTTCTTTATCTTTAATTGATAAAGCGTAAGAAATCAGTTGCACATTGAGTTCTTTACGGTCTTTCTTGCTCTTTAAAAATCTTCTGGCTTTCAAAAGTGTTTCACAGGCCTTTTCCGACTTGCCGTCTTTGTTGTACCAGGAAGCACACAAAGCCAAAAGGGAAAGCCCACTTTTCGGGTCAGCATTTATTTCTTCGGCAATTTTTGCCGCCATCTTTTTATCTCCAGTCCCGTCAGCCGTGATCAACCTTATCCGTATATCTTTTATCCCCTTGCATGCCTTGTAAAGGTTTTTGCGACTTTTTGGATTTGCTCCATAATTCCTTCCCATTATCATGCTAATCACTTGAGGCAGTTTTATCAGTTGTCCAAGAGGAAATGTTTGTTTGTTAAAATTCAATCCCTGTCCGCGTGAGGCATAGGGATTATAATATATTGGACTTGAACTTCTGCTCTTTGCAGAATTTTTTAATTCTATTTTAAGCACTTCTCCTGCTTCTTTTATAAAATCATTCTGCAACAATGCGTTTAACATTGAATAGACTGTATGGGATGCAATTATTTGCTTTTTATGGCGCATCCTTTTCAAATTCTTTACTGCCAAATCTTTTATCATGTTTTTCTGCTCTTTGCTCAACTTGACTCTCTTGTTGCCTAAAAGCCAAAAAAACATGTGCATATTCTGTAGAGATACATTATCTTTTTTAAGTAGATTTTTAAGAATAACATCAATTACCTTACTGTCTTTTTTCGAAGCATTTTGAAAGATATACTGAATTAATGTTAAAGAGTATTCAGGTCTTTTTTGACATAGCTCAACAAGGATTTTGTTAAGTTTATCCTTGCCTATCTGCTGTGAGAACTGGCGATTATAGACTGAACATAAATAAAATTTAGCATCTATATCATTGGAATATTTCTTTAACAATTTTTTGACATCAAAACTTGCGTTATAGGCATTGCTTTGTCCAGCGCGCAAAGCCAAGTCAGGATATTTAACCCCACTAGCCTTGAGAAATTCTAATAATTCCCCTTGCCCTTCAGTAGATAATTTATTGTTTAATTTACCTAAATGACATAGAACCATTGCCTTGGCTTCGGACGGCGTTCCAGGCGTTGCTATCGAAAGTTTTCCTCTCATAAAGCGGTTATATCTATTATAGTTATGTTGTTGATAGATCCGCCAATACGTCATTTGAATAGAAGTCAGCAATTGCAGGCTTGGTGGATATTTTATTCCCCAGGGATTAGGCCTAACGAGCGATGTTATTTTACTTTTGCTTTTGAGTTTACCACTTAATTTAATTGACTGCATAAATTCTTTGACCGCTAATTTCGGTTTTCCTACATCCTCATAAGCGCAGCCCAAGAGATAATGCATTATACAATTATCACTGACAACTGCTTTGTCTTTTAATATCTCAACAGCTTTTTCCGGGTGCTTACGGTAGATCATATCTCCAGCAAAGCTCATCAAGCTGTCAATATCTTTATTATCCCGAATATAGGACTGATAAATATTCAAGCCTTTTTCATCATCGCCGGAACGAAAATAGAAATCAGCAAGTTTCATTTTGGCTTTGCCGCTTTTATCCTGCTCACAGATTTTTTTCAAAACATCTTCTGCGCTGGTATAACTACCTTGTTCTTCGTCAATTTCAGCAAGTTTGGATAAAAGGTAGATTGATTTTTTATCAACCTTTGATGCTTTCTGGATATAATCGCGATAGTCATTGTAGTTATAAGCAAGTTTCGCGACCTCGCCTAGTGCCAGCAAAGGAAAAATATCTTTCGGATTGTTTTTCATTTGCAGCTTCAAGCGGCTTGTTAAAGAATTTTTAAGATTATCAGTATTGCTGAGCCGATATATTTTACTAATCATTCCCAGCTTGCTACCTGGAGTATTGCTCTGGCGCAATATCTTCCAGCAAATATTGATAGCTCCACGCATATCGCCTTTACTGGAGTAAGCGCTGACTAATTGCTGACGCAGTTCGTCATTATTAGGGAAACGATAAATTGCTCGTCCGAGGATTTTAATCGCCTCTTCCGGCTTGCCGTCCTGCTGTTGCAAACGCGCGAAAATAATCCATGACATAACTGAATCAGGAAATTCCCGTTTCAATTTTGCCGCCCATTTTACCGCTTCTTTTTTCTTGTCGGCGCGTTCATATAAATTAATCAACTGCCTGTAAATCATCGCGCGAGCTTTACTGTCATGCTTCAGAAGCTCTTTTAAGACATCAGCAGCTTTCGCATATTCCCCGGCTGAATTTAACAACGCTGATTTTTGACGATAAAACATAAGTTCATCTGGTCTTTTTTTGATAGCTCCATCCAGAGTTAGCAAGGCTCTATCATCTCCCTCCAGCCGTGACTGCATAACTGCTAGTAAACATATATTATTGCTCTTTAAATTTTCATCAGTCTTCAAAGTTTGCGCATACTTTTCCATTATTTTATCTTTCTTCAAAACATAACAAACTGAAGAAATCGCACGACTTAATTCATCCTGGCTATTGGCTGTATCAAGCAAAACTGGGATTTGTTTGAGGATATCGTCCTGCTTTTTCAGTGCCACACAAACAGCAAATAATTCTTCGTTAAAGCGAAAGTCATTCTTATATTTTTTTTGAAAACGGAGCAGCAATGCGTAAACTTCAGGGATTTGTTTATAATTCAACAGCAGTTTTGAACGCCTTAAAAGAATCGCTAAAGGTAGTTCCTCGCCAGAACAAAGCAATTTTACAGCCTCCTGAGTTTTGCCGGAACGTAAAAGCCAGACGGCGTATGTTTCCAAAGCATCGACGCTGCTGGAAAACTTTTTCATAAATTCTTTATAGAATTTACCTGCTTCTTTATTCATTTTCGCGCTTTCCAGAACTTTCGCAGCTCGAATATAGGCATATTCATTATCACTGTTCAATGCAATATAAGATTTTATATCCGCAAGAGTGTCCTGTTTCTTATCAGTCTTGACATCAAGCAGGGCTTTACTGAAAAACAACTCAGAATTTTTGGGAAAACGCTTGACCAAGCCAGCATAAATATCCATTGCCAGTTTATACTTTTTCGCTTTTATAAGCATTTTGGCATAAGCAATACGGTAGCCTTTATTCAAAGGAGCTTTCTTGATAAGTTCACGATATGCTTCCAGTGCTTTGTCTTCTGCTCCGCTGACAAAAAGCATGTCGATATACCTCAAACGAATAGCTGAACGCGCCTCAAATTCCTTAAGAAATTCAGCCGTGAATTTAATCAACCCACTGCTATCATCTTCTGCACGATAGAGCTGAGAGATGCGTGAAAACATTTCCTTTTCAAGCCAGCTGCCAGTTCCAGTTTTCGCAAGGATTTTGCGATATGCCGCAAGAGCTTTCTTGCGTGAACCTTTCAAACGATAAATTTCCGCCAGTTTTATTGATAACTCCAGACTGCGAAATTTATTTTTACATTCCTTTATCAGTTGTTCACAAAAAGTCTTCGCTTCTTCATACAATCCCTCTGTAAGCATTAGCTGCAGTACATCTTCTCCAAAATCTAAATCATGCTTATCCGCGTAAAGCTTTTTCCAGACGGCTAATGCCTGCTTTTCTTTATCCATTCGCAAGTAGGCACTGCCAAGAGTCTTCTTGATTTCAACAGCCTTTTTCCCAGAAAGGTTTTTATCTTTAAGTGCCTGATTCAGATCTTTGACGCATTGTTCATAATTATGTGCGTTAAATTCAAGGCGACCTTTTATCAACAGTAAAATAGATTTTCCGGGGGATTTCTTAAGAAGTTTTTCACAAGCACTCAACGCTTCATTGTCTCGACCTTCCCGCTCGTAAAGGCGTACAAGTAAACGCTGAGCAGCAGGGTTATTCCTCTTTTTTAATTCTTGCTCAAGAGAAACAGAATCATTGTTCCAGCTATCATACAGATGATCAAAAAGATATTTGGAAGAAGTTTTTTCAAGACATAATTTTAAATACTTTAAAGCCTTATTATTATCAGCTAAAACATTAAAAATAAAACAAAAAACTACAATCAACGAACAAAATATTTTTACCAGCATTATCTCTCCCCTAAAATAATTTACATAACTCGTTATATAATATCTCAAGTTTTGCAGTTCAAATTTGAGCGTAAAAACGAACAACTAAACCTTGAAAAACAACCCTTAACATGCTATATTTCAATAAGTTATAATA
>Ga0307988_1000708_pt1 | contig 21812 bp, 16 predicted proteins | sample EllFjometagen183_FD_203166 | JGI IMG/M metagenome (GOLD analysis project Ga0307988, IMG submission 203166) | Marine microbial communities from Ellis Fjord, Antarctic Ocean - #183 | ecosystem: Environmental > Aquatic > Marine > Unclassified | place: Southern Ocean | collected 2014-10-08 | reverse complement strand
GTTATTTAAATCATTTCTTTAAAAATATAATTCTCATCAAAATCAATATCAAATTTTTGTAGAGTTTCAATATATTCATCTAGGAATTTCTGTTTTTTGTGATGACTTTCTTGATTCTTGATATAATTATAAACATTATTTATAGATGATTTGCTGTAGCTAAATCCTCCAAACCCTCTTTGCCATTCAAATCTATTATCCATATGATTTGTGTCATTTAGCCATTTAGATGATTTTCCTTTGGCTACTTGCATTACATTTGATAGTGATACTGATGGCTTTAAGCTGAAAAAACAATGAATATGGTTTTCTACTCCATTTATAATATAAGTTTTGCAACCGGTTTGATTAATTAGGTTGCCAACTACTGCAAATAGTTCTTGTCTCCATTTTTTATCTAATACTGCATTCCTGTACTTTACCGCCCAAACAGCTTGTATGTATATTTGTGTGTATGTATTTGACATTGTATTTTTAGATTTTTCATAGCTTTTTTGCAAAAATAACAAACACTTCAATCAAATTGTTAATTTTGAAGACTAAATTAAATATGATAGATTAATGTTTAAACAAATTTCATTACTCACAAGCTTGTTAGTTCTAATAACTGTTACTTCTTGTGATACAAATACCTCACATTCGCAATCCGATTCGAAGAAAATCAGAATTGCAATTTCAAAGGAGAAATCTGATAATAGCACTACTAAATATGCTGATTGGTTACTGAGGCATACTAGCGAAATCGAATACTTCAATTTATACCCAATGGGAATAGATTCTGCAATTAATATTTTAAAAACATGTAATGGACTTTTGCTCACAGGGGGCAGAGATGTTTTTCCAGGTAATTATGGGAATATTGATGATACTGCTCGTTGCGGATCATTTGATAGATATCGTGATAGTCTTGAGTTTGCACTTATTGAAGTTGCCGTTGCTAGTAATATGCCAATTTTTGGAGTCTGTAGAGGCGAGCAAATTCTAAATATTAGTCAAGGAGGAACATTGTTCATAGATATCCCAACTGATTTTGATACAATTGTTAAGCACAGATTGCCCGATTGGAGTCGAGCATATCACCCTGTTAGAATAATAAAAAACACAATGTTAGGTGATATATGTGTAAATACTAAAGAGGGTGATGTCGTTACCAGTCATCATCAAGGGATTGATAAGCTTGGGAAAAACCTATTGATTTCTGCTTTTGCTCTAGATAATTTGCCCGAAGCAATTGAGTGGAAGAGTAAATCTGGAAAAGGTTTTTTAATGGCAGTACAGTGGCATCCAGAAGCAATGGATACCTTGCATCCACTCTCTGCACCATTGGCTAAAAAATTCATCAAAGAGTCATCTAATTTTAAAGTAGTTGATTAATTTAGAGCTGCGTAAATGATCAGTTTATTACCATAACCCATCCTGAAATGAGTAGATTGTTTGTTACTGGAGAAAAAGCTGCTGATTTGTTATAATTATTTAATGTGTAAAGGTGTTAACAAGAGCGTTTATGTATCCTATGAAAAGCCCATTAAAATTGTGGATCTTGCCGAAGGTATGATTAAAACTTCAGGTAAGGATATTGGAATTAAATGCATTGGCATGAAACCTGGTGAAAAATTGACTGAAAAATATTTCTCAAAAGATTAGATTATTGCAACTGATATTCCAGAACTCGGAATAATTAAAGATTATCAATACAATAAAAAGCAGGTTGAGCAATCCATTGAAATACTTAATGAAAAAGAAGGTATTTTAACTGACACTAATATTCAGAGTGTTTTTATGGAATTGATATGGCCACTTTGCTTTATAAAGTATGGGTATTTTTCTTGACACTGTGCGTTTAATAATTGGTATAATTAACAAAAACTTACTCAACCCAAGGTGCATTTTGGTGATTAATTGGTATTATATATTAAAACCCAGATTTTCTCGTTTAGTTAACAGTAAATATGTTAATAATTTTCAATTTGTATAACCATATTGGTTTGTTGATTAAATACATTTACCGACCACAACATAATCATTGAAATGAGAAAACCTATTATAATTTTGGGATTTGCCTTTGTGCTATTATTGCTGTCAGCAGGCACTTTTGCACAACAAACCGTATACAATAGCCCAATAAATATAACATACCGCGAAGCCTCCAGCTTGTTTAATCAACATAATTATGGTTCAGCTCTTATGGCTTTTGAAAAATACATGAGTGAGGAGCAAAACAAAAAAAGTGCTTCCTATGAGGATGCTGTTTATTACAGTACTGTTTGTTCAGTAAAACTGGGAAATAAAAATGCCATTAACAAAGTAAAAAAGTTTATGGCTGATTATCCGGCGAGTACCTGGATCCCTACAATTAATTTTGAGTTGGGAAATATTTATTATAAAGATAAAAAATATTCAAAAGCACTTGATACTTATAATTCTCTAAGTGAATCAAAAATTGATGTATCTCAACGTTCTGAATATTTATATAAAAAAGGCTATTGCCAGATGAAGCAAAGCCAATTTGATCAAGCATTGGCTTCATACCGAAAAGTTATGGATACGGAAAGTAGTTATGCAAAGCCTGCTAATTACTATTTTGCTCATATACAATATCAAAAAGGAAATATAGAAGAAGCCTTAATAGCATTTAAAACCATTGAAAGCGACAGGAAATTTAGGAAACATGTTCCACTTTATCTTATAAAAATATATTATCAGCAGGGTGAATATAAAACTGTTATTACCGAAGGTGTTAAATATATGCCCAAAGCAGCAAAGCAAGAAAAAAGTAATATCGCACGATTAATAGCCAACTCATATTATAATTTAAATAATTTTGAAAAGGCTTATGAATACTTCGCCATCTACGAATCGAGAGGGAAAAGAAATGATGACCCAGCTGAGCAATATCGCATAGGATATTCAAAGTATGTGGTGGAAAAATTTAAGGATGCAATTCGTAACTTTCAAGAGGCAACTAAAGCAGGTGGAATAATTGAGCAAAACTCATGGTATTATTTGGGATACTGTTACTTGTATACTAGTCAGACAAAATTTGCGCAAAACGCATTTTTGAAAGCATATAATCAAAATACAAATAAAGATATTGCTGCTGATGCTTTGTTTAGTTATGTGAAGATTACCATAGAAGCTGGTGCCGATAGCTTTAACGATCCAGTTGAAGTTATAGAAGAATTCATTCAAAACAATCCAAATTCATCCCATGTTGCAACATCATACGATTTACTATCGCAACTTTACCTAACATCACGAAACTATAGCGGAGCATTAATTTCCATCGAGAAGGTAAAAAATCCTAATGCTCGTTTAAAGTCTGTATATCAGCAGCTTGCATATGCACAGGGTATTACATATTATAAGCAAAGGGCATATGCCGATGCTATAGTATTTTTTAAGAAATCGTTAAAATACCAGGTAGACACTAAGTTACAGTCTGAAGCCATGTATTGGCAAGCAGATGCTCTTTACCATCAAAAAAAGTTCAGCGATGCTGCAAGTCTCTTTTACCAATTTCGTGTGTCCAAAGGTGTTAAGCAAACAGACTTGTATGGAAATGCTTTATATAACTCGGCATACTGTTATTTTAATACCAAGCAATACAACAAGGCCGTTAATCTGTTTCAGCAATTTTTAAAACAGAAAAATAACAATGTAAGTTTAATTAACGATTCGTATTTACGTTTGGCCGATAGCTATATTATTTCCAAAGATTATAAAAATGCAATAGTGTGGTATGATAAAGTAATCTTTAATAACTCAGTAGATGCTGATTATGCCCTTTATCAAAAAGCAATTTGTTATGGCTCGCAAGGCGATTTTAAGGGAAAGCTTGCTACTCTCAGCCAACTTACACGTAACCATAAACGTTCGCAATATTACGATGACGCGTTATATGATATTGCATCTACAAATTTAATACTCAATGATCAGCGTCATGCGATAGTTTATTTTCAGAAGCTTGTTAAAGAAAAACCAAAAAGTAGTTATGCTAAAAAAGCACTTGTTAAAATGGGTTTTGTGTACTACAGCAATAATCAATATGAGCAATCCATCAAGGCTTTAAAGCAAGTAATTGATAATTATCCGGCATCGCTGGAGGCTAAGGAAGCTCTTGTAACCTTGCAAAACGTATATATGGATATGGGTAAGGTTGATAACTATATTGAATATACAAATACCCTCGATTTTATTCAGGTGTCAATCAGCGAAGAAGATTCGTTGAAATTTACCACTGGTGAAAATTACTACATGAATAATGATTGTATAAATGCCACAATGTCGTTAACAAACTATGTTAATCAGTTTCCTACGGGTGGATTTGTAATAACAGCCTACCACTATTTATCGCAATGTGCTGATAAACGAGGGGATGCTGATAAAGCAATTACATACTATGAAAAAATTCTTGAGTTCCCCGAAAATCAATATACGGTTAAAGCACTTCTTAAGGTTGCTAGAGTAATGTATGAGAATGAAGAATTTGAAAAATCTTTAAACTATTATCAACAGCTGGCGCAACTTGCTGATAATAAGTTAATGTTACTAGAGGCAACTGATGGCGTTATGAAAAGCGCATGGAAAACAGGTGACATACAGATAGTTAAAGAATCTGCAAAAAAATTACTGATGACCGAAAAAGTATCGGAAGATCAAATAGTTTACGCCCATTATTTATTGGGAATGATTGCCATGGATAATAAACAATATTCTGAGGCAGAAAAAGAACTCACTATAACTACAAAATTGTCAAATGGTGTGCTTGGCGCAGAAGCACTTTACAATACTGCATTAATTATGTATCGTAAAAACAAATTGGAAGATGCTGAGAATCTGATTTATGAATTACCCGAGAAATATCCCTCGTTTGAATATTGGAGGGCAAAAGGATATATTTTGATAGCAGATATTTATGTTGGACGAGATGACTTATTTCAGGCAGAACTAACACTAAAAAGTGTTATTGAGAATTATAAAGGAGGTGACCTTAGAAAAATTGCCCAAGAAAAATTGGATAGAATTATGGCTTCTCAAATTGAAGAGGGTGAAGAAGAAAATGAGAATCCGTAAAATCTGTAAAAATAAAAATGATGAATAAAAATCAAATAAATAAATATAATATGATTGTCATTCTGAATAAGGTAAAAAATATTTTGCATACAAATCTTCATCAGGAGACAATTATCAAACCACTTGTTGTTTTAGTGTTGTTAATCAGTGCCATGCTTCAGGCTCAAAGCCAAACCCAATCAGCTGATAAGCACAACGAACAGGTTACAATTGTTAGCTCATTCGATCCATCAATAGTTCATGCGTATAAAGTAAATACATCACCCGGCGAAATACATTTTGCCATGGAAAAACCTGAGTTTACTTTCCAATCGCTAGATGTTGGTCTTCCAACCAGTATTACTCTAAAGCCAATAAAGCCAGTAGTTATTAATGCAGATAAACGTACCCAAATAATAAATAATTCACTAAAACTGGGAGTTGGAAGTTTAATTAGTCCATATGTCGATTTTTTTCACTCAAGCGGACAAAAAAACGACTATCGGTTTAATGTACATTTATACCATCTATCAACATTTAAAAATATTAAAGGCTATTCACCAAGTCCGCAAACAAACACATATCTCGACTTAAACTATCGTAAATTTATTGGATACCATATTCTTGATGCTGGTATCGATTATTCGCTTAAAACTAACCAATATTATGGATTTATGCCCGATGATTACGCAACACTTCCCGCAGATGACGACCTCAAACAAATGTTTAATTTGGCAAGGTTAAACGTTGGGGTATCTAGCAACTACAAAAATAACAACAAACTATCTCATAGCATACTGCTCGATGCTTACTATTATTTTGATAAGCATAGCACAAGCGAAACAAATGCCAATCTTAATTTTGATGTTCACAAAAGTTTTGATGTAAGTGATATTTTAAACTATCAAGAACTTGGTATATCCGGAAAAGTTTCATATTTCCAAACTACCGATAGTTTACTTTCCTCAAATGATATGCTTGTTTCTGCAACACCCTATTTTAATGCTAATTACGGAATAATTAATTTTCATGTTGGGCTTAATTTCAATCTGTTAAACACAACCACAAGTAAATTTTATTTTTATCCAATTCTTGATGTAAATATTAATTTAATACCCGATGCACTTACGGTTTTTGCCGGACTTGATGGAAATGTAGAAAATCAATCTTTCCTCATGCTATCAACCTTAAATCCGTGGGTAAGTTCTACAATATCAACAAATTGGGACAATACATTTAAGGCATACGGAGGAGTTAGAGGCAACATTGCCAACAAAGTAAACTATAGTGCACAACTATCGTGGCAAAAGTTTAATAATATGTTTTTCTTTGTAAATGTACCCAATGATACTGTCATCAACTACCTTGTGGCTACCCCTTTTAACAAATTTGATGTGTTGCACGATAAAGGAAGTGTGTTTGTTTTTAGTGGCGAGGTAACATATGCTGCCAGCGAGAAGCTAAACGTAAATTTTGGAGCGAAATACAATGCCTACTCCTTGGATTCTCTCAAAGCTCCATACCATAAGCCCATAAGTGAAATAAAGTTGGGTGTTTCATTTCTGATTACCGAAAAGATTAGAATCTGGTCTGATATTTATTATTATGGAAAACGTACAGCAATCGATTTATCGGTTTTACCCAATACCCAAATTGATTTGGATGGCTTTGTTGATTTAAATTTAGGGGTTGATTATAAGCTAACTAAGGAGCTGTCAGCCTTCCTGTCGTTAACTAATTTGCTAAATAACCAATACCAGCGTTACTACCATTATCCGGTTAACGGTATTCAGGTTATGGGTGGTATTATGTATAAGTTTTAGGGTGGCAACCGCGCTTTCCGTTTATAGTTACCTTATGCAAATTTAGTTTTTATAAGCTGTACGGTGGCTCCGTTCCTCCGCCTCCGCCAACTAACAAAAACTGCATTTGCATTTCAGTAAGCTAATACTGCAATCGCTGCCACAGCTAACGCAACCATAAGCCCTGTTAATAAGCGTATTACACTAATAACAATTTACTAAATTCATATTCAAAACTCTTCATTTTGTACTGATATTTTTATTACATTTGCATACTTCCTAAAAAAGGAAAAACTGATTGAAATATTATGACTGAAGAAGAAAAAAACAATAGTGCAAATAACGACTATACTGCTGATAATATACAAGTTCTCGAAGGTTTAGAAGCTGTTAGAAAACGTCCTGCCATGTACATTGGCGATGTTAATACACGTGGGCTTCACCATCTTGTTTACGAAGTAATTGATAACTCAATTGATGAAGCACTCGCTGGATATTGCGATACAATTGATGTATTTATTCACAAAGATAATTCCATTACTGTAATTGATAACGGACGTGGTATTCCAACCGGTATTCACGAAAAAGAAAATCGTTCGGCTCTTGAAGTAGTTATGACCGTTCTGCATGCTGGTGGAAAATTCGACAAAGGATCATATAAGGTTTCTGGTGGTTTGCATGGTGTTGGTGTTAGTTGTGTAAATGCATTATCTGCTACACTTAAAGCAACAATTTATCGCGACGGGAAAATATTTGAACAAACATATCATAAAGGCAAACCCGAAGAAGATGTTAAAGTAGTTGGCGAATCAAATAAAAACGGAACTGAAATACATTTCATTCCCGATCTTTCTATTTTTCAAGTAAGTGTATATGATTATTCAATACTTGCTGCTCGTTTGCGTGAACTTTCATTCCTTAACAAAGGAATAAAACTCAACCTTATAGACGAACGCAATACTGATGACGAAGGAAATCTAATTTCAGATAATTTCTTATCAGAAAATGGGCTTAGTGATTTTATAGCATATCTTGATGAAAATCGTGATAAGCTTACAGAAAAAATTATTAGCATTGATGGCGAAAAAAATAATGTGCCTGTTGAAATAGCAATGCAATACAACACCTCATTTACCGAAAATCTTCACTCGTATGTTAACAACATAAATACAATTGAAGGAGGAACACATTTATCAGGTTTTAGAAGAGGCTTAACACGTACTCTAAAAAGCTATGCCGATAAATCAGGTATGCTTGCAAAACTTAAATTTGATATTAGTGGTGACGACTTTAGAGAAGGCTTAACTGCTGTTATATCTGTAAAAGTTCAAGAACCTCAATTTGAGGGACAAACAAAGACCAAATTAGGTAACTCTGAGGTTATGGGCGCAGTTGATCAAATGGTTAGCGAAGCTCTGAATCATTATCTTGAAGAAAACCCCAAGGATGCTAGAACCATTGTTCAAAAAGTAATACTTGCTGCCACGGCACGCCATGCAGCTCGTAAAGCACGCGAACTTGTGCAGCGCAAAAATGTACTTACCGGTTCCGGACTCCCTGGTAAATTGTCAGATTGCTCCGATAAAGACCCTACTAGAACTGAGATTTACCTTGTGGAGGGCGACTCGGCGGGTGGTACTGCCAAGCAAGGTCGCGATAGAAAATTCCAGGCAATTCTGCCACTTAAAGGTAAAATATTAAATGTAGAAAAAGCTCTGCCTCATAAAATATTTGAAAGTGAAGAAATTAAAAATATCTATACAGCCTTGGGCGTAAGTATTGGTACTGAAGAGGATAGCAAAGCTTTAAACCTTACAAAACTAAGATATCATAAGATAATAATTATGACGGATGCTGATGTTGATGGTAGTCATATTGCAACACTTATTCTCACCTTCTTTTTCAGACATATGCTCGAACTTATAGAAAAAGGGTTTGTGTATATTGCAACACCCCCACTTTATCTTATACGAAAAGGGAAAACAGAAAAATATTGTTGGTCAGAAGAAGAACGAGAGAGAGTTGCAAAAGAATTGTCAACTGATGGATCTGAAAAAGGTATCCATGTTCAGCTCTACAAAGGTTTGGGTGAAATGAATGCCGAGCAATTGTGGTTTACTACAATGGATCCTGAAAAAAGAACTTTAAGACAGGTAACAATTGAAAATAGCACCGAAGCTGATCATGTATTCTCAATGTTAATGGGTGATGAAGTACCTCCACGACGTGCGTTTATTGAAGCTAATGCTAAGTATGCTAATATTGATACTTAAAGAAAGTTTGTGACGGTTCATACAAGTCACTTATGTAATAATTTAAGAAGCCCGATTCATCAAATTATGAATCGGGCTTTTGTTTGCAAAAGATGCATATAGTATTACAAGATTCTATGATGGGTTAGTATAACAAACACAACAGCATTATGTAACAGAATGAACAAGCAAAATTATTGTAAAACATGATTGGTGTATAAAGCAAATCCTAATATGAAAAAAATTATTTATGTAGCTCTATTTTTCTCAGTTATTGCTGCAAATGCCCAAGAAAGCATTACTTATCAAAAACCTCCACAAGAAATACTAGACCTTGTAGATGTAAAGCGCGCACCCTCAGTATTGATGGATGATAAAAATGAGAATATGATTTAAATATATCGTAACTCATACAAAACCAATGGCTTGATAAATATGTAAAAAACAATATACCTAAATAGTGGCTATAAGAAAATGCCAAATACTGCGTTACTCTCGCTTTTGAAACAGTCATTTGCAAAGGTAAACTCCTTGGTTTCAAAAGCTCCGAAAGCCTTGTCGTTGACGCTTTCTTATCAAAGACTTGGAAAAAGATGTGTTTTCTTGCAGGTACTATGTAGAAAAAAATAATGAATAGGTTGCATGAAGCAAGAAATAAGATAATTCACAGAAAATTAATCTCTTGCATTCTGTCTCTTAATTCTTATTATCGTGGTTACTAAACTTCAAAACCTCGCTGTCTTTTCGAGTGATACCAATTAGCTATTAAAGATAATGATTTTTTTATCATTAGATTTAGCAGATTTAGCAGATAAGTTTTTCGCATAGCGAAAAATAAAAATACATTTAATCTGTCTGCCTGTTTATATTAATTTGGTTATATGATTATCTGGTTATACCTCTTCTAACTTTTAACTTTCAACTTTATAAACTTTATAACTTTTAATTTGCTTATTTGATTATCTGATTATTTGGTTATACCTCTTCTAACTTTACAAACGTTATAACTTAAAAGTGTATTTTTACACTAAAAAGGGTAAGCCATGGAAATTAATGAAATCATTAGTAGAATAGAATCTATTATTAAATCTGAAGACCAGAAATCATCACCAAAAGAAGACGAACAGCAAGGCGAAGTGACTAATGGGATAAAAGATATTTTTATTTTACTACTAAACTTTTTGCTCAGTATTATTAAAGCTCCATTTGATTTAATTGCCAAATATTTAAAAAATGAAATAATAACTGCCATAAAAAAAGACACCAAGCTATATGCTTTAATTATGGGCATTATAGGGGTTATGTTTGTTTTCTTTTCGGTATTATGGCTATTTATTTCGGTGGCAATAGGAGTTTATTATTTTGAAAACGGCTATTCAATACTAACTTCAATATTATATTCAATTGTATTTCAGCTTATAAGCTTTACAATTGTTGGTTTAGTTGCATTTATTGCTTCCACGCAAATTAAATCGTTGAAGATGCTAAAAAAGATGTAGTTTAAGATATTATATTCTGGCCCATGTCTTCAACTTTATTTTTTCCAAAAATATCCTACAAAAACATATACAATTAAGCTAAATATGTTATATTTGACGTCATAAAATTATACTTTGTCGAGATGAATATGATAAAAAGAATACTCAACTTTTATATTGATGGCTTTAAAAGTATGACAATAGGTAAGCGGCTGTGGCTCATAATATTCATCAAGCTTTTTATAATGTTTGCCATTCTGAAGATTTTCTTTTTCCCAAACATATTACAATCTAATTTTAGTACCGATGAGGAGAGAGGTAATCATGTTATCGAACAAATTACTAATATAAAATAAATCAGTATGGAGAATTTTGACTTAGCATTGGTCGACTGGTCGAGAGCACAATTTGCTCTAACAGCCATGTACCATTGGATATTTGTACCACTTACATTGGGAACATCGTTTATTATTGCAATAATGATGAGCATCTATGTAAAAACAGGTGAAGAAATATGGAAAAGAATTACTAAATTTTGGTTAACACTTTTTGGAATAAATTTTGCCATTGGGGTAGCAACAGGAATTATTCTGGAATTTCAGTTTGGTACCAACTGGTCTAACTACTCTTGGTTTGTTGGTGATATTTTTGGTGCACCACTAGCAATAGAAGGTATTCTGGCATTCTTTTTGGAATCAACATTTATTGCTATTTTGTTTTTTGGCTGGGGTAGGGTTAGTAAGAAATTTCATTTGGTTTCGGCGTGGCTTGTTGCCATAGGTTCCAATTTAAGTGCACTTTGGATATTAGTAGCAAACGCCTGGATGCAAGCTCCTGTGGGGATGACATTCAACCCAGATACTGCCAGAAATGAAATGGTTAACTTTTGGGATATCATACTTTCTCCCACTGCTGTGAATAAATTTTTACACACAATAACCTCAGCATATGTACTTTCTGCAATTTTTGTAGTTGGGGTAAGCGCATGGTTTTTGCTTAAAAATAGGAGAGTAATTTTTGCAAAAAAAAGCATGCTTGTTGGAGCTACATTCGGATTATTGGGAGCACTTTTTATGCTAATGACGGGCGACGAATCGGCCAGACAAGTATTTAAAGATCAACCAATGAAATTTGCATCGATGGAAGGGCTTTATGATGGAGAGGCTAATGCACCATTAGTAGTTATTGGTTTTATGCAAAAAGCACCCACAAAAGCCAATCCTAAAATGGTTGACTTTGCCTTTAAAATTGAAGTTCCAAATCTACTTTCCTATATGGCTGCTTTAAATCCAAATGCTTTTGTACCTGGTATTAACGATCTTGTAAATGGAAATGAGGAACACGGAATTGTCTCGTATTATGAAAAAATTAAACAAGGGAAAATTGCAATTACAGCTTTACGAAGTTATAAGGATGCAAAAAAACTTGGAAACGAAGCAGTTGCCGCAGCTGAATTAGTAAAGTTTAGAGATAATTATAAATATTTTGGCTTTGGTTATTACAATGATCCACATAACCTTATCCCAAATGTGCCACTTGTTTTTTACGCATTTCATACTATGGTAGGACTGGGAATGTTGTTTCTGTTAATTTTTATTCTAGTTCTCTTTTATCTATTTAAGAAAAATATTGTTAAAGCCAGATGGCTCAACTACATTGCATTATGGGCTATTCCGCTTGCATATATTGCACAACAAGCCGGATGGATGGTAGCAGAATTTGGTCGCCAACCATGGGTTGTACAGGATTTAATGACAACGTTGAGTGCTGTTTCAAATATTAATCACCAAAGTGTTATCACTACTTTTGTAATATTTGCAATTACATTTACCTTACTGCTTATTGCAGAAATTAAAATAATGTTAACGCAAATTGTTACCGAATCAAAAATTAAGGAGGACTAAGCTATGTTTGAAAACTTAACATATTTAACATTACAACAATACTGGTGGGTAATAATAGCTGTACTCGGTGCTATTTTGGTATTTATGCTATTTGTTCAGGGAGGACAAACTCTAATTTATACACTGGGGAAAACCGAACTTCAACGGAAAATAATTATTAACGCCCTTGGTCGTAAATGGGATTTAACATTTACAACTTTGGTTACTTTTGGAGGTGCTGCATTTGCATCGTTTCCTCTTTTTTATGCAACCAGCTTTGGGGGAGCATATTGGGTTTGGATGATAATACTTTTTGCATTTATTTTTCAGGCCGTATCTTACGAATACCGTACAAAACCAAATAATTTTTTTGGAAGCAAAACATATGAAATATTCCTTTATATAAACGGATTAATCGGCACAGTGTTAATTGGCACAGCTGTTGGAAGTTTTTTTACCGGATCTGAATTCTACATTAATGACTTTAACAGTTCATTCTGGGAATCACCATACAGAGGTTTAGAGCTAGCATTTAACTTTGCTCGTTTTGGCACTTACATAAACCTGTCACTTGGCTTTGCTATTTTCTTCTTATCCAGAGTACTGGCTTCAATGTATTTTATGAATAGTATTGATGAAGAAGAAATACTTAAACGTGCAAAAGCACAAGTACTTAAAAACGCTATTCCATTTTTGATTTTCTTTTTATTTTTCTTGTTTAGTATTTTAATGATTGACGGATTTGCTTATAATCCAGCAACCGGGTTTGTAAGTTTGGAAGAACACAAGTATTTGCATAACTTAATTGAAATGCCTATTGTTGGGATAGTTTTCGTACTGGGTGTTATTATGGTTTTAATGGGAATAGTTAGAGGTTACTTTTTTTATGAAAAATGTGCAAGTAAAGCAATTTGGATTTCAGGATTGGGAACAATATTAACAGTTTTTGCATTATTATTAATTTCAGGATTAAACAATACTTGTTTTTATCCATCAATATACGATTTACAAAGCTCGTTAACAATCCAAAATTCATCTTCATCTGAATACACACTTACAGCAATGTCATATGTATCGCTAATTATTCCATTTGTAATTGCATATATTTGGTATGCATGGAAATCGTTAAATAATAAGAAGATTACAGCACAGGAGATGGAGGATGATACACATGCTTACTAGGGGATGTAGGATTCATGACTTATGTCAGTATAGGTGGATAATGTTATAGGAAATTACAAATCACAAAAATCAAATCATAAATAAAAATTAAACAAACAAACACTATAAATGAAATACATTTCTAGACAATTACTAAATTTTTTACCATTGAATTCTTTGGTATTCCATTCTGTTTTTTTTTCATTGGTTTGTAATTTTAAAGATTGGTTTTTGTGATTTATTTGCGATTTGTATTATTGATTATTTGAATTTTGTTTTAAACAAAGAGTCATTTATTTTAATTATTAACTAAAATAAAAATAATGTATACAACAGAAATATTATGGTACATAAGCTGGCCAATATTTATTTACGTAAGTTATAAAATTGTGCTATTTGCTTTAAAAAAGTTTGAAAAAAGAGAAGATGGTTAGTAGTTACTGGTGACTCGTTACTGGTTACAAGTCACTAGTCACCAGTTCGCGGTAAGGGTTGAAGTGGTTAGCTTGATGAAATGACAGTTGATATTTTTGTTGGTTGGCGGAGGTTGACGAAGGAAACCCACGTACTACCTACAAAAATACAATTTTCATGAAGCAACTATAAACGTAAAGCCTGGTTGCATGACGTAGTTATATCGGTAATATGGGGTTATAGTTGGTATTGACTTACGGAGGCATGCAAACCGCCCAAATAAATATTAAATTCGTAAGGTGTTTAACACATTGTTAACAACCTTTTTGCATTAGATGTTGTTATTTATATTATTAAAAAATTACTTTTGCCGTATATTTATTTAGTCTAAATAATTATGCTTATTTAACAGACCTGCTTAAAATTTTAAAATATGAAAATGAAAAATACCTTATTAATACTGGTGATTGTATTTACATCGATTACTTTATTAAAGTCACAGGTTATTCATCCTGAAAGAATTACAAAAGCAGTACATTTTGATGTTTCAAAAGAGCTACGCACCATCGAAGAGGTTCCATATGGCATTAGAAAAAGGGAATGGAAAAAAGTGTTTCCTAACAAATTTGGTATTGATGATGAGCTGAGTCATATGCCGCCAATGGATGGTCCTGACCCTGTGTTACAGAGTGAAATTATGCGTAATGGTAGAAATGAAGGGACTGTAGCAGAGAATTTTAGTGGTATTTTTAATACATATGGCGTTGCTCCACCTGATACTGATGGTGATGTTGGGCATGATCATTATTTCCAGATGGTAAACCAAGGTTTTGCAATTTGGGATAAGAGTGGGAATTTGCTTTATGGTCCGGTGGACAATATAACTTTATGGGATGGTTTTGAAGGCCCTTGGTCGAGTACAAATGATGGTGATCCTATTGTAGTTTATGATGAATATGCAAACCGATGGATCGCAACTCAATTTGCATTACCTAATAGTCCGGGAGAATTATATTACGAGTTAGTAGCAGTTTCGCAAACTAGTGACCCCCTAGGCGCATGGAATAGGTATGCATTTGAGTTTGTAAATATGCCCGATTATCCTAAATTTGGTGTATGGCCTGATGGTTATTATTTTTCTACACATCAATTTGCCAATGGCTCATGGAATGGTGGAGGAATGAGTATTTGCGATAGAGAGGCAATGATTGCAGGAGATCCGGATGCAGAAATGATATATTTTGGTATGGGTGATAGTAGTTATGGATTGCTTCCTGCCGATGCCGATGGAGCTTTACCTCCTCCCGAAGGTTCGCCAAGTTATATTCTAGATATTGGGAGTAATGTATTAAAACTATGGCAAGTTGAAATTGATTGGGAGAACACATCTAATTCGGTAATATCTCCACTACCAAATTTGGCTACAGCACCCTTTACAACTGATGGAATTAGTATAAAACAACCAGGTGGAACGCAAAATTTAGATGCCATGACTGGGATGACAATGTATCGTTTGCAATATCGTAATTTTGATGAATATCAGGTTATGATGACAAACCATACAATCCATGCCGGTGGAGGGCGAGCAGGTATAAGATGGTATGAATTAAGGAATTATGGTTCAGGATGGGATATCTACCAACAGGGTACATATGCACCTCAAGATGGTGAAAATAGATGGATGGGCAGTATTGCAATGAATCAAAATGGTGATATTGGACTTGGTTACTCAGTATCAAGTATATCAACGTTTCCTTCCATTAGGGTTGCTGGGCAATCATCAGGAGCACCTCTTGGTTTAGGTGTTTTTGATATTGATGAAACTAGCATTCTTGAAGGTTCTGCATCTCAATCAGGCGTTAGCCGATGGGGTGATTATTCTGCTATGGCAGTTGATCCCTCTGATGAAAATACTTTTTGGTTCACCACCGAGTATTCAAATGGTAGTTGGAGCTGGCGAACACAAATTGCATCTATAGGTTTTGTACGTGTTCCTGAAACTGACTTTACTTCTGACGAAGTATTGATTCCTGTGGGAGGCTTAGTAAATTTTACTGACCTTACATCAGGTATACCATGTAATTGGAACTGGACTTTTGAAGGTGGTATTCCATCCTCATCAACAGAACAAAATCCTGAAAATATACTATATGAAACTGAAGGTACGTTTAGTGTTAAGCTAGTTAGCTCAAATAATATGGGCGTTGATTCAATAATGAAAGAAACATATATAACTTCAAATACAACAGTTCTTCCTGATGTTGACTTTGTTGCAGACAAAGATGTAATGTGTTATGGGAGTGCTGTTAAATTTACAGATCAAACACAATTAAGTCCAATACAATGGAATTGGCAGTTTGAACCCGGCGACGTTGAATATGTTAACGGAACGGATGAAAACAGTCAGAATCCTGAGGTTGTTTTTCTTTCAAACACAATTTATTCAGTAACTCTAACTTCGTGGAATTTAAATGGATCTTCGTTTCTTACAAAATCAAATATGATAAATTCGGGTGGTTTTGAGCCATACTTTATTGAAACTTTTGAAAATGATGGGTTCAAACATTTTGATTGGATAGTTGAAAATACTGATGAAAATATAGCATGGGAAATATATGAAGTTGGAGGAACTAGTCCTGGTAATCATGCAGCATCAATTAATTTAAGAGGGCAGTACCTTTACGGACAACGCGATAGATTAATTTCGCCTCCTTTTAATTTGGAAGGATTAACATCAGCATCATTGGAATTTGATTATGCTTATGCTCAAAATGCTGATTTTGTTGAGTATACAGATTCGTTACTTGTTTATATTTCAGTTGATTGTGGAGATACATGGGCTAGAATTTTTTCGGGTGGCGAAGATGGTTCTGGTAATTTTGCTACACATGAGCCAACGAGTTATACTTTTTTCCCTGAAATAGAATCAGACTGGTGTATGGGGGGCTGGGGAGCTCCGTGTGTATCATTAAACCTTTCGCAGTGGATAGGGAACTCTGATGTGCAGATTGCTTTTGAATCATATGGTTCATATGTTAATCCAATAACTATTGATAATGTTGAGATCATGCAGTTTGTTGGGGCAAATGAAAATACTACTGGTAGTAGTAACGTACGGATATATCCAAATCCAACCAGTGGTGCTTTTACAATATTTATCCCAAATGATGTCGTATATAAAGAAATAGTAATTACTAATCAATTAGGGCAAGAAGTAACTAGATATAGTATTTCTGAAAATGACAATCGTGTGCTAATAAATGAGGCTTCACAATGGAAATCAGGAGTGTACTTTGTTAAATTAATTGGAGATATTAATGCTGATACACAAAAAATTATTATAAAATAACAGCAATATAATTTATTGAAACTGAAAGGCTTGTACTGGGAAGTGCCTGCCTGCCTAATGGCAAATGCAGGGTTCAAACTAACAAATGATGCCAATGAATTTGTTTTATACACCAAATATTATTGAGCCTTCAACTACTTTGCCCGAAGAGGAGTCTAAGCATATTATACGTGTATTAAGGAAATGTGAAGGAGATATTGGTTTTTTTACAGATGGATTGGGGTATATTTACAAATGTGTAATAGTTGATGCAAGCCCCAAAAAGTGTGTTATAAATATACTGGAAAAAACTATTGGTGATGATAAACGTAATTATAAATTGCATATTGCAATTGCACCAACTAAAAATATAGCTAGATTTGAATGGTTTCTTGAAAAATCGACTGAGATTGGTATTGATGAAGTTACGCCTATAATATGTTATCATTCAGAGAGGAAAGACGTTAAAATACATCGCTTAAATAAAGTAATTACATCTGCGATGAAACAATCGTTAAAATCTAATCATCCAATTTTAAACGAAAAAAAATCTTTTAAAGAAATGATTGCAGTTCCCTTTGAGGGAGAAAAATTTATTGCATATATAGATGCTGAGGTTACACTTGAGTTGAGTAGGGCATATTCTCATGACAAAAATGCTTTAATTCTAATAGGTCCAGAAGGTGATTTTAGTCGACAAGAAGTAGATGATGCAATTGCTGTTGGATTTACACCTGTACGTTTAGGGAAATCAAGATTGCGCACAGAAACTGCAGGTATTGTAGCATGTCATACAGTTTCTTTGGTAAATATGTAATTTATTGGGCGCACCTTATACATAATGAGCCGGGCATAATAAGTAGCCGCTGAATGGGAATTTGTTCACCACATTGTATGCAGTAACCAAAATTATCATCATCAATTCTTTCAAGTGAAATATTTATCTTTTTGAATTTATCTTGAGCTTTTCTTAAAGCAGCCTCATTAATGCTCTTATTATTAATGGCATCCATACGACTAACTCTACCAATTGCGCAATCCGGCTCTATTGGTAGGGTAAGTTCTTTTAACTCTTTAATACGTTTTGTGGTCTTGATCTTCTCCGTAAGGAGATATTTTTTTATTTGATTTTTTTCTTTATTATCCATTAATATATTGTCATAAGAAGTTGTCCCGTCAATGAGAGATACGGTGCAAAAATAAAGTAATACCAACTACAACTCCAAATTACCGATATAAATTGTTTCTTTTTCCCTTTCTATTCGTTAGAAAATATTTCCAGAGCTATGGCTATTCAAATATTTTCTGTCTCAATAAAGAAAAAAACAATTCAATTTATTTATCGGTAATTTGGAATTATAATTGGTATAATTATATCAACTAAATTTCAGAATGCGCTTTTTAAATGGTTCTGCTGCTATTTTAATGGTAATATTATTTCATGGTTCTGCTAATATATTTATAATGATAAAATGCGATAATGCTTAAATGCTTAAATATTTCATGATAATTAAATCTTTGATAATAAACGGTTTGAATATTACAATATTCTTTTTTAAATTTTGTATATTATTTTTATTCTCGCATTTTAGCATTCAATCATTTTCGCATTTGTTTGATTCCACTAAATTTAGAGTAGAACCTTTTAAATTAATGGATTCTTGTTTTAGCGAATTGGAAAAATATTTGCATATCTGTAGATACGGAAATATTTTTCAGAGAAGATAAAACTAAAAAGGTGAAGATTAAATAGAGCATTCTGAAATTTAGCTGGTATTAGAGTATATTTGTACTAGAAAATAGAATATGATTACTGAAAAGAATGAAAATGTAGTTCGTTTACCCAAACATTTACATAAATATATAGTTGAGCAAAATTATTCCAATTACACATCTGTTGATCATGCTGTTTGGCGTTATATAATGCGCATAAGTTTAAATAACTTAGTTGGCAAAGCGCACAAATCTTATGTTGATGGCTTAAAAAAAACAGGAATTAGTTTAGAGGTGATTCCTGATATTGGAAGTATGAATCTGATACTGTCTAAAATTGGATGGGGAGCAGTTTGCGTGGATGGTTTTATTCCACCTGCTGCATTTATGGAGTTTCAGGCATATAATGTACTGGTAATTGCAGCTGATATTCGCAGTATTAAACATGTGGGGTATACCCCTGCACCTGATATTGTACATGAAGCCGCGGGGCACGGACCAATTATTGCGGATCCTGAATACGCAGAATACCTTCGTCTTTTTGGTGAAATAGGTAGTAAAGCACTTCGCTCAAAAAGAGATTTTGAATTGTATGAAGCTATTCGTAGGTTGTCAATTATTAAAGAAAATCCAAGTGCAACAATTAAAGAAGTAGAAGATGCTGAAAATGAAATTAAGTTTATTCAGAGTGATATGGGCGAACCCTCTGAATTAGCACAGATTCGGAATTTACACTGGTGGACTGTTGAATATGGATTAATTGGTGACATTGATGATCCTAAAATATATGGAGCAGGCTTGCTTTCTTCAATTAGTGAAAGTGCCATGTGTTTAAATAATGATGTAAAAAAGATTCAGTATAATATAGATGCAGTTAACTTTAGCTTTGATATTACTACTCAGCAGCCACAACTATTTGTAACCCCTAATTTTATGTATTTAAGCACTGTGCTTAATGAATTTGCGGATAGCATGGCATTACGAATGGGAGGTGCTGACGGCATTCAAAAAGCAATTGACTCATCTGCAACAGCTACATGCGAATTTAGTTCAGGGCTGCAAATTAGTGGAGTTTTTACTAAAGTAATAATTGATATAAATGGGAATCCTGTTTATGTAAATACTAGCGGACCAACCATACTTTGTGAAAGGGAGAAAATGCTTATTGGCCATAGTACAACAGTTCATAACGATGGGTATGGAAGTCCAATTGGAAAGCTCGTTGGATTAAACAAGATGTTGGAAAATATGCGCCTTGTTGAACTTGAGGATGTTGGAATAATTGCAGGCAAAAACACCACCTTGAAATTTGAGAGTGGAGTTCTTGTTAAGGGTTTATTACACCGTGTTAGGAAAAATAAGTATGGAAAAATATTGTTGATGACTTTCAAAAATTGTACTGTAACATACAATGGAGAATTTTTGTTTAAACCCGAATGGGGTGATTATGATATGGGAGTTGGTGAATCAGTAATTTCTGTTTTTGCCGGAGCTGCTGATATGGAAGAATATGATTCTGATTTATTTGTTTCAAATACTAATACAATACGTAATAATGATTCAGACAGCGTGTATAATCATCTTTACCAGTTAGTTAGAGATGTAAGAGCCTCAGGTGCTAATGCTGAATTATTAATTGATATATTTGAAAAAATAAAAACAAGATATCCAAATGATTGGCTGTTAAGTTTAGAAATTTATGAAATAGCTATTATGAACCTTGGAGAGGATAATACTTTGTCTACACAAGTTTTTGATTATTTAAAAATACTCGCTGATTTATATCCGGATAATAAAAAATTAATACTTGATGGAATATCTTTAATTAGCGTTTCTAAGAAAACTACATATATTTAACTGTGGCGTATAAAAGATGTCAAAATCGAGATGAATGAAGGTTTAATAATCAGGAGTTTATTTTTATAAATGACTGATTAGTAAATCAAGTTTAGCGAAGAGATTGGCATTTTATTAAAGCCGCTAATCAACTAATTATGAATATAATAGTAACAGGAGCAAGCAGTGGCATTGGTTTGCAAACTACTAAAGAGCTTGCAAAAACAGGAGAACATCATATTGTTGTTATTTCGCGAAATAGAGAAAAGCTAGCACTATTAAAAACTGAAGTAGAGCAGTTAACTGAATCAAGAATAAGCATAATAGCTTTTGATTTGGGCAAGGGTGATTTTTCCGATTTATTTATAGCAATTGATAATCATTTAAAAATTAAAGAAGGAAACAATATTGACATTCTAATTAATAACGCAGGATATTTAGTTAATAAGCCATTTGTTGATTTGAATATGAATGAATGGAAAAATACATTTGAAGTAAATCTTTTTGGGGCTGTAAAGCTAATTAAGGCGTTATTTCCGTATTTTAATAGAGCTTCTGCAGCGCATATTGTTAATATTGCTTCCATGGGCGGTGTACAAGGAACCTTGAAATTCTCTGGTTTATCAGCTTACAGTGCAAGCAAAGCAGCTATTAATGTATTAACCGAATCGCTGGCAATTGAGTTTGAACAAGAAAATATTAAGGTAAATGCCATAAGTCCGGGTGCTGTTCAAACACATATGCTCGAAAAGGCTTTTCCTGAGTTTAAAGCACCAGTAACAGCTCAACAAATGGGTAACTATGTTGCAAATTTTGCTTTAACAGGACATAAATTAATGAATGGAAGAATAATCCAGGTGAGTATGAGTGGTTAGCTTATGCTATTGATAGAA
>Ga0307988_1000707_pt1 | contig 21852 bp, 21 predicted proteins | sample EllFjometagen183_FD_203166 | JGI IMG/M metagenome (GOLD analysis project Ga0307988, IMG submission 203166) | Marine microbial communities from Ellis Fjord, Antarctic Ocean - #183 | ecosystem: Environmental > Aquatic > Marine > Unclassified | place: Southern Ocean | collected 2014-10-08 | reverse complement strand
CATTTGTATTATTCAACTGTGTAACAAATGAAGCAATCTTCTTTAGAGATGTAGCTGCTCGTGATGCCGGCCTCGTTTCTGTAATCGCTCCTGAGGAATGGGTAGATGATATGACTGCTCTGCATGTTATGACTACCGATTTTAATCAAATACTTGCAAATGCACCAAAAAGAATCCTAAAGTATAAAGCCGGTGCCGATTTATCAAGCATTGTAAAGTAGTCATTTCTTTTTTCAAGTCATACCAATTAGTTATCAAAATGAACCTTATAAATCAAAATATTTTTCTTATTATCGATTTAGAATATTCGTTGCATAGCCATAGTTATGGAAGAAATATTTTAAGAAGATAAGGTGGAAAAGATGAAGATTTTATGGCTCATTTTGATAACTAACTGGTATTAGGCCTCTGATGCAAATCGGAGGCTTTTTTTTTTAATCAATTAAATATTACTTCAAACATTTTAATACTTATCAATATGAAAACAATAACAATATTATTTCTACTTCTTCCAATTTTTGCTTTCTCACAATCAAAAGTAGAAGACATACAAACAATTAAAACTGCTAATAGTACTATTGACTTAGGATTAATAACCGATCCAACAGGCTTAGAGTTAATTTCCGAAGAAGGGAAAAACGGTTGGCGATTAATTGGTTTTACTGGTAATATTTTTATTGGCTATCAAGCTGCATACAACAACAATACCGATAATAAACTATACATCGAAAATTCCAACTCTGCTACTCCACTAATTTATGGTGTATTTGACAACGATTTAATTAAAATAAATGGTGATTTAACAGTTACAGGAAAAGTAATTTTTACAAATAGCAGTTCTTCTTTATCGGCAACAGCAACAGGCACACAAGGTGAAATAGTTTAATGCGAGGATTATATTTATATCTGTACCCAAATGAATGAATGGAAAAGAGTAGCAATTTCAACTTGGTAACTCATTATATTGTTTAGTAACAATGTCAAAAATAACTATTAAGTAAAAATAGTTTCAATTTAAGTTTAATCGTTTAGCATTCCGCATGCTTATTGCAATACTCATACAGCTTGAAAAAAGCCGTATTTCGTAACAGCAATATTGCGCTCCATTATCAAATTCATTGTTTCAAATTTAATAGGATTATTAGCTTGTTTTGTGTTGGATTTCAAAATTAAACGGTTAATTATCAATAAACGTTTGTAAGCATTTAATCGGCTATTCTTTAATATTATTCAGAATGCCTATTCTCAATAATATATACCTTGCTTATACTAACACATAAGAGGACCAACAAATTAAATTTACTACCGTTAGTTATCAATAACCCACACACGCTTATTTACACAACTACTACACGACTAATATAACATATGCAGCATCTACATTCATGTGCCATATTTTAGCTCAGAACCCGTTAATATTTGGAATGACAACAGGAATGATAATCATAAAAGCAATAATTTAGGGCGGTATATTGTGATGTAAATAGAGCACAAAAAAAAGGCAGACTGCTAAACCCTGCCTTTTAAATCATCACAATTGCATTCTATCGGGCGATAGACAATTGTGACCTAAAAACCTGTTGCAATATTACAAAATTTATTCAAAATTAATAGAAATATGGTTATTAATATTAACCGATGGTTAAAAAAAACCAAAGCATATAATAGGAAAGGTCAAATATGTGCAGTCATATTTTTTCACCTAAAGAATCCGTTTCATTTAATAGTAATGAATCATGTGAAAATTTGGTTTGAGGTTTTTTGATAGAGTTATCAATAAAAATTATTATAAGATTACTAAAAGTGCCTAATTGCAAATACAATCGGTTATGAGGTTTTTAACCATTGGTTAACTATGCTCCATAATTACCAATTGAAATAGAGGTTGCCAATAACTCTTAACGCTGGCATTTGGCGCATACATGGTATTTGGCTTGATTGTTTTGTGTTGATTTTCAAGGCTCTTCATACGAACTTAGGTGTAATTGTTAGCATTCAGGTATGAGGGAGGGCGAAAAATTTAAATATAATTGAAGAATCAAACCGTATATAATTAGGTAATATTATGTGTAACCTGTGTGTAACCCCATATAAATACCCAAAATTAGTCAATAAAAAAAGCTTCACAATCATTTGACTGTGAAGCTTTTAACGGGTCGGGATAGAAAGATTCGAACTTTCGGTCTCCTGCTCCCAAAGCAGGCGCCTTAACCGGACTGGGCCATACCCCGTTTTTTTGAGAATGCAAATGTACAAAACATTTTTAATTAAAAAACAAAAAATCTTAATTAATTTTTTTGTATGAGTTCCTCTACTAATTTTAGAAGTTTTGATAGGCTTACAGGTTCTTCCAAAAACGCATCACAACCTGCCTCATAACATTGATACTCAGTATGTTTTTGAACATATGCTGTTTGAATTATTACTACTGTATCAGGGCTTATTTCTTTTATTTTTTTTGTTGCATCAAGTCCATTCATCTCAGGCATTACAATATCCATTAAAATAATATCAATATTTGAATTACTTTTAATGATATCAACAGCTTGTTTTACATTAGTGGCTATTAATAGTTATGCCCCTGAATGTTTGAACGCAGATTTGTAGTACATAATACTTAAAACAACATCTTCAACAATAAGTCTAAGTACATGACAATTTTTCAAAACATCAGTTGTGTAGTTTTTGATTATCGCCAAGGTGTTAAATCACAAATACTTGATTATCAAAATGATAATGATTTGTTGTATATTTCGTAAGCATTCGATTAGGTGTTTATTATAAAAACATTATCGAGTTATTGTGAAAAATTACTAGATTTGAACATTAATCTACAATACCATGAAAAAGACTCTTGAATTAATCAAAAAGCTATTTATGCAGTTTGGGATGTATATCCCATTAATAATAGTAATTATTACAACAATTTCTGATGTTAGGGGAGGGGAAGCTGATAAATGGAATGAGTATCTACTCGAGAATTTATTAACAATTGGGTTGGGATATCAAATGTTATTTTTTGGAATTTTTCATATATTCTTTGGTGATAAAATTGCAGAGCTTATTGGCTGGCAAAAAGGAAGCCCGTTTCAATATGAAGTTGGCTTAGCTGATTTTAGTATGGGTGTTCTAGGGATTATGTGTGGCTATTATTCAGGGTCTTTTTGGCTCGCAACTATTGTTATGAGTTCTGTGTTTTTATGGGGTTGTGTAGTTGGTCACCTTCATGATATGATTAAAAATAAGAATTTTAATCCGGGTTCAGCCGGCTTTATTTTTTGGTGGGGATTACTTATGCCAGTGGCAATGATTGCACTATATATTGTGTATTAATATATCTCTAAACTAGTTCTGCTAATTTTTTTTGCTGTTTAATAAATGATGACGCGGTATCGCATTTTAATGCATTACGGATTGTAAATAGCATTGTGATGCGTTAAACTAATATTTGTACAATAATTTATTGGTGCATGTGCATATAACCTAGTTGGGCAGGTTTTATTATTAAGTTTAATGTTTGGAATAGTTCTTCTTTTTAATGATTTGAATTTAGGAGAAAACATAGGTAGGCTGGTAATAAAGTCGTCTTGAATACAGAAGTTATTTATTCTTTGGTTCTCTACATGTTGATTAAATGTTTCATCTCCTATTTTTGGAATCCCAAAGATGTTTAATTCAGGATTATTAAAGAAAAAGCTTGAAAACACAGCTAATACACCTCCTAAACTATGACCAACTAACCAAATTTGATGATCTTTAATATCATCACTAATCTTAATGATTTCGTCTTCAATGTTATCAAATGATTTTTTGAAACCCTTGTAAATTAAACCTTTATCTTTCCAGTTCGTTTCACCGAAGGTTAGAATATTTTTGTAGTCAAAAAAATCATCTGTCCCTCTAAAACAACAAATATATTTAGGCGATACGTTATTATTATTAATTAGAAGTATAAACTGAGCTCCTTTTTTTGAGAAGAACATTTTTTCTTCCAGATTAAATTTTGTAAGAATTTTTTTTCTTAGGTTAAAATTCTTTATATATGCTAATCGAGACAATTCGGAAAGGAATAATGTTTTTTCCCACGAAACATCATTTGAGAAAAATTTATCACTTGAAAAATTAATGAATGTACTGAAGTCCTTAAATGAGCCTGGTCTAAATAGCTCTTTCCAGTCTAAAAAGGTGTTATTTAGTTTGTTCATTTACTATTGTAGTATTAATTGATGTAACAAATCTAATAAAGTTTCTGAAGTGTTCAATTAATTATCTATCGTTTTAATTGTAACAGAAGGAGATGAATAAAAATGAATCATTTATGAGGTGTTGAGACGTTGCCAATATTCCGTCAAAAGCTACAGGAAGGAGCGTTAATAAAATGTACATTGTACATTTTTAGCGAACAAGCCAGAACGGGAATGGCTTTTATGGAGTTAAAAATGGTATGAAATGGAGTAGTAACTTAATATTTTTAGTAAATTAGTAACCCTAAAAAAGGGAGGACTTGAGCATTAAGAATATTAACTTAGGAGCCGTATTATGGGAGACTATCATGCACGGTTTTGTGATAGGCTTAGGGCGAAACCCCCTTTGCCTACCTCGATGTGCAGCATATTGGCACAATCCTCTGAGAATAGAAAAATCGGACTGATTTTCCAAGCTAATTAGAGTTTGATATTAGTGAAAAACAATAATTGAAACTACATAATAATAATATTTTTGCATAAATGTTGTTAGAACCGTAAAAAGCCCTACATTTGCAGCTAATTTATAACTATATAGCATGAGTAACGGAACAGTAAAATTTTTCAATAATTCTAAGGGATTTGGATTCATCACTCCAGAAGAAGGTGACAAAGATGTATTTGTACATGTAAATGAACTAGTAGATGAAATCAAAGACGGGGACAAAGTTAGCTTCGATGTAGAAGAAGGTCCAAAAGGATTGAATGCAGTAAATGTTAGAGTAGTTTAATCAATTACTTTAAACATATTTGTATAAAAAAGCCTATCATAATTGATAGGCTTTTTTTATTTGTACCAACCAACCAACGAGTATTCCGACTAAGCTAGTGCGTAATCGTGACTTGTGCTTTATAAAAACAGAAGCCCTAGACCGAACACAAAGCTAAGTTACATAATATGCGTTATAGTACAACTTACACAAAAGCCCACCACGACTGGCAATTGTCCTGTAACTACATTATTAAAATAGCCACTTACCCATCACTTACTGGAAATTATAATAATGCTTTTGGGTATTATTCTTTTACTAACAATACTACAGGACAAAGTAATGTTGCAGTTGGTTATCGAGTATTACACTCAAATTAATTTTCTAGCAATACAGCAATTGGCCATGAGGCAGGACATTAAAATATGTTTGGTAATGGAAATATTATTATTGGTTATTAACCTGATAAAAACAAATAAAGAAATCCTATTTTTTCTTTTTAGTCCGCTTGATACAAAACAGGACTGTAAATGTTACTCTTTTCATAGTCTAATTAATGCTTCAAAGATATTTGATTAGAGCAAAATAGAGCCGTGTAAAGTACTGTAATACAGTGATTAAACAGCTTAATATTGCTTTTTTTGAGGTTTTATTGCTACATCTAAAAAACAAAAACCACCGAGAACACTAGGGTTTTCGGTGGTTTGCATCTTTTTGCTATTGTAGCTAGCGGAGGGGGGGGGATTCGAACCCCCGGTACCGTAATTGGTACGTCAGTTTAGCAAACTGGTGGATTAAGCCACTCTCCCACCTCTCCTAAAAGGACTGCAAAAGTAATCTTTTGTTTTAATTCTGCAATATTTTTATTAAAAAAATTTTATTATATTCGTATTTTGGAATAACATAGGTTTGTCAATTAAAATATTGCTATGCCAGCCACTATCCGCAATACCAAAGAATCATTGGATAATGATAAAGAGCAATTTCCACAAATTTCATATGACATTAGGGTTATGGTTTTTGCTGCAATTTATGCATATGATAATACTAGCGAGTTAGAATTTGCACATATGGCTGCAAAACTATCGATGTGGTTATTTGGAAGTAATGCTGCAAATTATAGGATGTATGACAGTATTACGGGGAGGTGTTATGATGGAATTGATTCATCATCAAGTGTTAACAAAAATTCAGGTGCTGAATCAACCATTGAAGCTCTTCTGATTTTAAATGAAATAGAAAAGTTTCCAGTAATTAAAAAGATACTTGTTGAGTACATTATTAAGCAAAATGAAGAAATAATTTAGTAATTGTTTTATTAAAAAGCTGCTATGGTTGCTGTGGCTTCTATTGCGGCTGATCCAATAACGACAGCAGTAACATCATTTACAATAGTAACAACAGCAGCAATAAAAACTTTCATTAAGAAAAAAATATTTACTTCATCAATTCTTCTATTATATTGTCAGTGGTTATTCCCTCAGCTTCAGCTTTATAGTTCCTAATAATTCTATGCCGTAGCACTGGAAGTGCAATAGCTTTAACATCCTCAATATCAGGTGAATATTTACCAGATAAGGCAGCATTGACTTTAGCTCCAATTATTAAAAACTGTGATGCTCTAGGACCAGCTCCCCAGTTTAAAAATTTATTAGTCCAATCGTGAGCATCAGTTGTTCCCGGGCGTGTTTTTGATACAAGTTTAACCGCATATTCCAATACATTATCAGCTACTGGTATTTTACGTAATAGTTGTTGAAAAAATATTATTTCTTCAGCAGAAACTATTTTTGAAACGCTATTGTTAATTCCACCTGTTGTTCTGGTTACTATATCTAATTCTTCGTCAAATCTTGGGTAATCAAGAATTAAATTAAACATAAATCTATCAAGTTGAGCTTCGGGAAGTGGGTACGTACCTTCTTGTTCAATGGGATTTTGTGTTGCTAAAACAAAAAATGGAGCATCCAGCTTGTAAGCTTTTCCAGCAACTGTTACTGTTTTCTCTTGCATAGCCTCCAACAATGCGGCTTGTGTTTTTGGCGGTGTTCTATTAATTTCGTCTGCAAGTATAATATTTGCAAAAACAGGCCCTTTAATAAATCTAAATTTCCTAGTTTCATCTAATATTTCGGTGCCTATAATATCTGAAGGCATTAAGTCGGGTGTAAATTGAATTCTACTGTAATTTAAGCCGAGTACATCGCCTATGGTATTTACCAGTAATGTTTTTGCCAATCCAGGTACTCCAACTAAAAGAACGTGTCCCTGACTAAATATTGAGATAATTGTGTTTTTAACTATCTCATCTTGACCAACAATTACCTTTGCTATTTCTTTTGTAAGTGCATTATATTTATCAACAAAACCATCAATGGCTTCTACATCTGATTTGTATTTCATTGTTATTTTTCCTTCTGAATAGGGGTGTGGCTCATTAGTATCGTTTGTTTTCATTTCTTTATTTATTTACTGTTTCTTACCCCAACTGTGATCAAAGCCACATGATTGATATTCTTCAATTATTCTAACGTAAGTGTTTTTGGCTTTTTTGTCAATCCAATTATCAATGGTTTTCATTTGCTTATCTTGTAATGCCCATTGCCTAATACGAGTATAATCATCATTAATATTTGCATTATGTGGTTGTGTCTTTTCTTTTAATAATAGTATTCTATAAGCATCTTTCTTTTCTTCAGTCTTCATAGGAACTGGGTTTGATATTTCTCCAACTTCCATTTTATCAATAACGAAAGAAACTTGAGGATCTAATTGTTCTGCATCAAATGTGGTACTCATCGTATATTGATTAATAAGTATACCTCCATTATTTATATTTTCTGCTTCAGAAAATCTTAAAACAGCATCAGAAAACGAAATTGAATCATTTTTAATTAATAATACTATGCTATCCAACTCATGTTTTGCAATGGCAAGATCCTCAGAACTTACTTTTGGTGTGAGTAATATATGTCGAACATTAATGTAATCACCTTTTCTCTTTATCATTTGTATGATGTGATATCCAGCTTCAGTTTCTAGTACATTAGAGATTTCACCTTCTTTAAGCTTAAAGGCAACTGCTTCAAATTCGGGATACAATTGACCTCTACCATAAAATCCAAGTTCACCACCTTTTTTTGCAGAGCCCGGATCTTGCGAATACATAATAGCAAGCGTTGAAAAGCTGCTTCCGTCAAGAATCCTTTGTCTGTAATTCATAAGTTGTTCCTTGATTCGTAGTTTTTCACTAATGCTAATTGGCGGGTTTTTAACAATTTGAGCTATAACATATTCCGTATTTATTTGTGGAATACTATCCTTTGGGATAGTTTTGAAAAAAGCTCTTATTTCAGATGGGGTAACATCAACATCAGCAACAATACCTGATTGTACTTGTTGTGCTAACATCTGTTCGTAAACAATATCATGCAATTCCTTTTTAATTTCAATAATTGATTTGCCGTAGTAATCTTCCATTTTTTCCTGTGAGCCAAATTGTTGAATAAATCCTGATAATCTTCTATCTAAATCGCCCTCAACTTGCACTTCACTCACATCTATACTATCTACTTCGGCTTGAGTTACCATGAGCTTTTGGAAAAGAATGTCTTCAAGAATTTTACACTTTATTTCACTTGCACTACCGGCTATTCCTCCTTGCATCCTATAACTTAGATATTGGTTTTGAACATCACTTTCCAAAATAATACTTTTACCTACAATAGCAACTACTTGGTCTATCACAAACTCATCATTTTCCTGACTAGCTGCATTGTTGGCATTAATTAGCATTGTAAATATTAAAAATATGGGTGCTATTTTTGTTATGGATAATATCAAACGTAAGCTATTAATAATTTTATTCATTTTTCGTTTTTCGTTTAAAGTTATTTGATAATAGAGATTATTCATTATAATAAATTTCAAATTCATTGTTTTTAAGTGCTAGTTCATATATATTATTTCTAACCTCTTTTGCTAATTTTATTTTTCGACGTGAAATAATAATGTTATATATATCATTTCTCTTAAAATCAAGAGGTGATATATCATCTTTAATTTTATAATCAATAAATTTCAAAAAATATACAAAATGGGTAGCATTAATCTTTATGAACCTGTTATTTTTTAAAAAAAGTTCCCTGTTATAGGTCTCAACAGGAATTACTTGTTGAATACTAATAAAACTAACCCATTTTGTGGTGTCCAAATATGATGTTATTGATGTTAATGGAGAGTAATATTGTAATGAGTCGAAAAGGAGTGAGTCATTTAAACTAAAAATATAATCATACTGCATTTCCGTAGCAGAATCATTTTCAATTATCACATAAACAGCCCTAGTAATATTTTCTTTAAGCTCAAAGTTACTAAGGTGTGAGTTGTAGTATTCTTCAATATCATTATCAGTAACAACTGTATCCAAATTTTGATTAATCAACTTCGTTTCGTAACGATAAATTATCAATGAATTGCGATAATCTTCAAGTTGTTTGCCAAAATCAAGTTGACTTTCAGTTAGGTTTTGTTGTGCCTGATGTAATAATACATTTGTTTTAACCCAGTCTTTAACAAAACTTCTAACAAAAGTAATACTATCTCTTGGCGAAATATTATCAGGAATAATATTTTCAATTTCTGAAGCAAATAAATAATTATTCTGGACCTTAGCCAGCAGTTTGCTGTTATCATCTTTGAGTGATTTTATACACCCTGTAGACAATAACAGTAAAAACATATATGGCAAAATATTTCTCAAATTTCTAATTATTTTTATCAATAAGTTACACGACACAAATTGATAGTGTAATAACAAAGAATTAATTATTCTTATTATAAAATGACTTATTCACTTTTAACAATAATGGCACTTAGGGCTTTATTATTAATGGAAACAGGATATTTATCTTTTAATCCTTCGATCCATTCTTTTTCAAGAAATGTTTGATAATCTGCTGTTACTAAGCCTCGAGATTCATCAAGCTCTTTTTGTTGTGGAGGAATCACTTCATTTATTTTAACAAATACAGTTAGTTCTTCAACGTCTGAGTTTAACGGATCCGAAAGCCCAGCCTTCCATTCAAGACTGTCAATATATTTATTATCACCTTTTTCGTATTTACCAGGAATAATTTGAACTGAGTTTATACTATCGTTTGCAAATTCTTTGGCAATATCTCCATCACTATCATATTTATTAATTATCATCAAAACTTTTTCAGAAATACTTTTATCATTTAATTTATAAATGGTTGCATTAACCCTTTCGCTCCAATTATAGTTTTCTCTGTTGTTTTCAAAATATTTTTGTAGACCAATAGTGTCTTTTACAGCTTTTGTCCAAACTTTTTCATCTGTTAAATTGAAAAGTAAAATTCCATCATGGTATTCCTGTATAAGGTCTTTAAATTCAGGATATTGGTTTTCGAGGTTATTATCCATAAAATCAAGACAGCTTTCTTTTTCAAACTGAGTAAAGAGTTGATTTAAATATACGTCTTTGTCAATATTATCTTGTTTGCTTTGATTTGATTGAACAAATTGAGCAAATTCGTACTGTGAATAAGTTTGTTTTTTAAGCTTTATTACTGGTTTTGTCATGTTTACAAGACTATCAGCCACAAACTTTTTGTCTAGCACGGTACTGTCAATTGCTGAAAAAATTACTGAAATATCATCTGGGTATGTTTTAAACGAGTTATCTACTTTTATTTTAGCGATAACTGCATCTTCACTCTTACGCGATCTTTGATCTTTAGTTAATCTTTCCTTTAATTTTGCCGATTCTTCCTCAAAAGATCCTGGCCTTTCTATACTAATAAGTTTAATAATGTGAAGACCATAAGCTGTTGAAATAGGTTCAGAGATATCATTAATTTTTAGAATATCTACAACCTCAACAAATTGAGGAACAACTCTATTACTTGAGAATTTACTTAGTCGTCCTTGATTTTGTACTGATCCTTTATCTTCTGAATACTCAATAACGGCTTCTTCAAACGGCATGCCATCTTGAATTTTAGAGTAAATATTATGTATTTTCTCAACTTTGCGTAAAGAATCTTGAGTTGATGCCTCAGGACGTAAGGCAACAAAAATATGTGCTACTTCGGCACTACCCATGGCATCTTTAATATCTGTAACTTTAAGGATATGATATCCGTATTTTGTACGTACAATTGGTGAAATTTGATTTATATCCGTATTATATGCGGCTAATTCAAAAGGATACACCATATTAAATACTGTAAAATACCCTAGGTCACCTTTGTTGCCAGGCTTAAATCTTTGTTGATTTGGTATAGCTTTGCGATCTTTTGCTGATGGATCGTCTGAATATTCAACAGCTGCCGCAGCGAAATCTTTACCTAAAATAATTTCTTCACGAATCTCAGTTATTTTGTTGAAGGCTATCAGTGTATCCGCCGGTGTTGCATTTTCGTCAGCCATTATTAATATATGACTAGCTCTAACATCTTTTTTTAAATGATTATAAGCTTCGTCAAGCAATTGTTCATTTACTGTTTCATCAATAAAATACGGTTTTGCCAGTTGTGTACGATAGCCATCAAGCTCCTTTTCAAAACTTGATATAGTATCCATTTTTAGTGCTTCAGCCTCTAAAACTTTTAATTTAAAATTGATGTAAAGATTTAGGTAATCGTTAATGGCTTCTTCGTTATAGATGTCAGATCCAGTATTGTTTTTTTTATAAACTTTTAAAAATTCATCTGAGGATATTTTTTCATCTCCAATGGTAACCAGAGCTTTTTTTCCAAAAAACTTTTGAGCTATTGCACTATTTGTAGAAAATGCAATTATTAATGTAAATACTATTCCTTTCGTAAGGTTTTTCATTGTTATTATTTTTATTGATATACTGTTATTGGTTTATTTATTTTCTATGTAAAACAAAAAATGTGTTATAATTTTAACATAAGTTTAATTACTCCTACTATAATTTGGAGCTTCGCGCGTAATGGTAACATCGTGAGGGTGATTTTCCACAACACCCGCAGCTGATATTTTTATAAATTTAGCTAATTGTAAGCTTTTTATATCTTTGGATCCTGTATAACCCATGCCGGCTCTCAGTCCGCCAATCATTTGAGTAATAACTTCATTCAGTGATCCTTTATATGGTACTCTTCCAACAATACCTTCAGGTACAAGTTTTTTTATATCATCTTCCATATCTTGAAAATATCGATCTTTTGATCCCTCTTTCATTGCATCAACTGATCCCATTCCTCTATAAGATTTGTATTTTCTTCCATCAAAAATTATAGCATCCCCTGGTGCTTCATCAACCCCAGCAAATAATGATCCTGCCATAATTGTATCAGCGCCAGCTGCAATGGCTTTAACAATATCGCCGGTATACCTTATGCCACCGTCTGCAATAACAGGAATTCCAGATCCTGCCATAGCATTAGCAACGTCATATACGGCAGTAAGTTGAGGCACTCCAACACCCGCAATAATACGTGTTGTACATATTGATCCAGGACCAATGCCAACTTTAATGGCATCTACACCCACCGCTACTAAATCAATTGCAGCTTCTGCTGTTGCTATGTTACCTACAACTAAGTCAATATGAGGAAATTTCTTTTTTAACAAACCTGCCATATCAATAACACCCTGCGAATGACCATGTGCGGTGTCAACAACTATTGCATCAACTCCGGCTGCAACAAGAGCAGCAACACGATCCATAGTATCATTACCAATGCCAACAGCTGCTGCAACACGTAGTCTCCCTTTGTCATCCTTACAACTGTTTGGGTGGGCTTCTATTTTAATAATATCTTTATAAGTAATTAAACCAATTAATATGTTCTCATCATTTACAACAGGGAGTTTTTCTATACGATATTTTTGTAAAATATTAGCTGCTTTTTCAAAATCAATAAATTCTGAGGTTGTAATCAATCCTTCGCTCGTCATTGCTTCGGAAATTGGCTTTTGCAAATTTCGCTCAAACCTCAAATCACGATTAGTTACTATGCCAACAAGATGATGTTTAGAGTCCACTACAGGTATTCCACCTATACTATATTCAGCCATTATATCAAGGGCATCTTTAACAACTGCATCTTTACCAAGTGTTATAGGGTCAGGTATCATACCATTTTCAGCTCGTTTTACCTTATGAACCTCGTTAGCTTGAGCCGCAATTGATAAATTTTTATGAATAACCCCAATTCCACCTTCTTGAGCAACGGCAATAGCCATTTTAGATTCAGTTACCGTATCCATGGCAGCTGAAATAATAGGTATTTTTAATAGTATATTTCTGGAAAATCGTGTCTCTAAATTTGTTTCACGAGGTAACACCGTTGAATGTGCCGGAATTAGTAGCACATCATCGTATGTGAGACCTTCTTTTTTAAATTTATCATTATCCAATGACATAGTATCTTGTTGATTTGAAAATTTGCCAAAAATACCAAAAAATTGTGATATAATAAGGAATGATTACAGACATATATCTTATATTTAACATGTTTTAACCATAGTTATCATAGTGCAAATATATAATAACTTATATGATGAAATATTGCCGCATAAATACTTCTTGTTTCTCTAAATGTCTGTATGTCATAAATAATAAGTACTTTTGCAGCGCTTTTTCAGGAAAATACTACATTCTAATAAGTATGGCAATGGAAAATAGTAACAATAATTCTATACATTAAATATCCAAATGAATAATTTCGAAGAACTCAATTTAAACGAAAATTTAATATCGGCCATCACTGAACTTGGCTTTGAAAAACCCACTCCCATACAAGAATTAGTGATTCCTGTATTACTCGACTCAGACCGAGATTTAGTTGGTTTGGCACAAACTGGTACTGGTAAAACAGCTGCCTTTGGATTACCAATGCTTCAAAAAGTAGATACTAAAACAAAGCATACTCAGGGGTTAATATTATCTCCAACACGCGAATTATGTATCCAAATCGCAAAGGATTTAAAAGCCTATTCAAAAAATAATAAAGGAATTAGAGTTACAGCGGTATATGGAGGCTCAAGTATTGAAACTCAAATTAGTGATTTGAATAAAGGAGTACATATAGTTGTTGGAACTCCAGGAAGAACGTTGGATCTCATTAAAAGAAGAAGACTTAAAGTTGGAAATATTGATGTTGTAGTACTTGACGAAGCTGACGAAATGCTAAGTATGGGGTTTAAAGATGATCTTGATGCTATATTAGAAGGAACTCCTGATAATAAGCAAACATTATTGTTCTCAGCAACAATGCCTGCTGAAATTGCCCGAATTGCCCGTAAATTTATGAATGACCCTGTTGAGCTTTCTGCCGGCGGAAAAAATATTACTGCCGAGAATGTTAAACATGTTTATTATGAAGTTCAAGCTCGTGATAGGTATGAAGCACTTAAGCGTATTGCAGATGTTAATCCTAAAATTTATGGAATTATTTTTTGCAGAACACGTAGAGAAACAAAAGAAATTGCTGATAAACTAATTGGCGATGGCTATAATGCTGATGCCTTGCATGGCGATTTATCTCAGGCTCAGCGTGATAGTGTTATGGGTAAATTTAGAGCAAAGCATTTACAATTACTTGTGGCAACAGATGTGGCTGCCCGTGGTTTAGATGTTACGGATTTGACACATGTAATAAATTTTAATCTTCCTGATGAAAATGAGATTTATATCCATAGAAGTGGAAGAACTGGTCGTGCTGGTAAAAGTGGAATATCATTATCTATTTTGCACATGCGTGAAAAGCATAAGCTTAGAGCTGTTGAAAAAATTATTGGGAAGAAATTTGAAAAATTACTTGTTCCTTCCGGAAAAGATATCTGCGGTAAGCAATTGTTCAGCCTAATTGAAAAAGTGGAGCAAGTTGAGATAGATGAGACTCAAATTGAGCCATTTATGGATGTAATTTATAAAAAGCTCGAATGGCTTAGTAGAGAAGAACTTATTAAGAAGTTTGTATCAGTAGAGTTTAACAGATTTTTGGCTTATTACAAAAATGCTAAGGATTTAAATATATCAGATAACTCACGAGATAGGGGAGATAGAGGAGACAGAAGAGATAGAGGTGATAGAGGTGATAGGCGTGAAAGGCGGAGTGACAGAGGAGAAAGACGGGATAGAGAAGATAAAAGAGATTCTAGAGATTCTAGAGATAGCAGAGGTGATAGGCGTGAAAAACGTGAGGGCAGAAGTGAAGAGGGTTTTTCGAGATTTTTTATTAATGTTGGTAGTAGTAACGATTTGAATCCAGCTACATTAATTGGGCTAATAAATGATAACACTCACGAAAAAAATATTGATATTGGAAGAATTGAGATCATGAAGAATTTTTCATTCTTTGAGGTTGATTCTTCTTTTGAAGGCAAAATTTTAAAATCTTTTAAGGATGCCAGCTATAATGATACCAAACTATTAACTGAATTGGCAAATCCAAAACAGTCAAATAAAAAATCAACATCTTCAAGAAACTTCGACCGTAAAGATAGTTTTAGTAAGAAGAGGAATAAACCACGTAGAAGGGGCTAGATTTTCTTCCATAGAATTATTTATGGTTTTTACCTTGCTTTACTTATTTGAGATAAATTGAGTCAATTATAAGTATATTTATAATTGACTCTTTGTATATTGCATTCACTTGAGATATTGAATTATGGTTAGCCAATAATTCATCTTCCATTTTACGCCTTTCTAGCTCGCAAATATCAATATATATATTATCAGCGCATTTTGATATTTAGTTGGTATTATAGTATTTTGCGAGAATGAAATGAGTGCATATATTATTGATATAACTATGAATAGTATCCTCATTATATTATAATTAATACTCACATTTGCAGGTAAATTACTAATGTTTAACTCCAACAACTTCGTTAGGATTGTGCTTATGCTTAAAGAAAATAGCAAATAGTATGGCAACAACTAGTGAGTAAGCAGCAAATGTGAGCCATATTCCATTCCAGTTTTTTCCTGTTTCAGATGTAAAATATACATCTATGATTATTCCACTCACAACACTTCCAAATATCGCCCCAAATCCATTAGTCATCATCATAAAAAGACCTTGTGCCGATGAACGTATTTTAGAATCAGTAGATGTCTCTACAAATAAAGATCCCGATATATTGAAAAAATCAAAAGCCATTCCATACACTATACCCGATAATATAATCATCCACAAACCTGCACCAGGGTCACCATAAGCAAAAAGAGCAAATCTTAGTACCCATGCAAACATACTAATTAACATAACATTTTTAATTCCATATCGTTTTAAGAAGAAAGGAATAGCTAGAATAAATAAAGTCTCAGATATTTGAGAAATAGACATTATCAAAGTAGAGTATTTAACTACAATTGAATCTTTAAACTCAGCAATATGTTTAAAATCATCTAAAAAAACATCACCATACGCATTTGTTAATTGCAATGCTGCCCCTAGCAACATACTAAAAACAAAAAACAAGGCCATCTTGTAATTTTTAAAAAGTTTAAACGCATCTAGCCCTAATAATTTAACTATAGATTTTTCACCTTCAGTAGTACTTTGTGGTGGGCATTTTGGTAAGAAAAATGAATATACGCCTAAAAAAATTGCAACAGATCCTGCTATGATGAATTGATTAGCAGAAGCTTTATTTCCACTTAAATTAGTTAGCCACATTGCTAAAATAAAACCAATTGTGCCCCACACACGAATTGGGGGGAAACTTTTTACAACATCAAATCCATTATTTTTCAATGCATTATATGAAATTGAATTAGCTAAAGCAATAGTTGGCATATAAAAAATCATTGCTAATAATATAATCCAAAAAAAGTCGGAAGGATTATTTATTGTTGGAACAAACAGTAGTGTAATTCCACCTAATATATGTAGTATACCATATAATTTTTCTGCATTAATCCATCGATCTGCGATAATACCTGTTAATGTTGGCATAAATAGAGAAGCAATTCCCATTGTAGAAAAAATAACTCCAAACTCAGTACCTGACCATCCTTTTGTACTAAACCAATAATTACCAAAAGTTATCAGCCATGCTCCCCAAACAAAGAACTGCAAAAAGTTCATTGCCGTCAATCTAAACCTTATTCCCATAATGAAAGTTATTAATATCAAGAATACTTATAAACATAGATTAAAGTACTCTCAAAATTTTGTCATTTTTTTTAGAATCGGTAAAGGTAAACTAATATTGTTTTTCTGCAAATTTGGGTTAATAGCTGGTATAATTAAGCCTTCCGAATTGCGTTATTCCAGTTATCAATTAAATTATCAATTGTTTTTTTATGCATTAGTGGAGTAAATGCCCTATCAATTGACCACTGACTTATCAGCTCATCAGTATTTTTCCAATAGCCAATTGCTAATCCTGCCATATATGCTGCACCCAAAGCTGTTGTCTCTTGAATTTCAGGTCTTTCAACTGTTATGCCAAGAATATCTGATTGAAATTGCATAAGCATTGAATTTGCAGAAGCACCTCCATCTGCTCTAATGAAATTAACCTGGGTTCCAATATCTTTTTCCATGGCTCTGATTACATCATGGCTTTGATATGCAATAGATTCCAAAGCTGCTCTTGCAATATGGGCCTTAGTTGTACCTCTGGTAATTCCGTAAATTAATCCTTTCGCATGCTGTTTCCAATATGGAGCACCTAGTCCGGTAAAAGCCGGCACAAAATAAACTCCCCCATTATCGGTAACCCTGCTAGCTAGACTTTCCACTTGTTTTGCAGTTTTTATTATGTTTAATTCATCTCGAAGCCACTGAACAACAGCTCCGGCAACAAAAACGCTACCTTCGAGAGCATAAGTTACTTTGTTTTCTAACTGCCAGGCAATTGTGGTAATAAGTCTATTTTCAGACTGTATAGCCTCGCTGCCAGTATTTACCATTAAAAAACATCCCGTACCATAGGTGTTTTTTACCATCCCCTTGTTAATGCATAATTGTCCGAACATGGCGGCTTGCTGATCGCCAACTACACCACAAATTGGTATTCTTGAGCTTATTAGCCTTTGTGCTGTGTGGGCAAAAACATGGCTGTTTGGCTTAACTTCAGGAAGTAATTCACGCGGTATATTAAATAAGTTAAGTAGCTCTTCGTCCCACTCCAGTGTATGGATGTTAAATAACATTGTACGTGAGGCATTACTGACATCGGTAAGATGTGCAGCACCATTTGTAAGATTCCAAATTAACCACGAGTCAACTGTACCAAATGCTAATTCTCCTTTCTCAGCTTGGCGTCTTGCTCCTGAAACATTATCAAGTAACCAGCCAATTTTAGTTGCAGAAAAATATGCGTCAAGTTCAAGACCTGTTTTTTGCTTTACAATTTTATCTACACCTTTGGAAATTAACTCATCACAAACATCTGCAGTTCGGTGATCTTGCCAAACCAATGCATTGTAAATAGGCTTTCCTGTTTTTCGAGACCATATAATTGTTGTTTCGCGCTGATTTGCAATACCTATTCCTGCAATTTCATCAGAATGAATACCTAGTTTTGCAATAGCCTCAGTTGCAACAGCTAGCTGCGATGACCATATTTCTACAGGATCATGCTCCACCCAACCCGGTATCGGAAATATTTGGTTAATTTCTTTTTGAGCTATTGAACATATATTTCCATCATGATTAAAAACTATTGCCCTACTACTTGTTGTTCCTTGATCTAGTGATAGTATATATTTTTCCTTCATATGAGTTGCTTATACTTTTCAGCCAAAGATATAATTTATTTGTGATTTGCATTATTGATTATTGTAATTTAGTTTTATACTAACCCATCATAGAATCTTGTAATACTATATGCATCTTTTGCACCTACTATTCTTCATAATTTAGTTCCAGAGCTACGGCTATGCAAAGAAATTCTTCATCTATTAGGCACAAAATATGCTATCTACTAAATACAAAATTCTATCACGGGTTAGTATACCTTCTAACAGCAAAAGTCTCACCAAATTTAACTGCACCTGAATTATCAATTTCATAAGGAAAATAGTAAATTGGTATTATTTCTCCATTGCTTTCAACTATATCCATGGCAATAGTATCAATACCATCAGCATCTGTTTCGAGCTGTACAACCGCTTCATAGGTTAGTCCGTAAGCTTTAATATTATTTGCAGATAGCTCTGTTTCACAATACTTTCTTAACCCTTTAATAACAGTTTCGTTGTTTGGCATATTTTTTTTATCTTCAATTTCAAACTCCAGAGGGTGAACTATTCCAGCTTTGTCAATAGTTGCACCAAATGGATAGCATTGCCCTGTATCTGTTAGTAAATCTTTGGCATATTCAAATGAATGGTCTATAATATTTTGTGTAAAGTTTGTCATGAGTGATATTTTTAATCAATAATTATATTTCGAATTCCATCTTTGTTTAAGTTTTTTTCTATCCTCGTTTTCACGGATGTTATTTCCTGGATTATAAAAATTGGTTCCAATTATTTGTTTGGGAAGAAATTCAAGATCCACAAAATTATCCTTGTGTTTATGGGCATATTTGTAATCTTTTCCATAACCAATATCTTTCATTAATTTGGTTGGAGCATTTCGCAGATGAAGTGGTACAGATAGATTGCCTGTTTTTTGAACTAATGCCTGAGCTTCGTTAATTGCTGTGTAAGAAGAGTTGCTTTTTGCAGAATTGGCTAAGAATATGGCAGTTTGTGATAGTATTATTCTACTCTCAGGCCAGCCAATTTTATTTATGGCATCCATACAGGTATTTGCAAGTAATAGTGCATTTGGGTTTGCATTACCAATATCTTCCGACGCAAGTATTAGCATACGGCGAGCAATAAACTTAGGATCTTCACCAGCTTCAACCATTCGGGCTAACCAATAAACTGCTGCATTTGGATCGCTGCCACGGATTGATTTAATAAATGCCGAGATAATATCATAATGCATCTCACCCTGTTTATCGTACATGGCAAGGTTTTCTTGAATTATTGTTTTTACAAGATCATTGGTTATTACTATTTCCTTTTTTGATGTTTTTTCCTGATATACAACTAGTTCGAGTGCATTATATAGTTTGCGAGCATCGCCACCTGATATTCTCAGTAGTGCCTCATCCTCCGATATTTCAATTTTTAAATTAAACTTATGTGATAAGTTTTTAATACCATTTTTTAGCAATATTCTTAAATCTTCGGCTTTAAGACTTTGTAATATATATACCTGACACCTTGATAACAGTGGAGAAATAACTTCAAAAGAAGGGTTTTCGGTAGTTGCGCCAATTAGGGTAATTATACCCTTTTCAACTGCGTTTAGTAATGAGTCTTGCTGCGATTTGCTAAACCTATGTATTTCATCAATAAAAAGTACAGCATTTCCGTTAAACATAGCTGCTTGACTTATTACATTCCTAACATCCTTAACGCCTGAACTAACGGCACTAAGCGTGTAGAATTCTTTATTTAATGTATTTGATATTACATTGGCAAGTGTGGTTTTACCTACGCCTGGTGGTCCCCACAATATCATCGAAGGAATATTTCCTGATTCAATACTTTTCCGTAGTATAGCATTTTTACCCACCAAATGATGTTGCCCAATATAATTATCAAGTGTTTGTGGGCGAAGTGACTCTGCTAATGGTGTGGGCATTTTTATTGATTATTGAGTATTGACGAAATGATTATTTATTATCTACAAAAATAGTTTATTACCTTACAATTAGGTACAAAATATCAAATTTCAATTAAATCTTCAAACAAAACAGTATATTTGTTAAATGATTAATTTGGATGAGATAAAACTTACGACTGAGTTGAAATTTCGCACAAGCAGGAGTAGTGGTCCCGGAGGACAGTCGGTGAATAAAGTAAATACAAAAGTTGAATTATTGTTTAATGTTTGGGACTCAGATGTCTTATCGATTATTCAAAAAGAGATTATTTCTAAAAAACTTAATAACCGAATAAATACTGATGGAATCTTGTTAATGTCATCGGATGAAACACGTAGTCAGTTAAAAAATAAGGAGTTGGTTGTAAACAGGTTTTTGAAGTTGATATTTGATGCACTAAAGCCGATTAAAAAACGAAAAGCTACTAAACGAAGTAAATCTTCTGTTGAGAAACGTTTGAGAAATAAAAAATATCAATCAGATAAGAAAAAGAATAGGAAGATATAGAGTTAAAAGTTTATAAAGTTGAAAGTTCGTAAAGTTGAAAGTTGGAAAGTTTTATATGCTAACCATGGCAACAATGACAACTACGACAACAACGATAACAATGACAGCAAAATATAAGAAACATGAAATTACTAATGATTTATTGCACAAAGTTTGGTTATAATCCTACAATACATACGCTTGAGGAGTTTCCTGAAGTGAAAAAAGGGGAGGAGTATAATGATGTGTTGGTAGCTTTTATTCATGCAGAAGCTCAGGATGAGCAAAATGCAAAAGGTGTTGAAACTAAGTTGTTAAAAAACATAAAATGGGCTGCAAAAAAGAATAATAGCAAGAGGGTGATTTTACATTCGTTTGCTCACTTAGCCGAAACAAAGGCGGACCCTCATTTTACTAAAGATATTTTTGACAAGGCTGAGGCACGTTTGTTAAATGCTGATTATGAGTGTTGGCAAACACCTTTCGGCTATTTTCTAGATCTTGATGTACAAGCTCCGGGAGTTTCGCAGGCTAGGATATTTAAGGGGTTTTAGATGGAGTAGTTCGCTTAGTGTTTGTTTATATCAAAGCTACAACGATGCCCGCGGCCGCGATTGCAGAGATAGCTTATTGAAGTAACTGCTGATTTTTTGTTTATAAACGGAGGCTGACGGAGGAAGCCCCCGTATTATAATTACAAAAAACAGCTGGTACAAAATAACTATAAA
>Ga0307988_1000703_pt1 | contig 21963 bp, 21 predicted proteins | sample EllFjometagen183_FD_203166 | JGI IMG/M metagenome (GOLD analysis project Ga0307988, IMG submission 203166) | Marine microbial communities from Ellis Fjord, Antarctic Ocean - #183 | ecosystem: Environmental > Aquatic > Marine > Unclassified | place: Southern Ocean | collected 2014-10-08 | reverse complement strand
GATCAATATTCCGTGTGCCATCAACCAGAAAAAATATGAACTGGTAATTTGCATCAAGTTTTTTTAGTGATTTATCTTTATCTTTTTCGCTGCTTAGAACCGGTTCAAAAATAACTTTATTACTCGGAATTTCTTTTCGAAAATCATCAAAGTTAAATCCTCTGTGTATTGCAATCCATGCAAGCCGAACAGGTGAATACTCAACCGGAGATGATTCAAGAACATCCATCTCCTTAAAAAAGAATTGCCCCGCTGTCCAGAACATAGAATCACTGAAACGTTCTTCAATCTGCAGTGAAAGAAGTTCGACTAATGTTTTTTCTTTTATATATTTTTTTTCTACCAGCCATGTCCCCAGTCGCTTCTTTTGTATTTTTAATTCTTCGAGTTGTATTTTTAATTGTTTTGCTGTAAGAATTTTTCTGCGAATAATATATTCACCGATTCTGTCTTTTTTCTCTGTTGCAGCTATTCTTATTATGTTTCCTTCCTTGAAAACATATTTTCTCTCTTTTTCCGGAGATTTTAATATGCTGACACCAGACAATTTTTGCATGGAAATTGCGTATAGCATAAATAGAAATGGTGTTCCCTCGAAATCTCCCCGGAATGACACTTTCCCTTTAATCCTTTTTAGATGGATAGGCTCGGCATAAGTTAATACACCCGCCGCTGCCAGTTCTTCAATGGATCTTCGGTAATTAAATTTCTGATAGAACTCCGTGCCATTTCTAAGATGAGTAAAGAAATCATTGTCGGGGAAATCTTTTTTTGTAAGTTTTTGAAAATCGCTGGTTTTCATATAACAGGCCCTTAAATAATTTTTTATATATATGCTATAACCCAAAGAAATCTATTAAAAAAATTAACATGCATAATTTTCTTAAAAGATCATCAATTGTCTATTTAACGAAATAAGCTATTATTTACTAAACCTCAATGCTTTATTTGTAATCTTTTTAACAATAACTTGTCAAGAGATAACTTTAAGAAACAAGATATATTTAAAGGTTTTCAAAAACCTCATCGGGGATATCTGCGTTGGAGTAAAATTTTTGAACATCATCGCAATCATCAAGGGCATCCATAAATTTTACCATTTTCTCAGCATCTTCTCCTTCAAGGCTTACAACATCTTGAGGTATCATTGTTACTTCACCAAATTCATATTTGATCGAGGCATTGTCAATTGCTTGTTTTACATCTTCAAAATCATTAGGATCAGTTATTACATCAAAGGAATTACCTTCATCTTGAATATCTTCTGCGCCGGCTTCAAGGGCTATTTCCATGAGTGTTTCTTCATCTGCATCCTCTTTGCTTATAGTAATCAGTCCTTTTTTGTCAAACATCCATGATACACATCCATCAGTACCCACATTACCACCTGCTTTACCAAAAATGTAACGGACATCCGCTATTGCTCTATTCCTGTTTTCTGTGAGGCATTCAACCAGCACTGCAACCCCGGAAGGCCCGTAGCCTTCATATGTAATTTCTTCGTAGCTTTCGCCCTCAAGTTCTCCTGTTCCTTTTTTAATTGCTCTTTCTATATTGCTCTTAGGCATATTTTGAGCTTTTGCTTCAGCAACAACAGTTCGGAGGCGTGGGTTGTCTTCAATAATTCCGCCTCCGGCTCGGGCGGCAACACATATTTCTTTTATAATCTTGGTAAAGATCTTACCGCGCTTTGCATCGACGGCTCCCTTTTTATGCTTTATTGATGACCATTTGCTATGTCCTGACATTGTATCGAATCTCCTATGGTTTCAATCCTAATTTCTATTTTTACCTATGATATATATCTCTTTGCTCGCTTTTCTGCAACTGTCAGGCTTGAATATTTTTGAAATTTTGAAATTTGATTTAATGGTTTTGGTAAATTCATTAAATTCACTCCCCTGAAAAATTTTACACACAAAAGTTCCTCCGGGTTTTAAGGATTTAATCGCACAATTTAAAGCAGTCTCACATAATTCAAAGGATCTTGCCGCATCAACATCTTTTCGTCCGGTGGTTGCCGGTGCCATGTCACTCAGCACAGCATCGCATCCTTTTTCGGCAAAATCATTTAATTGTGAAGGGAAATCAAGAATATTTCCAACAAAAGCGGATGAATTCTCAGGAAGTTTAATGTCTACTGTTTTTAGATCAATACCCAGAATTCTTCCTTTGCCCCCCACACATTGAGATGCATATAAGAGCCATGATCCGGGCGAGCAACCTAAATCCAGAACTGAGTCGCCTTTTTTAAGTATTTTAAATTTTGCCTGGATTTCTTTAAGTTTATAGACAGATCTTGCCGGATAGTTTTCTTTTTTGGCTTTCAGCGTAAGCGAGTCAGTCCACTGGTTTTTACTGTTTTTTTTACCTCTTTTCCCCATTAAAATAATATCTCCATTACTTCTTTTAAAAAGCTTACGCCAATTATGTTGATATTTTTAACTTTTGTAATCTGTTTGATGCTATTTTTGGGCACAATGCATTGAGAAAAACCCATTTTGGCTGCTTCTTTGATTCTGGATTCAACATGAGCAACAGCTCGTATTTCGCCTGTAAGTCCAATTTCTCCGATTAATACAATGCTGTCATTTACTGCTTTGTTAAAAAAACTTGAGGCAAGAGCTGCCGCAATTCCCAAATCAGCAGCAGTCTCCGTAACTTTTACTCCTCCTGCAACATTCATAAATATATCAAGGGACGAGACATTCATATCAAGACGTTTTTCCATCACAGAGATGATAAGGGCAACTCTGTTATGATCCAGTCCAAGCACAGTTCTTCTTGGGGTACCAAAACTTGAAGAACTTGCAAGTCCTTGAATTTCTATGAGTATAGGCCGGGTGCCTTCCATGCTTGCAGCAACAATTGAGCCCGGTGCATTGGGGAATCTTTCAGAAAGAAAAACTGCAGAAGGGTTTGATACTTGCGCAAGCCCATTTGTTTTCATTTCAAACACACCGATTTCATTGGTGGAGCCAAAACGGTTTTTTACAGACCTTAGTATTCTAAAAACATGGGATTTGTCACCTTCAAAGTATAAAACTGTGTCAACCATGTGCTCCATAATGCGAGGTCCTGCAATTGCACCGACTTTTGTTACATGACCTACAAGGAATACAGGAATCCCTTTTTCCTTGGAAAGTTTCATGAATTCCATGGAAGCTTCACGAATCTGGGTGACACTACCCGGAGTTGATGATGCCTCAGGGTTGAAAACCGTTTGGATTGAATCAATTACAACAGCTGCATATTTTTCCTGCTGGGCAAGGGCAAGAATTGTATCTAAATCAGTTTGTGCTGCCACAAACATATTGGAGCCTTCAGAAAGTAAACGTTTACCCCGCATTTTAATCTGGCTGATAGATTCTTCGCCGGAAATATAAAGAGTTTTATTCCCTTTGTCAGATAATTCGGAAAGTACTTGAAGCATTAATGTGGATTTGCCTATACCAGGATCACCGCCAATAAGGATTAGAGATCCACTGACTATTCCGCCGCCAAGAACACGGTCAAATTCATCAATACCTGTTTTTACTCTGCGTGCTTCCTGAAGTTCAATGGAATCCATGGCTACAGGTTGAACCTGTAATTTGTTGACTCTTGATGCAGATTTGGAACCGGATAACAGTCTTCCTTCTGTTAATGTATCCCATGCACCGCACTCAGGACACTGCCCCATCCACTTGGGTGTCTGGGCACCACAAGCCTGACATGTAAATATAAATTTATCTTTTTTTTTCAAAACGATTCCTAAAAATTATATGAATAACTTTATAATATTTTAGGAGTGATATTATAATGGATGCTTTAGAAAGGCAAATTTTATTTATTCAGCATCTGGCCCATGGTAAATTGTGCTCTCAATAAAGCCTGACTTAAAAGTGGCAATTTGTTTAAGCAGCTTTTCCTTTATTTTTCCCAAGCAATCTTTTTAGGTCATCAACCCATATAAGGCTTAAAAACCATGAGTATGCGTAGGTACCAAAAATAATGGCTACAAAGGCTTTGATTATATCTGTGGAGCTGCCATTTAAGGAAAATCCCGGGACAAATCCAAATAATATGGGCCCAAGGTATAAAAATTTTGCAAATTTAAAAGAGGTAAAAGCTGTTTTCCACATATTTGCCTTGGCAATGGTTGCTCCGGCAAAAGCGGCTATGCAGACCGGTGGTGTGATGTTTGAATCCTGAGAGAGCCAGTAGACTATCATGTGGGATGCAATCTGGTTAACACCAAGGTGGGTTAAGGCAGGTACAGCAACAACCGCAGTAATAAGGTAAGCAGCGGTGACAGGCACACCCATTCCAAGTACAAGAGACGCAAGTGCAACCAATAATATGGTTAATAAAAGTGATCCACCGGCAAGTTGAATCATTATATCGGCAAAAGTAAGAACAAGACCTGAAAATGTCAGAACGCCTATAATGATACCAATTATGCCAACAGTAGCTCCTATTTTCAGGCTGGAGATAGTACCTTGTCTGGATGCTTCAAGAAATCTTTTAGGCCCTATGGCTGTATCTTTTCTCACCCAGCTTATGGCGATGCAGGAAAAAAGGCCAAGAATAGCAGAGTACCCGGGCGAGAATCCATAGAGCATAAAAATTGTTATTATTACAAGGGGGAGGATGTAAAACCATTCTTTTTTGAAAATTTCCATGGCAGAAAACTTACTTTTCTCACCAACAATATTATGCTTTTTTGCTTCAAAATGAACCATAACAAAAACTGAAAAGAAATACATTAACGCCGGAAATATTGCGACTAACATTATCTTAGAATAGGGTACTCCTGTCAGTTCCGCCATAATAAAACCACCGGCTCCCATAATCGGAGGCATAAACATACCACCAATTGAAGCTGCCGGTTCAATGCCACCTGCAACATGGGGCTTAAATCCTGCTTTTTTCATCATGGGGATGGTAAAAGCACCTGTTGAGACCGTATTAGCTATGGCAGATCCTGATATGGAGCCAAAAAGTCCGCTGGCAATGACAGACACTTTTGCAGGGCCACCAATTTTGTGGCCAACTGCAGCCAATGGCCAGTCAATAAAAAATTTCTGTGCCCCGCATTTTTCAAGGAATGCTCCAAAAAGTACAAATAGGATAACATAGGTTGCAAGCACATTTGCCATGATCCCAAAAACACCGTCACTTTTATAAAAAATAGAAACACACAACTCAGTAAAGGGAGCACCTGCATGGGAAACAATGTCGGGTGCCAGATATCCGTATACGCCATAGGTTAAAAAAATAATGCCCAGGATAACAAAAATGTTTCCAACAACTCGTCTGGCAAGTTCAACTCCAATTAAAACACCAACTATGGCAAACGCTGCATCTATATTTGTTTCAGCGCCGGTGCGATAATTAATTACTTCAAAATTGAACATCCAGTATCCAATGGAAGCAAGGGAAAGAATAATTAATATATAATCGACTATTCTCATTATTCTGGATTTGGATTTATACAATAAAAATACAAGAAGGTAAGTTATGATAACATATACACCCCTGTGATACTGAGTCGCCATGGGCTGAATAACAGCAGCATAGGAATAAAAAAGAACCAAGGTCACAGAGCATATATCAAAAACAATTTGTTCAAACCTGTTTAATTTCTCGTACACAGCTTACCTTCCTGTTGTTTAGATTAAAGATTTATTATTTTAAAATACCTTTTTCCATCCAGAATTTTTTTGCGCCTGGGTGAAAAGGAGTAACAATACCGTCAGCTCCGGCTTTTACTGCCATGTGTTTAAACGTGCTCTTCTGCTCTTTCATATGTGCCAAACCTTCATCAGAATATATGGCTGTAAGCATCTGGTATATAGCTTCGTCAGAAACTTTTGCATTAGCTACCCATAGAGCAGAGTCTTGAAAAGAAGGAGAGTCATAATCTACACCTTTATAAGTTCCAGCAGGGATAGTGAGTTTTGCAAAATAAGGATATTTTTTATAGAAACCTGATGCCTTGGCATCTGCATCCAGATTAACAAGGGCAATTTTATTGGTCTGGGCAGCCATTATAACAGCTCCACTTGGGAAGGCAGTAAATAGCCAGAAAGCATCCAGTTGTTTGTTCCCAAAAGCTGCAGCTGCATCATTGTATCCCATTGCATTTCTTTCTATTTTGTCCCAAATACCCATGTGGTTGAAAAAAAGGTCACAATTGGCAAAAGCACCAGAACCTGCACCACCAACACCAACTTTTTTGCCGGCAAGGTCTTTTACGCTTTTAATACCAGAGCCTTTACGCACAACAAGTTGAGCAGGAGCTCCATATAACCACGCAACAGCCAATACATTTGTATACTTTTTTGTATCATTTTTCATCATGCCGTTGGCACCAAGATAAACATGACCGGAATATACAACGCTCATCTGTTGCTTTCCTGAATCTGTTTTTCTTAAGTTTTCCACAGAACCAGCAGAAGATTGGGCCTGAACTCTAAAATCTTTAAGATCTTTAATCCCTTGATAAACCTGCACTGCATTTGCAACCACCTGAAAAGTTCCACCGGCAGGTCCGCCACCAAAAACGATTCTTTCTTTTGCAAAACTTGCCGAACTAAAGATCAAAGAGATGGCAAAAAAACTAACCACACCAATGATAGTAAGTAATTGTTTCTGTTTCATAAGTCCTCCTGTTTTATTTGTTAACTACATTTAGCTTTTATAGCATTAAAGACTATAGACAAAGTACTGGCCTAAGGTCAATTAGTAAATTTCTGATTTTGTTGTAAGTAAATTTCTTACACATCTCGTCCGCCTTATGTCCAGCCTATACTTCAACTAGTTTGTTCTGAATTGCAAAGCGTGACATTTCTGCATTATTTCTTAAATTTAATTTTTTAAGGACTCTGAATCTATAGGTATCAACTGTTTTAATTCCAATATTGTAAGTCTCTGCAATTTCATGGTTTGTGTGGCCCAGAGCTAACAAACGCAATACCTGTAGTTCTCTCATGGATAAAGACTCTATAGGAGTTTGGGAATTACTTCCTCTTATCACTCTTAAAGCAAGTGCTTCACTTGCTTTTTCTGTAAGGTATCTACTGCCTGAGTGAATTTTTTTTATGGCATCCACAAGTTGCTCAGGGGCAGACTGTTTTGTAACATAACCCATGGCTCCAGCTTCTATTGCTCTTACCAGATATTGTTCTTCATCATGCATTGTAAGAATGAGCACAGGTAAATCCGGGCATTCATTTTTCAGTCGTGCTACAACTTCCAGCCCATCCATGCCTGGCATGGAAATATCAATAACTGCCACATCTATCTTTTTTCCCCGGGCATGGTCAAAAGCAGTCTCTCCATCAGGCGCTTCAGCAACCACTTCCATCTCTCCACTCTCTTCAATGATTTTTTTTAAACCTTCTCTTACAATGCTGTGGTCATCTGCCAGAAGAATTTTAATCATAAATGAGGCTCTCTAATATGGTTTAGATATCTATTTTTATTTTGCAGTATACTTCTGTTCCCTTGTCAGGAGTTGAGAATGTTTCCAATGTTCCTCCGGCAAGGTCAGCCCTTTCTTTCATACCTTCAAGCCCGAAATGCATCATTTCATTTTCATCCATTACTAAAAAACCACAACCATTATCCTTTATAGTCAGAATAAGAAACTTGCCTTCCATTTTAAGTCCGACCTCAATGGTTGATGCAGAAGAATGACGCAGCGCATTAGTAACAGCCTCCTGAGTAATGCGGTACAGTGCAGTTGTCAGGGTTTCTGTGATTGGAGGGATGTTGATATGTTTAAAGACGCATGAGACATTGGAACGTTTTTCAAAGTCTGATATCATGGACTCTAAAGCATCAATAAGCCCCAAATCATCTAAAACCCTTGGCCGAAGCCTATAAGCCATATCTCTCACATCTTCAATAGTGTTGTCAATCAAAGAACACATTTTTTCAGCTCTTGTTGACGCATTATTATCAACATCAGAGAGGAATTTTTTAATCCAGACAGTGTCTATTCTTAAGGCTGTAAGTACTTGCCCTAAATGATCGTGGAGTTCTCTTGCCACAGCCGCTTTTTCTCTTTCCTGGGAAGCCATGATATTTTCTGAAAGCCTTTTGAGATTATCTTTTGCTTTCTGGAGTTCTTTTGTTCTTTTTGCTACCTGCTTTTCAAGGTCAATGGAATACCTTGAAATTTCTATTTTTGCTTCTTCAAGAGCCATCTGTGTTTTATTTTTTTCAGTGACATCTACACTGACTGCAAGAGATCGTTCTACTTCACCCAGCTCATTCCTAACACCATAACAGGAAAGAAGAATTTCAATCTCTTCATTATCTTTGTTTATGTATGTGTAGGGGATGTCCTGGCAAAATCCTGTGGCAAAGAATTCCGGGAAGATTACTTCTTCGGCATATTTTTTAGAATTTTTATTGTAGAAACTTGTCAGTTCTTTTCCTATGACATCTTCTCTTTCATACCCCATTTTTTCAATCCAGTGATCTGATACCCTTATAATTCTGCCCTCAGTATCAATGGAATGCAGCATAACAGGGGTTTTGTTATAAATATGTTTGTATCTTTCTTCACTCAAACGTAATTCTTTTTCAGCACTTTTACGCCGGGTTATTTCCCCTACTGCTTTGCTGTACAGGATAAAGACAGCAATTCCGATTAAAATAGAGATGATAACAACAATGGGGCCTACTACTTTTATAAAAGGATCTGCAACCAGCTTATCTATATCCTTGTGGCTTCTTAAATAGATGATTTCCCATCCGGGATAATTTGCCATGTCCATACTTGAAAAAAAGTAATTTTCTCCTGATCTGTCAGTTATATATCCAGTGTCGCTTTTGGAAAAACCTGTCCAAATCCAGGGACCATTCCCAAATTGTCTTGACTCTCTAATTTGTGTAATTTCTTTTTCATCAACATTCCACAATAGCATAAAACGGAGCTCTTCCTTATTTGAAATAAAAATTATTCCGTTGGGGTCAGAAAATAAAAGAATACCTTCGGATTTGGAAAAAAGGCTTGATTCTACAAACTCTACAGAAGTTTTAATTACAGCTACACCTAAAACTTTAGTTTTTGTTTTATCAAAAATTGGATAGCTATAATAAACCCCCCTTTTTTTTGATGTAGTCCCGAGGGCAAGATATGTTGCACTATTACCAGCCATTGCTTTTTTAAAATATGGTCGGAATGAAAAATTTTTATCCATAAAACTGTCCGGAGCGTTCCTGTTGCTTGATGCAATGGTGTTTCCCTCTTTGTCCAATAGATAAGTAACTTCAATATCAAGTGCATTATTAAAATTATCAAGAATGTTATTAGCATCTTTTATTGAATTTAAATTTGGGTTTGTAAGGGCAATCCTGCATTCTTTTATATTTGTAAGGGCCTTGATTGATTTAATATGCTCAGATAAATATGTTGATAATTGCCTTTGAATAAGCTCAAGTCTCGACCTGGTATTCGTTTCAGCTTTTTGAAAAGCAGCGGTTTTAAATGAATAATAATAGAGCCAGCCTCCGGTAGATGCTGAAAGAAAAGCCAACAATGCAAGTACAAATATGATGATTCTCAGTTTCATAAAGAGTATTAAATCATGAAGTCAGGACAAGTTGCAAATTATTTTGAATATTTGGATATAATTTTCTTCTTGGTTGATGGTATGAAATTAAACAGTGAATCCTCTGGCAAGCCACATGAATTTGAACTTGACAAATGGGATAGATCAAGAGCATATATACAATATAAAATAAGTATTATTAGTCTTAAATGTTAAAGATTTTATATTATTATGGAGGTTGTGGTGGAAATAACTGTTACAGAGGTAGAAAAGAGGGGGACAAAGCCTGGCGACTCGGAATTGGGCTTTGGCCAGTATTTTACAGATCATATGTTCAGCATGGATTATTCTGAAGAGAAAGGTTGGCATGATGCCCGTATTGAGCCCTATGCAGCAATACCCCTTCTCCCGGCAGCAATGGTGTTGCATTACGGACAGGCAATTTTTGAAGGATTAAAAGCATACAGGAACACTGAAGAAAAAGTACAGCTTTTCAGAGCCAGAGATAATTTCGCAAGAATGAATAGATCTGCCAAGGGCCTTTGTATGCCTGAACTGGACATTAATTTTGTCATGGAAGGCTTGAAAAAGCTTATCCTGGTTGATAAAGACTGGGTGCCTGGTTCAGAAGGAACATCACTTTATATCCGGCCGACCATGGTGGCAACTGATTCATTCCTTGGTGTCAGGGCTTCAAGTACATATCGGTTTTTCATCATTCTTTGTCCTGTGGCTGCCTATTATGCAGAAGGATTCAACCCTTTAAAAATATGGGTTTCCAAAGATCATGTAAGAGCTGTAAAAGGCGGTGTGGGTGAATTTAAGACAGCTGGAAATTATGCAGCAAGCCTTACTGCGGGAACTGAGGCAGTAAAAGCAGGATATGCCCAGGTTTTATGGCTTGATGGAGTAGAGCGCAAATATATCGAAGAAGTAGGGGCCATGAATATCTTTTTTCTTATAGGCGATGAGCTTGTGACACCTGAACTTAGCGGAAGTATTCTGCCGGGTATAACAAGGTATTCAGTTATAAGCCTTGCAAAAAAATGGGGGATGAATGTATCTGAAAGAAAGATCAGTATTGATGAACTTATCAAAGCCAGTAAACAGGGAAAATTAAAAGAAGTTTTTGGCTCTGGTACTGCTGCTGTGGTTTCTCCTGTCAAAGAAGTAAGGTATGGCGATGAAGTCATTGAAATCGGTGACGGTACTCCTGGTGAAACAGCCATGAAGCTTTATTCTGCCTTAACAGACATTCAGTATGGGAAGACCCAGGACACTGAAAACTGGATAGAGATGGTTGGATAGTTGAGGCTGATTTTTTCAGTTTTTACGTGAATTAATTTTTTTCTGCTTAATCTGAACGAGCGCTCAATCAAGACAAGCACTCATTATTTAATAAAGGTGGAAATATGGCAAAGAAAACCAAAGAAGTTTCTTTGGGCAAAAAGATTAGAAAGGCAAGGCTTGACAAGAGTCTTACCTTGGATTTTGTTGCCAATGAGACGGGTATGAAAAAAGAGTATATCAAAAAAATCGAATCAGGAAATGAAATCCCTTCTGTGGGTACCATGATTCAGCTGTCCCGAGCGATTGGGATAGATTCAAATGCGTTGTTAAAAGATGATAAAGAGGCAACAAGCAAGCGAAAAAAAGCCCATGCAAAACGGACAGACAATTATGCCTATACACCTCTCAGTTCAGAAGGCTCCAATAAACATTTAAAGGCATTTAAAATTGTTGTTGAGGCCGGTAAAAAGCATGGCGGAGTGGGTTTCAGGCATGAAGGCGAAGAGTTCGTCTATGTTTTAAAAGGAACAGTGGAAGTCGAGGTGGGAGAGAATGTAAATTCCTTAAAGACCGGAGATTCTCTGCATTTTAATTCCGGCGTCAAGCATGACTTAAGGAATATTGGAAAAGAAGATGCTGAACTTATCGTTATTGTTTATGCGCCTTGATCTTTAAATTTACCATTTAAAGGAGTAAATCATGCTATTCAAGCTTACTGAAGAGCAGCAAATGATTCAGGATATGGTCCGGGAATTTTCCAGAAAAGTGATTGCTGTGACAGCAGACGAGCGTGATAAAACAAAAGAATATCCGGCTCAGAATTTTAAAAAGATGGGTAAATTAGGCCTTATGGGTATGATGATCCCTGAAGAGTACGGCGGAGAAAATGCGGATACGATCAGTTATGTGCTTGCCCTTTCTGAGATAGCCTATTCCTGCGCTTCAACATCAGTAGTCATGTCAGTTCAAAATTCCATTGTATGTGAAAGCCTTAATCATTTTGGAACGGAGGAGCAGAAAAAAGAGTTTTTAGTTCCCCTGGCCAAGGGGAAAATTGTAGGTGCCTTTGGTCTGACGGAACCTGAAGCAGGATCTGATCCTCTAAGCCAAACCACGACAGCTGTAAAAGATGGTAATCATTATATAATCAATGGTACAAAACGGTTTATTACATCAGGTAAAAATTGTAAAATTGCCCTTGTCACAGCTAAAACTGATGAAAGTGCAGGTCATAAAGGTATAAGTGTCTTTATCGTCCCTAAGGGGACAAAAGGTTTTGAAGTTGGGCATGTGGAAGACAAAATGGGACTTCGCGCTTCTGATACGACGGATTTATTGCTTAATGACTGCCGGGTCCCTGCTGAAAACCTTCTGGGCAATGAAGGGGATGGTTTTAAAATGGCAATGCGAGGATTGGATGCGGGCAGAATCGGGATTGCAGCACAATCATTAGGTGTCGCCCAGGCTGCATTTGATGCAGCCATTAAATATGCCAAAGAAAGAAAGCAATTTGGACAACCCATTTCAAAATTTCAGGCCATCAGATTTCAACTGGCAGATATGGCGGTCCAAATTGAAGCTGCCAAACAATTAATATTATCAGCTGCTTCCATGAAGGACAGGAAAGAGGATTATTCCAAAGAAGCGTCCATTGCAAAACTGTTTGCTTCAGAAATGGTTAATAAAATTACAGGTATGGCGTTGCAGATACATGGCGGCTATGGATTCACCAAAGACTATTCTGTGGAGAGATTTTACAGAGATGCCAGGGTTTTCACCATTTATGAAGGAACCAGTGAGATTCAGAGAATTGTTATTTCTAATAAAATACTTAAGGATAAAAGGAAACCGTAGATTGGGTTACGGCAGGGTAGGGTCAGATCGGGTCGATTCAAGCAAGAAATGAATTGGTTAACAGTTTATATACATGCACAGGACGCAAGCATGCTTTTTTCTGAATATAATATGGGGCCAAAGAAAACCTTCAGGCCCCATATCTGTTATTTTATTTTGCAGCTACCTCAATACCTTTATCCACAGCTTCCATATTCATTGGAATCAGTTTAGCTTTGGATGCAAATTCATCCTTTATACAATCACGAAGTATATCCATATCAACAAGTTTACTTCTTGCAGCAAATGCACTTAAAGCAATTATGTTGGCGCATTTAATATTGCCTACTTTAATGGCAATATCATTCACAGGCACGATCATCTCATCAACATCTGTTCTTTTGGAATCAACCTGGATAAGAGAGCTGTTAATCAGGATAATCCCTCCGGGTTTTACAGATGATGCAAATTTTTCCAGAGATGGCAGGTTCATGGCAACAAGATGTGAAGGTTCTTTAATAATTGGGGAGCCAATTGTTTTATCGCCGATAACGACAGTACAGTATGCTGTTCCACCTCGCATCTCAGGGCCATAGGATGGAACCCAGGCAACTTTTGAGCCCTGTTTCATAGCAGCTTTAGCTAAAAGCTTTGCACTGACCAGAATTCCCTGGCCTCCGAATCCAGCAAATTGAACTTCTTTTTGCATTTATATCTCCATGGTAATTATGGGTTATTGTTATTTATTCCGGGGATTTAAATTCTCCGAGCTCATAATAGGGCAAGAGTTTTTCCTCTACCCATTTTAAAGAATCAAGAGGTGTCATACCCCAATTTGTTGGACACGTGCTAAGCAGCTCTACAAAGCTGAAGCATTTTTTAGCCTGTTGGTATTCAAAGGCTTTTTTAATTGCTTTTTTAGCTCTATTAACATATTTCGGTGATATCAGGGTCTGCCTTACCACATAGCCCGGTGTCTCAAGGGCGGCAAGCAGGTTTGCCATTTTTAAAGGCATGCCTGTATCATCTGTGTTTCGTCCAAAAGGTGCGGTTGTTGCTCGCTGACCGGGCATGGTTGTGGGCGCCATCTGCCCTCCGGTCATGCCATAAATGGTATTATTGATGAAAATTGTAGTGAATTTTTCACCGCGGTTAGCTGCATGAACGATTTCACCCATGCCAATGCTTGCAAGATCCCCATCTCCCTGGTAGGTGAATACATTTAAGTCAGGTCTTACTCTTTTTATCCCTGTTGCCATTGCAGGAGCCCGCCCATGAGCTGCTTCCTGAAAGTCACAATTAAAATAATTATATGCAAGAACAGCGCACCCCACCGGGGCAATACCTACTGTTTTGCCTGTCAACTCAAGTTCATCAAGCACTTCTGCCACAAGCCTGTGTGCAATCCCATGGGTGCATCCCGGGCAATAATGTGTATGGGCGTCTGAAAGCGCTTTAGGTTTTGAGAATGTTTTTCCTTTTGCCATTATTAATATCTCCTATGCTCTGATTTGTTTCAGAAGGTTTATTTAAGCAATGCTTTTACAACGCTTTCAACTTTCTCAGGTGAAGGTATATTCCCACCGCATTCACCATACCACTCAACTTTGCGTTTACCCATTACATATCTTTCAACATCTTCAACCATCTGTCCCATACTCATCTCAATGCTGATTACAGCCTGGCAGCTATCTTTAACAGCAGCATCATGAACTTGTTGTCCCGGGAAAGGGAACAGGGTTTTTGGCCTTAACATTGCGATTTCAATTCCCTTTTCCTTCATGTTGTCAATAGCTGTTCTGCAAACTCTGCTCATGGTGCCGTAGCTGACAATAAGAATTTTATAGTCACAGTCAGTATTGTATTTTTCATACATAACTTCCTGCTGCATTTTTTTGTATTGTTCTTTTAGAGTCAAGTTGTTGTCATTCAGCTGGTCAGGATCAAGATATAAGGATTTGACAATGTTTTTGGTTTTACTTCCTCTGGTATCCATTCCATTGGTTGCCCATTCATCTTTGTTTGTAGGTTCCACAGCAAGATCTTCAGGGAACTCCACAGGCTCCATCATTTGTCCGATAAGGCCGTCACCCATAACCATTACAGGTCCTCGATACTTTTCTGCAAGAGGGAAGGCTTTCATGGTCATTTCCACAGCTTCCTGTACGCCATCCGGGGCCATCACAAGGAGATGATAGTCACCATGGCCGCCGCCTTTTGTGGCTTGAAAGTAATCTGCCTGGGAAGGAAGAATACCACCGAGACCGGGACCGCCACGAACAATATTTACAAAAACCGCAGGGCATCGGGCCGCTGCAATATAACTTATAGCTTCACTCATCAAGCTTATTCCCGGGCTTGATGAAGTAGTCATTACACGTTCACCAGCTCCGGCTGCTCCATATATCATGTAGCCTACTGCGACTTCACTTTCACCCTGCAAAAAAACACCATTAACTTCAGGCATTCTTTTAACCAGGTATTCGGCAACTTCAGACTGGGGAGTGATAGGGTAAGCAAAATAATTAAGACATCCTGCTCTGATTGCTGCTTCTCCAATAGCTTCGTTACCTTTCATTAAAACTTTTGCCATTCAAATATCTCCTTTCAGGCTGTCTCTCTTATTGTTATAGCTACATCCGGACACATAATACAGCAGAGTGTACAATAAATGCAGTCATCAGGCCTTTCCTGAAATACAGGAAAATGTCCTTTTGGGTTTACTTTATCAGAAATACTAAGAACATTTTTTGGACATACATCAACGCATAGTCCGCATCCTTTGCATCTTTCTGAATCAATAATGTGCTCAAATCCCATGTTCATACTCCTTTTATAGATTACTTTTTATCCATGGAGGCACAAGGCCTCTGTGAATTGGTAGAATCGGGCAAATGAATTTACTCAAGTCAAGTTGAGGAAGAATATCTGTGGTCGCTGTTATAAATTCTATTTTCAAACCAGTTTTTTCAGACACTTCCTGTAATAATTCATACCCATTATAAATCACTTCCGGGGTTGTCTCATCAATCAAATTGGCATTCCCGGCAATACTGGTAACTTTTAATTTTGATGAGTGTTCTATCTCTTCTTTTATCCTGATACATCCTTCAACAGTCTGGGTAAAAGGTCTGTGAGGATTTATTACCTGGATCATTGAAACTTTTTTTTGGGACAGGCTTTCCTGTAACGCTGCAAGCACTGTAACACCGACATCATCACCACCGGCATCAAGTATGCCAAGGTCACAGTCGCTTTTGATCATGTTGGCAACAGAGGGCGAGAGAATTGGCAGGTCAGCATTATGATATTTCTTATCAGGCAGAACAATATTAACTCCTGCCTTTTCAAGGGGCTCAATTGCTTCACGAGTTCTAAAGTAGGGGTTTACAAGGTCAAGGTCTGCAATACTGACATTGAGGCCTGCTTTTTTTTTATTCAAAGCAAGGTTGACTGCTATTTCAGTTTTACCACTCCCATAGTTCCCTGCGATTACTACAATACCCTTAACATCTATATCCAAAACAGCTCCCAAAAGAACTTTATTGTTCCAATAATTCTACAAAATAAAAATAAATAACAAAACTCTTTAGTAAACCAAATTATTCACTTTTTTGCAAGTTTTTTTTAGACAAAACTTATCTTGACAAACAACCGTCTGCTATTCTATGTATCAATTAATTTAGTTTTTATAAAATTGCCTCAGTGTTTATTCAACAGGTAACGGAAGCCTTAGCCATATTGGCATATGATCACTGACTTTGTGCTCGAATCTACCATAGAAATCATTTTTTTCATCAGTAGACATGGAATCTAAAGGAGTAGAAATATTAAGGGCTTCATGAAAGAGTTTGACAAAATTGAATACACCATAGTCTATCCCTGCTTCTTGTGTGCCCATATTAATATTGTCTTTGTAAGTTGGCCAATGTTTACTTGAGTCTCTGAAAAATAATCCTATCTGGTCAAAGGTTTCATTAAGCCTTGCATTGGTTCTGAAAACTTCATTGTTTGGATGGTGAGGATCAAGAAAAGGAAAGTTAACATTAACATTTTTTTTAGGGTCAGTTTCTTCATTTCCGTCCTTATCATAACTTTTCATGGATCTTTCGACCTTAGATCTGTCCCTATCAGCATTATCAAAGTCAAGGTTCAGGTCACCTAAGAGAATAAAGTTTGGATAGTATGCTTTGTCATTATTTTTCACACGCTCTATTATCCATTGCATAAGCGCATGGAATTCCTGTCTTCGGTCAGCCATATAATCACCGAAAAACAAATGTGCATTAACCGCCATAAACTCATAGGGTGGAGTCCCCGGGAGCCCTTTGATTTTAAAACTTACACAATAAGGCTGTCTTATAAAAGAAAGGAATGCCGGTAATTTGATATTTTTGGGTTTTTTCCTCGTGCCCGCCTTATATTCTAAAAATCTTTTAGAATAGGGTTTCATAACCTTGTCTATTGCCTGGTAGTTCTCTGCCAATATTTCGATTACTTTAGTGCGGTCATAGGTGATGTCTGATATGACCTCACCTCTTTCAACGATTGTCCAGCGAAAGATAAATCCAAGACGTTCACCAAGTCCGCTGTCTCCAGGGAATACACCTGTTTTATCAGAGACTACCATCCCGAATTCAGGACCTAAAAGCTCCATTATTCTGCTTAACCCGCTGAGATCATCCATTATCTCCTGGATAGCTATTAAATCAAATTGCTGACAGATCCTGGCTAAAAATTGCCATGTCTCGGCATTACGGTTACGGGATGAACCAAGTTTCCTGATATTAAAAGAGCCAATAAGCGCTGTGCCGTATATTCTTTTGGGGAAATTGAATTTTTCAGGGTCATTGTCAAACACAGAGTTAATGGTTTGCCATTCGTCTTTTGTATATGGTCTGGACGCCATGATATTTCTCCTTGAACGAGTAGTATCTAGTAAAGCTGTTGATTATTAGTTATTGTAATTTGAGGCTGCTGTCAAATATTCTTTGCAATGTTTTTTCTATCCTTGCATTCAGGAGCCCTTTCATAGTATCGATATTTTGAAGTCCATAATTAAGGTAAGACAAAGAATATTAATAGTTTTGTGTGATAAGGAGAATGGCTATGACCAATCAGACAGTCCCTGTTGCTTTGAAAAGATGGTTTCTAATACATTTTGCTGTGGATGTTTTATTTGCCATTCCTCTTTTTTTATTTCCCCTAGCATTTTTAACTCTTTTAGGCTGGCATTCCATAGACCCTTTTGCCACACGAATTGTTGCAGCCGCTCTTTTTGGTATTGGCATTGAGTCATTCCTGGGGAGGAATGCCCCGGCTCAGACTTTTAAGAATATGCTGAATTTGAAAATTATCTGGTCCGGCGCAACAATTATTGGCGTGGCTCTTTCTATATTTCAGAATATTTATCCCACAACCATCACTCAGTGGCTGCTGCTGGGGACTTTTGTAGCCTTTCATATTCTATGGGTTATCTGGAGAATTAAAATTGGTAAAATACTTAGTTAGTGATAAGTCAGTCCTGAAACAGGTTAGCAATTTTAATAATTTCTTTTTTATGGAGTCTTCTTTCAAGGGTTGCACTCTTGGATTTTATCTGCTGCGTAATTTTATTTAAATTGTTTTTACTAAAAGGAATGTTTTTATGTTGCAAATATTTCTCAATCAGATGCACACCGCATAAAAGATTAATATAATATTCCTCCTTATCATACATTCCAAAAGGCGAAGCCTTTGATGACAGAATATGGGTCCCGGCAACATGTGTTTTGACTGCATCCCCGAAAACAGGTGTGTTATAGTTTAGAAGAGATTGGCCTGTTTGGGTTTCGTAAATTGAGTTAATATAATTGTAATATTCCTTGAAAGTATCAATATCTTCAGTTTTTACTTTTAAGCTGTAATCTTGATTTTTAAGCATCTGGCTTGTAACAAACAAGTCAGAAATGCCATTTCGTTCACCAATTCCCATAACAGAAACTTCCAGGGCTTTAGCTCCTGCACAAACTCCCATAACTGCATTAGCATTTGCCATGCCCATATCATTATGACAATGGGCGCTGATTTTTGCAGGAGAATTATCAATTATTTTTACCGCTTTTTTAACTTTATCAAATATTAGATTGGGTGCCATGATACCAGATGTGTCCGGCAGAGAAATAATATCAATGCAAAGATCAAAGCTTAAGTATTCTACTATTTCTTTAAGTAATGCATCAGGCGTTTTCCCTATATCCAGCATGGCAACAGATATTGTGCTATCCACAACATTTTTTTTTATATAATCAATACTGTCACGTATGGTTGAAAATATTGCTTCTTTTTGGCTCTTATCCCGGACTTGGAAATGAAGATGAAAATTATTTATTCCGGTTTTGACAAGGGTTTGTGTGTCTTTTAACAATGCCCTTCCCATGCCGGCAACAGCAATATTAAAATTATTGTTGTTGGCAAACTGGTTTAATCTCCCAATATATTGTGCTTCTGTTTCATGGGCAGGAGCGTAACCTGCCTGGCAGATATCAATATCAAGTTTTTCCTGAAATTCCAGAATTTTTTGTCTCTGGGCGTAGGAAAAAACAATGCCTTTGTGCTGCATCCCTTCTCTGATTGTCTGATCTACAACAATTATTTTATTTTCCATGTTTTTCCTTTGGCGGATTAAAGTATCCATGGATAAGTTTGGGAAAGCGTTTTTCAAGTTCATTTATTATAAAACCAATGCCCAGGGGCGATGATTTTTTTCCTGCTTTAAACATGGTCTTGCAATATGCCTGGGGATCATAATTCATATTTCGCCATTGAATCATATTTACAGGATATTTTTCAAGGAATTTAATAAGTGCTTCAAATTCAAGTTCAGAATCGGTAAAACCCGGGCAGTTAATGTAGTTTAATGAAATAAATTTTCCTTTTTTTAACCCTTTTTCAATGCTTTTCAATACATCTTCAAATTTGTAACCGTTGGGCCTGAAGTATGTAGTATAGCATGATGGTCTCACAGAATTAATACTCACTCTTAGAGAATCTAAACCTGCATCAAAAAGTTGTGCAACAAGGTCAGGCAGGCTTGAGTTTGAATTTAAGTTTATTGTTCCTTTGTCGGTCTTCTCACGGATTTTTTTGATGGCTGGCTCAATAACATCAAACGCGGTTAAAGGGTCACCTTCGCACCCCTGGCCAAAACTGACAACAGCATTTTCAACTGTTTGTATGTGTTCAATGGCAACTTCAGATATCTCAAGGGGTGTTGGAGTAAACTGGATTCTATTTTGCGGTGAGGTAAGCAGATCTTCTTCTTGCTGGGATATGCATCCAAGGCATCTTGCATTGCAGGCTCTTGCTGTTGGTAATGGGGCTTCATATCTTTTTAAAAAGAAATTCTTTCCTGCAGGGCAACTATACTCTGTGGCACATTTCTCAAGATGTCTCATGAGCCTGTTATTCGGATATTGTTTTTGTCTTTCCTTAATACCTGCAAGTATTTTATCCTGGGGCATTAATCTTAAATCCTGGCGCGGTTCATCATCAACTAAAATAGCAGCAGATCTAAAACCATTTTTACCAAAACCTGTTGCGCCATAGGAAAAAAGGGGTAAAAGATTTGCATCTTTGTCATTTTCATAGGCAGGAAAGTACTTGTTCACATATCCCGGGGAATTAAAGACTGCAACCGGGAAAATCTCTTCTTTAGGGTCGTAAGGGTTAAATTCAAGCACTTCAAATTCTTTTTTATCAAAACTGTAAACAATTGGTTTCCTTTGGGGCATCATCATAAGCTCGCTGCCAAAGGGAATATCAATTGTCCCGGCTTCTGTTAAAAGGAACAGCGTCTCACCCGCCATGCCCACACCTGCAAAATCAGGCAGGTCAAATATTTCCCCGTCTTTATTTGCTACAACTGCATTTATTAATTTTGTTTTTTTATTAATATTAGTTTTCTCCATTTTTGAAATTTTTATTTTAGAACAATTATTATATATCAGATGATGTTTTGATTCTCAATTTTAAAATCATATATTATTAGTAAGATTTAAATCCATTTTTAGTACTATTTCACTTCCAATTGGTATGATTTTTGTGTAATTCTTTTTTATTTGTTATTAATAAAAAAAGGAGACTATTATGACTCTTGTTCAAATTGAAAATGTTTCAAAAATTTACCATACCGGCGACATTGAAATCGCAGCTTTAAGCGATATTAACCTGTCCATAGAAAAATCATCATTTGTTTCATTTGTAGGTCCTTCAGGAAGTGGAAAGACAACCATGCTCAATATGATAGGGTGCCTTGATATGCCGACTAAAGGTAAAGTCCTTGTTGACGGCAAACAGGTTGAAACATTCAACCGCCAGAAAAGGGCTGCTTTCCGGGGAGATGTTATTGGATTTATTTTTCAATCCTTCAACCTTTTTCCGGTATTGACTGCATACGAAAATATTGAATACCCCCTTGTCATGATTAAAAATGAGCCTGCTGAAAAAAGGAAGGATATGATTCTCAATGTCCTTGATTCTGTTGGTATGCTTAATCAAAAAGATAAATTCCCGGATCAACTGTCAGGTGGTCAAAAACAAAGGATTGCTGTTGCACGTGCTTTAATTACCCAGCCAAAACTGGTTATGGCAGATGAACCAACCGCAAACCTTGATAAAAAATCTTCCATAAATGTAATTCGCCTTATGAGGGATATGAAAGATAAATTTGGCACAACATTTATATTTTCTACCCATGACCCTCGTATTATGGAAGAAGCAGAAATTACACATACACTTGTAGACGGCAAACTTTCATAAGCTGACCAAAAGGAGGACAGAAAATGATTAGAATATTTAAAATTGCACTTCGCAATCTTTTAAGATACAAACGAAGAACCATGTTAACATCTCTCCTGATTACACTGGGCATTGTGCTTGTGATTTTGTTTTCAGGGCTTGCAGGTTCTTTTAAAACCATGATGATAGGGCAAATCACGGATTCAAACCTTTCCCAGATGCAGATTCATAAAAAAGGATATGTTTCTTCAATTGATACCATGCCGTTGAATTTAACTCTGGATTCAAAACGATACAAAAAAATTGAAGATTTACTTTCAAATAATTCTGAAATAAAAGCTTTTGCCCCAAGAATTAAACTCAATGCCATGTTAAGCAATTTTACTGAAACAACCAGTATCCGCCTTAATGCTATTGATCCTGAGAAAGAAATCCTGGTATGTCCTGATGTAGCAAGTAGAATGACATTTGATGGGGACAAAAAACCTGATGTAATATTAAATAAAGGCGAGGT
>Ga0307988_1000701_pt1 | contig 22038 bp, 14 predicted proteins | sample EllFjometagen183_FD_203166 | JGI IMG/M metagenome (GOLD analysis project Ga0307988, IMG submission 203166) | Marine microbial communities from Ellis Fjord, Antarctic Ocean - #183 | ecosystem: Environmental > Aquatic > Marine > Unclassified | place: Southern Ocean | collected 2014-10-08 | reverse complement strand
ATACGCTTCAATCTATTTCCTGGCATGGGGGCTTACAGTCTCCTGGCTCGATCCTGCGGCATGGGGATTGCTGAAAAGATGCTGACAAGCGGAGAAACTTACAGTGCCAGAAAACTCTACGAGATGGAAATTATCGACTATCTTGGTGAAACAGGTAAGGGTGTTGAAAGTGTTGAAAAATTTATGAAACAGCATAGGCAGTCCGGCAACGGACACCGGGCCCTGCAGCAGGTCCGGCAACGCTATAACCCGATTAACTATCAGGAACTTGAGGATATTACAGAAATATGGGTTGATGCAGCCCTGCGTATCAAAGACAAGGATTTAAGGTTGATCGATCGACTGGTAAAAGCACAATCGCTTAAGATTACCGACCCTAAGGACGGGTCTATCTTGAGAACAAAACAGGATCGCCGCTTTGTCATAGAAAAAAATATTTTTCCGCTGGCAGACTGGTCCGGAGAAACTATCATGGTTGACCGGCGTAAAAACCCAGAAAGGCGCCTGTTTCATTAATGCCTTACTCGTGAAATCCTGTCTCTCATTTCAGTACCTCTTATACTGTTACCACTTACTGCATATAACATCAATCTCATGACCAATCAACAACCTAGCATAGAACAGAGAATCGAGAAAGATCGGATTGACAATCTCTACCGAAGGTCAAAAACGGCGTCCCTGACTCTTCTTGTTATCGGTACAATTTATGCCCTTCTCCTTACCCAGAAATTCAACTGGAAACCCCTTCTTGCCTGGTATATGATTCTGATTGCAGTTCTTTTTGGGCGCTGGCTGATGGCACGACAGTATAATAAGGATGATAATCAGGATAAATCTCTTTCTTTCTGGCTGTATCTATTTCGTTTTGGGATTTTTGCTGCCGGGGCATGTATCGGCAGCCTTAATATTTTTTTCTTTTCACGGGAACCAATTTCATACCTGTTGTTGGCAATTATCTTTCCTTACGGAATAACAGCTGGTGCGGTAACCATATTACTCGATTTATATTCTTTTTCCCTTTACGTAATTACTCTTATGGCGCCAGTAATTTATCAGACTGCGCTTTCCGAAACGCATGTAGATACGGGAACAGGTATCTTTACCTGTATTCTGGTTATATTTTTCCTCAGATTCAGCAAGGAGTATTGTAGTAACTTTTATGTCACAACGAAACTGCGTTATGAAAACACTGCTCTGCTTAATGATCTGGAAGAAGAAAAGAACAAAATTAATAATCGCCTAGGGCGGATCTTAAACGACAGCACAACTGAAATTTTTGTGGCAGACGCGGAATCTCTCAATTGTATACAGGTCAATCAAGGTGCAATCGAGAACCTGGGTTATTCAAAAGAAGAATTTACCAATATCACTCTTCTTGATATTTTCGAGGATTTAGACCAGAACTCCTTTGATAAGCTACTTGAACCGTTACACAGTGGACGTTGGGAGTCCGTTGTCCATAACGGCATAAACAAACGCAAAGACGGCAGCACCTACCCCATTGAGGCAAAACTGCAGTTATCTGCCCTGGACGTTCCACCCATCATAGTCGCCAACGTACAGGACATTACAGAGCGCACTGAGTGGGAAGAAAAGTTGATCTACCAGGCTAACTTCGACCAGCTGACAGGATTGCTCAATCGACACTATATGCAATCCTACATGCACTCAGTTTTTACACGGGCCAAACGAAACCAGAAGAAAGTAGCCTTACTGTTCATGGATCTTGACAATTTCAAAAATATCAACGACACACTCGGCCATGCAACGGGGGATGACGTACTCAAACAGACAGCCGGGCGCATCTCCTCTTTATTGCGTGAGAGTGACACCCCTGCACGAACCGGAGGTGATGAATTCACGGTCTTGCTCGAAAACCTAGAGAAAAATGTTCACGCCGAAGTGGTAGCTAGAAAACTCGTCAATTTATTTAGAGAACCATTTGTGATCAAGGGGCAAGAAGTTCATACTACTGTCAGTGTAGGAATAAGTATCTATCCCGATGACGGGGCATCACTTGATCAACTTATGCAATGTGCCGATATGGCCATGTATCAGGCGAAGGATGATGGCCGCAATAATTATCGTTTTTTCTCAAAAGAGATGCGTAAGTCCTCTGAGGAGCAGATGCTGATCGGCAACCATTTGCGATACGCCCTGGCCAAAGATGAACTTTCTATTTATTTTCAACCTAAAATTGATATAAGCAAAGGTAAGATCACAGGGGCTGAAGCGCTCCTTCGCTGGCACAACCATGAACTTGGCGATATATCACCATATGTCTTTATTCCTCTGGCTGAAAATCTTGGCCTGATTGATGAATTTGGAACCTGGGTACTTGAAGGTGCCTGCCGGGAAGCAGTGCGATGGCAGGAATTTTCTGATGAAAAACTGCAGGTTTCAGTCAATGTTTCACCACAGCAATTTCGCACCGGCACCTTGATTAGGGCCGTCGAAAAAGCACTGGAACTGAGTGGTCTGCCCCGTGAACAACTGGAGCTTGAAATCACTGAAAGCCTGCTGATGCAGGATTCAGGTAAACCTCTTGCTATTCTGGAGACATTGCATAAACAGGGTATCAGCCTGGCTCTGGATGATTTTGGTACTGGTTACTCCTCACTTAGCTACCTAAGGCGATTTCCATTACAGGCACTGAAGATTGACCGCAGTTTCATCTGTGATCTGGAAACTGACCAGAACAATAGAGCTCTGGTTGACGCTATCATCGCTATGGCACACAGCCTGGATCTGAAAATTATTGCTGAAGGTGTCGAAAACGAGGAACAACTGGCTTTTTTACGGCAGCGAGGTGTGAAATTAGTCCAGGGTTATATTTTCAGCCCCCCAGTACCTGCTGAAAAATTTCGCGACTTGTTGAAAAGGTGATAAACTCGTGAAAATGAAGTGAAAAAATCCCCTGAAGGACGGCTTATTGTGAAAGCCGTCCTTCAGGGACGATTACCTCCTACTGGGCGACACAACTCCTTACTGAATTATCACCGGCAACTTTTTTCCCTTCGTCTGCTCCCTGTGGCGGAGTCACACGAATAGTAGCGGTCTTATTCTGGGTAAAAAAATCAATGCCGTCTTTCCCCTGTACTTTGTTGGTACCGAGATGGGAATCTTTGATACCACCAAAAGGCAAGTAAGGATGAGGCGCACATACGCCTACATTTACGCCGACCATTCCCACATCTGCTTCGGCAATGAATTTTTCAGTGTAATACTGATTCTGGGTAAAAATACATGCTCCATTTCCAAATTTCTGATCCCTGATCAGTTGCAGAACATCATCAAGATCCTTAATCTTCATAATAGAGACAACTGGTCCAAAAATTTCCTCCTGGACAATTCTTCTGCAGGGAGTAACATCCGCAAAAATAGTGGGGCCGACAAAATAACCATTTTGATTATTCTCCGGCAGCTCAGGGTTGCGCCCATCCAGTACCAGCCGTGATCCCTGCTCAATCCCTATCTCAATATAATTTTCAATTCTCTCTTTTGCTGCACTCGATATAACAGGTCCCATATATACATCGGGATTCATGGCATCACCGACAGTGATCTTTTTTGATGCCTCAGTTACACGTTCTATCAACTCATCATAAACTTCGGGCACAGCTGCAACAATTGAGCCGGCAAGGCAACGCTGACCGGCTGATCCATAGCAGGAATGGATATAATTGTCTATAAAGAGGTCCCAGTTAACATCCTCCATGACAACCAGATAATTCTTAGCGCCGCCTAGAAGCATACTACGTTTCCCGCCTCTACCACAACCTTCGGCCATTTTTTTGGCCGTGGGAGTTGAACCTACAAGACAAACCCCTGTCATTTTAGGATGCTCATACCAGGTCCCTGGAATGGAGCGATTCCCATGAATAATATTAACTACACCTTTGGGAAGCCCAATTTGATTGAAGATGTCACCCATCTTCTGCATGAACAGTGGAGACTGTGTTGACGGCTTATAAATAAAGGTGTTCCCCACTCCAATAGCATAAGGGATAAACCATCCAAACACTAAAGCCGGGAAGTTAAACGGAGCAACGCCGCCAAATACACCGAGGGACTGTTTTACTACCCGCCCGTTAATATTGTTTGCGATACCGTCCAGATTCTCCCCCTGAAGCAGGGTGGGAATGGCACACGATGTTTCGAGAATCTCAACTACCCGCCTAATTTCCCCTCTTGCTTCACTAATATGTTTGGCCTGATCGACTGCGATCGCTACGGCAAGTTCTTCTTCATTATCCACCATTGCCTGACGCATAGCGAACAGAAACCGCATCCTTTTACTCACTGAGAGTTTTCTCCATGAGCCGTAAGCTGCATAAGAAGAATCAACCGCGTCTAAGGAAGTCTGTTCCGAAGACAAGGGGACGTCACCGATAACTTCTCCTGTGGATGGATTATAAAGCGGAACATATTCTACTCCGGATTCCTCTACCCATTCGCCGTCGATAAAATTCTTTATTCGAGTAAATTCCATATGCCCTTTTCTCCTCTTTAAAATTTTTTAGTACTTTATTCCTGAACCTCTTCTACTCATCCTGCCCTCCCTTGAGGGCTATAAAAAACAAAAATAATACAAATTAAAATTAATCGGTTAGATATAGCACCAAGGTACTTATACCCCCTTACGGGGTGTTAGAATCATAACTACACCTACACGCACTGAAATCTAATATATCAGGCATCAGAAGTTTATGTCAACAGGAAAGAGTTGTTACTGATAATTCACTATCAACTCCATCATTTTGAAGCTTGACACTCAACATCAGGTGAATGTATTACTCTGATGCAGAAACTTACATTCTTGATTCCCGCTTACACGGGAATGACCGAACAGGCGACTTCTTACGACACAATCAATACTTTAATTTGAGGAAAAAAATGACCAGGAAAATTTTAATAGTAGGTGGTGTAGCAGGCGGAGCATCTGCTGCTGCTAGATTAAGACGATTGAGCGAAGATGATGAAATTGTAATGTTTGAAAAAGGTCCCCATGTTTCATTCTCCAATTGCAGCCTCCCCTACCTCTTAAGCGGTAAAATTGCTGAAACTGAAGAATTAGTATTACTCCATCCGGAGACTTTCTCAGCACAATACAATATTGATGCACGTGTTAATCAAGAAGTCCTTTACATTGACAGAAACGCAAAAAAACTAACAATAAAGAACCTTGTAACAGGCGAACAATACAAAGAATCATATGACAAATTAATCTTATCTCCCGGAGCCAAGCCTCTTGTTCCACCAATCCCGGGAATAGATAAAATAAATATCTTCACTATTAGGAATGTCATTGATATTGACAAATTACACAATTTTGCAAAGAAAAACCATCCTGCAGAAATAACAGTAGTTGGCGGTGGTTTTATTGGGGTAGAGACTGCGGAAAATTTAAGAGAGAGCGGGCACAACGTTACGTTAATAGAGGCAATGCCGCAAATTATGCGCCCGTTTGATTCTGATATGGTGCAAATTCTACACAAAGAGCTTTATGATAATGGAATAAATCTGATCCTAGGTGACCAGGTAACATCTTTTGAAAGGAATATGACTGTATTGGCCTCTGGCAAGAAGATCGCATCCGATGCAGTAGTCCTTGCTATTGGTGTCACCCCTGAAACTCAATTAGCAAAGGATGCAGGACTCGCAATTGGTAAAACAGGGGCAATCAAAGTTGACCAGAACTACAGAACAAACGATAGTGACATATACGCAGTCGGTGATGCAATAGAAGTTTACGGTCAGTTACTCAATGACTACTTCAAACTTCCACTCGCCGGCCCCGCCCAAAAACAGGCACGCCAGGCAGCTGATCATATCCATGGAATGATGGTAGATAACCGAGGTTTTATCGGCTCTTCGGTTATTAAGGTTTTTAACCAAAATGGAGCATCTACCGGTTTAACTGAAGGGTTTATACAGTCTACTGGAATGAAAATTGATTATGATACTGTAAAAGTCATACCGGCTGATAAAATCACATTACTGCCGGACAAATCTATGGTCCACTTCAAACTCATCTATGAGAAGCCGACAGGTAGAATTTTAGGTGCTCAGGCGATAGGAGAAGGGAATATTGACAAAAGAGTAGATGTAATTGCCACTCTCATCAAATTTCACGGTACAATTCATGATCTTAAAGATCTGGAACTCTGTTATGCGCCTCCATTCGGCACAGCCAAAGATGTTGTGAATTTTGCAGGTTACGTTGCCACAAACCAAATGCAAAACACTTTTAGACAGGTCCACGACCATCAAATGAGAGACCTGCATACAGAGGATGCATTTATCGTAGATATAAGAGAGGAACATCACTTTAAAATGAGCCATCTCAAACGGGCAGTTAATATTCCATTCAGTCAATTCAGACAACGAATATCAGAATTTCCTCAAGACAGACCAATTTACGTACAATGCAGAACAGGTCAAGACAGCTACAACGTAGTCCTCTGTCTGCAGCACCTCGGTTTTGAAAATGCGTACAATGTCTGCGGCGGTTTTATGGGTATTTCCTACTATGAATATTTTACCGATATGACAACAGCAAGAGACCCCATTCTTACGGGATATAATTTCCTGTAGTAGGATAGCTGACGATGCCAAATGCAATTGATTTTGAGGATATTTTTCAATACGCAAGCAACGGAATACTGGCTACCGACGCTGAAGGTACCATCACTCACGTAAACCACAAAGCCGAAGAGTTGCTTAGGCTGGATACGCATCTTCATCCTGGAAATAACATCGCTACTACTCTCCCCCTAATCAGTGATCCTGTGCAAAAATGCCTCCAGACAGGCAAACCGATTTTTGACTATCAGATTCACTACCTGAAGACACACCTGATAGCCAATCTCACCCCGATTATAAAGGGGAAAGTGATTCGTGGTGCGGTCTTAATTTTTAACGAATTACAAATCTTTGAAAACTTTGCCCACAAAACCAACTCCTACCAGTCTCTCAACCTGCAGCTTGAGACAATATTCCATTCATCCTCTGACGGAATATGGGTTTGCGATGGTGACGGTATCGTAATAAACATCAACGAAGCATCCGAAAAGTTAAACGGCATCAAAGCCGCCGACGTCATCGGCAACAACATCAATGACCTTCTCGACAACAAAATATTTGATCAATCTGTCACCACCAAGGTGATGACAAGCAGGCACAGGGAAACGGTTTTCCAGTACATCTCCAAGACAAAGAGATTCCTTCTCTCAACAGGAACACCTTCGATCGACGAACACGGCAACATTGCGTTGATCATCATAAACGAAAGAGATATGACCGAACTTAATACGCTCCGCAGACAGTTCGAACAGAGCCAGAAAGTAAAGGAAAAATATGAACAAGAGCTCTCTGAGCTGTCACTCCTCGAACTCGAACGCAACTCTATCATTGCCGAGAGCAGGAAGATGCGTCAGATCCTCCAGATGTCCTTAAAACTCTCTCATATCGGCGCATCAAACATACTTATCCTGGGCGAATCCGGTACTGGCAAGGGTTTACTGGTAAAATTAATTCACAAAAACAGTAAGAGATATAAAAAACCGTTTGTTGAAATTAATTGCGCGGCACTTCCAGAAAACCTTCTTGAGGCTGAACTTTTTGGTTATGAAAAAGGCGCTTTTACCGGAGCCAGCGACAAGGGCAAAGTCGGCCTTTTTGAACTTGCCCAAGGCGGAACCCTGTTCCTCGACGAGATTGGCGACATGCCCATTTCTCTCCAGGCCAAATTGCTGAAATACCTTGATAACAATGAAATACGACGACTTGGCGGCACTGAATCAATCAAAATACGCTGCTCTACAATCGCAGCAACCAATCAGAATTTAAAAAACCTGGTAAACCAAAAACTTTTCCGTGAAGATCTCTACTACAGACTCAGCAGTTTTATAATTGAAATTCCACCCTTACGAGAACGGACTGACGATATATCAGGACTGGTGCGTTTCTATCTCAATGAATTCAACACTAAATATAAATGCAGCAAAACAATGAGCCCGCGAGCGATTCTCTCCCTCAAGGCTCATACCTTTCCCGGCAACATCAGGGAGCTCAAAAGCATAATCGAAAGTGGCGTGGTGATGAGTGAAACAAACCACATTGATGAATTTGTACAACTCAGTATCGCGGAGGAGAAATCTGCTCTAAGGCCATCCGAGATATTCTTAAACCCACACAATGAGGATGAGCTGAACCTTTCCAAAAAACTCGGCGAAGTTGAAAAAGTGATTCTACAAAGAGCAAAGAATAAGTATCGCACTACAAGGGAGATGGCCGCCAAACTCGGTATCAGCCAACCCTCGGTCGTCAGGAAATTGAAAAAATACACGCTCAACTAGAATAAATAGTGCAACAAGCCCTCTTTTGATCTATCTTTGTATCGAAAAGAACATAAAACCCTGTTTATAGGTACATTAAGTGAGAAACAGTTTGATTCTTTTATGTATCTCCCCAACACCTTGATTTTTATATATAACACACGAAACCAGATCCATACTTGAATCGTTGTTAAGATTAAATCCCTCTTTTTTTTCACTTAACTAGTCGTTTTTACGTCACTTTTTGTCACTGCTGAAGTATGGCTTAGATCTTGCTACCTTTTTATTTGATCTCTTCATATGCCCCCCCTAACAATCTACCCCAGAGGAAACCATGGAAAATTTCGAATCTAACGCCGCCATACACGAACTCCGCAATAAGTACATTGCCAAGGGTACAGTCAGTGCAACAGCCAGTTACATCTCACATGCAAAAGGTGCTGTTATTGTCGATGTAGAAGGCCAGGAGTATATCGATTTTGGCGGCGGCATTGCAGTTATGAATGTTGGCCACTCTCATCCAAAAGTAGTTAAAGCGATTAAGGATCAGGCGGAAAAATTCACCCACACCTGCTTTATGGTTTCCCCCTATGATTCAGCGGTCAAACTTGCAAAAAAAATCTGTGAAGCGGTCCCAGGCGATACTCCCAAAGCGGCCATGTTTGTAAACAGCGGCGCGGAGGCTGTCGAAAATGCAGTAAAAATAGCCAGGTACTATACAAAAAAGTCGGGCATTATAGCCTTTGACAACGCATTCCACGGCCGCACATTGATGGGCATGACCCTCACCTCAAAAATCAAACCATACAAGTTTGGTATGGGGCCATTCGCCCCTGAGGTATACAGAATGCCTTTTGCCAACTGCTACCGCTGCCCTTTCAACAAGGAATACCCAAGTTGTGACGTCGCATGTGCCGACCATCTTGAATATTTTTTCATCAACCATGTCCCTGCCGAGCAGACCGCAGCAATCATTGTAGAACCAGTCCAGGGAGAAGGAGGATTTATAGCTCCTCCCATTGAATATTTCAAAAAACTAAAAGCAATCTGCGAGAAAAATGATGTCCTCCTGATCTCCGACGAAATACAAACCGGCATGGGCAGAACAGGCTATATGTTTGCTATGGAACACTATGGAATTGAAGCCGACATGACCACCACTGCAAAAAGCCTTGCCGCAGGCATGCCGCTCAGCGCAGTAGTTGGCAAAAAAGAGATCATGGACGTAGTTCATCCAGCTGGCATCGGTGGAACCTACGGTGGTAATCCGATCGCATGCGAGGCTGCTCTCGCTGTATTTGATATCATGGAATCTGAAAATCTCCTGGATAAATCAAAAAAACTCGGTATCACACTAAGAGAAACCTTCCTTAAACTCCAGGACAAGTATGATATTATTGGTGACGTTCGAGGGCTGGGGCCGATGATTGCCATGGAACTTGTCAAAGACCGAAACACAAAAACCCCGGCGACTGAAGAGACAAAGGCCTTGACCACGTACTGTTTTGAAAGAGGGTTGTTAATACTTTCATGCGGCACCTACGGCAACGTACTTCGTTTCCTCATGCCTCTTGTCATCACCGACGAACAGCTTAAAAAGGGACTGGATATTATCAACGACGGTTTTGCCGCCATTAGCAAATAATGATGGAGTCGTAAAAAAATAACACCCAAAAGCCTCCTGGAGGAAAAAATATGCATGGTTTTTACAATCGCATCCTGACTATAAATTTAAACACCTCAAGTTTTTCCATTGAACAGATAGAAGATAAAATTTTGTCAGAATGTCTTGGGGGTAAGGGTCTTGCCACCCGACTCCTTCTTGACCGTAACCCTCCCGGCGTCGACCCGCTTGGCCCTGAAAACAATATCATCATAGCGACAGGACCATTCTGCGGAGGTCGCATGTGGGGGGCAAGCCGTTATGGCGTTTACACCAAGTCTCCTCTTACAGGGATGTATGCCGAATCTTACTCAGGGGGCAAAGTCCCAGAGGCTATAGATTCTGCCGGCTTTGACGCTGTTATTTTAACAGGGAAATCTGAACAACCAACCGTTCTCTCTGTCCACCCTGATGGCGTAGATTTCCATGACGCAGGCGATCTCTGGGGTATGGAAACCTTTACAGCAGAAGAGGAGGCTATACGACGCTTTGCACCCAACGACGAAGGCTTCACCAAACCGGGCGCAATCACTATCGGACCGGCCGGGGAAAACCTCGTTAAATTCGCAATTATTGCCAACGACAAATGGCGCTGCGCCGGGAGAACCGGGACCGGTGCTGTCCTTGGATCCAAAATGGTAAAAGCTATCGTTTTCCAGGGAGACAGGAAACGCCAGTATGCGAATCAAACAGGGGTTGCAGAGTACGCCATGGAATTTTCCAAAACCAACATGCAGCACCCGGGAGTCAAGGCCTACCGGAAAATGGGTACTACCATGATGGTCACTCTCATGAATAATGCAGGGGCCTTTCCTGCTAAATACTGGAGCCATGGCTCCTGCGAACACGCAGAACAGATCAGTGGTGAATTGTACCATGAAGAGCACGAGGTAAAACCCCATGCCTGTGCAAAATGCTTCATGGCCTGCGGCCGCCTAACAAAGCTCAAGAAAGGACGACACAAAGATCTGCAGCTTGAAGGGCCGGAGTACGAGACCATTTACTCTTTCGGCGGCCTCTGCATGATAAAAGAAATGGAAGAAGTCGCCTATCTCAACGACCTCTGCGACCGGCTTGGTATGGATACAATCACCGCCGGCAACCTATGCGGCCTGGCCATGGAAGCAAAGGAACAGGGCAGAATCGATCTGGATATCGAATATGGCAACAGCGACCAGGTTGCCGCGCTGATAGAAAAAATTGGCTCACGCGAGGGTATCGGAGACCTCCTTGCCGACGGCATAGTCGCAACCTCTACTGAATGGAAAGTCGAAGATCTTGCCATCCATGTCAAAGGGTTGGAACCTGCAGGATATGACCCCAGAGCCTTGAAGGGCATGGGCCTAACCTTCGGCACATCGCCCAGAGGTGCCTGTCACCTGCGCACCACCTTCTACAAGCCTGAACTTTCAGGTCTGATCCCTCCAGACCAAATTGAAGGAAAAGCCGAGATGCTGGTAGACTATGAAGATCGACTAAATATTTTTGACACCCTCACCCTCTGCCGTTTTTACCGTGATCTCTACACCTGGGAAGAACTAGAGAAAACGATTCACCTGGTAACCGGAGAAATTACAACACACAAGAGCCTTCGAGCCAGAGCTGCCTATATCACCACCATGACGCGGCAATTCAATATCCAGGAAGGTTTTACCGCAGCAGATGACCGGCTGCCCAAAAGACTGCACAAGGAGGTATTGCCGGAAGGCGGCTCCCTTTCCGAGTCGGAGATGGAGTATATGTTGAATGATTATTACCGCTTGAGAGGCTGGGACAGTGAAGGAATTCCACTTTCTATCACCCCATAAACACGTATTTTTTGAACAAAATTGCGGGCATATAAGGGCACAGTTTCGTACTCCATATTTTTTTTCCATAAAAAAAACAAATAATATAAATTTGTCTTGACAGCAGCCTGATATCTGATGTATCAGATACCTATATGAAGTAACAATTACACCTGTTGTTTTATGCAGGTAATATTCCCTGAAATAAACAGGGAGAGACAACATATATTATGGAGGTAGTACAATGGCTACAATGAAAATGACCACAGAAGAAGCTTTTATCAAAGTTCTACAGATGCACGGAATTGAACACGCATTTGGTATTATCGGATCTGCAATGATGCCCATTTCTGATCTGTTTCCAAAAGCAGGTATCACTTTCTGGGACTGCGCACACGAAGGCAACGCTGGTATGATGGCAGACGGGTATTCCCGTTCTTCCGGTAAGATGTCTATGATGGTTGCTCAGAACGGCCCTGGCATCACCAACTTTGTTACCCCTGTAAAAACTGCATACTGGAACCATACTCCTCTACTTCTCGTTACTCCTCAGGCTGCAAATGCAACTATTGGCCAGGGTGGCTTCCAGGAAGTTGAGCAGATGGCAGTATTCAAAGACATGGTTGCTTACCAGGAAGAGGTTCGAGATGCACGCCGTATTGCTGAGGTTCTTAACCGCGTTATCATGCAGGCCAAACGTGCTTCCGCACCTGCTCAAATAAACATACCACGTGATTTCTGGACCCAGGTGATTGAGATTGAATTACCAGCTATTGTTGATTTTGAAAGACCTTCTGGTGGTGAGGAAGCACTCGATCGTGCTGCGAAACTCCTGTCTGATGCAAAATTCCCTGTGATTCTAAATGGTGCAGGTGTTGTTATTGGCGGTGCTATCAAAGATTCCATGGAGCTTGCGGAGCGTCTGGATGCGCCAGTCTGTTGTGGTTATCAGCACAACGATGCTTTTCCAGGCAGCCATCCCCTTTCCGTCGGCCCACTTGGCTACAATGGTTCAAAAGCAGGCATGGAACTCATTGCTCAGGCAGACGTCGTTCTGGCTCTCGGCACACGCCTGAACCCATTCTCCACCCTTCCAGGATACGGCATGGACTACTGGCCTCAAGATGCGGCTATTATTCAGGTAGACATGAACCCCGACCGCATCGGCCTCACTAAAAAGGTTACTGTTGGAATTGTAGGCGATGCCAAAAAAGTTGCAAATGGCCTTCTCGCGCGTCTCTCCGAAACAGCCGGAGACACAAACCGGGACGAACGTAAGTCAACCATCGTCAAAACGAAGGCAGACTGGGCCAAAGAACTCGCCACACTGGTTCATGAAGATGATGATCCAGGCACAAGCTGGAATGAACGATCCCGTAACCGTGAACCGGAAAAAATGTCGCCACGTCAGGCCTGGACCGCAATCAAATCTGCTATGCCTGATGGCGCAATTGTCTCTTCTGACATAGGCAATAACTGTGCTATCGGCAACGCCTACCCGACTTTCGAAGAAGGACGTAAGTACCTTTCACCTGGCCTTTTTGGTCCTTGCGGATACGGATTCCCCGCGATCTGTGGTGCCAAGGTAGGGCAACCGGATGTACCCGTAATTGGGATGGCCGGTGATGGCGCTTTTGGTATTTCCATGAACGAAATGGTATCTTGTGGTCGCGAAAGCTGGCCAGCCGTCACTATGCTCGTCTTTCGCAATTATCAGTGGGGCGCGGAAAAACGTAACTCCACTCTCTGGTTCGCAGATAATTTTGTAGGCACCGAGCTCGACTGGAATGTTTCTTATGCAGAAATTGCAAAAGCTTGCGGGATAAAAGGTGTTCAGGCTACTTCTATGGACGATTTGACTGCAAAGCTCAAAGAGGCAGTAAGGGCACAGATGGAAGATGGCAAAACGACTTTCATTGAAGTTATGGTTAACCAGGAACTGGGTGAACCGTTCCGTCGTGACGCCATGAAAGCGCCAGTTGCTGTTGCCGGAATAGACAAAAACGATATGCAGCCTCAAAAAGGTGCTTGATATTTATTTTTTCTAGTGCGATGTTTCCGCGATGTCTTGCTTTGCTGCAACCGCCGCGGAAACACCATTACAAACCAGATTTAGATTGAGGAGGAGTGCTCCATGGAAGAAAAAAAGAATTGGTTGGAATATGACGCCGATGAAATGGTCAAGGCAGACAAAGAGTGTCTTTGGCATCATCTCAAACCACATAAGCTTTTTGAAAACCAGGAACAGATGGTCATCGTTGAAGGCAAAGGGCTGGTTGTGAAAGATATAAGGGGAAAAGAATACCTTGATTCAACATCCGGCGGTGTCTGGAGCGTCATGGTTGGTTACGGAAGGGATTCTATTGCTGATGCGGTCTGTGCGCAGATGAAAAAAATGCCTTATTTTGCAGGAGTCTTCGGCACAGTTCCATCAATTAAATTTGCCCAGAAACTCCTTGAAAAACTTCCCAACCACGACAAGGTTTATTTTTCTAATTCTGGTTCAGAGGCCAACGAGAAAGCATACAAAATTGTTCGCCAGGCTTCTAAGATCAGCCCTGAACGTGCCGGTAAATACAAAATCATGTACCGCGACCGCGATTACCATGGCACCACTATTGCGGCTATGGCTTCATCCGGCCAGGCTCAGAGAAAAATGGATTACGGTCCTTTTCCTGACGGCTTTGTTGAATTTCCCCATTGTGCCTGCTACAGGTGCCCATACGACAAAACCTACGGAGAGTGCAACATTGAGTGTGCTCGAAAAGTTGAAGACATTATCCTCAAGGAAGGACCTGAAACCATTGGCGGCCTGATTGTTGAACCTATAACCGCGGGCGGCGGCATCCTCAAACCAGTCAAAGAATACTTTCCGCTCCTCCAGGAGATCTGCAGAAAATATGATATCTGGCTCATTCTTGATGAAGTTGTGTGCGGATTTGGCAGGACCGGCAAATTCTGGGGGCATGATCATTTCGATGTAGATCCCGATATGATAACAATGGCAAAAGGTTTGGCAAGCTCGTATGAAGCATTGTCCGCAACCGTTGTTAAGCAGAAAGTTTTTGATGTGTTTTTAAATGACCCTGCCGACCCCGATACCAGGCTCAACTATTTCAGAGACATCAGCACTTATGGTGGATGCACATCTTCCATGACCGCGGCCCTCGAAAGTACCAGAATTATTGAGGACGAAAACCTGGTAGAAAACAGCAGAATTGTAGGTGCGTACCTGCAGGAAAAACTTGCAGAATTAAGAAAATATGATGTTGTCGGTGATACAAGGGGACAGGGTTTATTTGGCGGTGTTGAGCTTGTCGTAGACAAGGAAACCAAAGAACCTGTCACTGAGGCACAAATGGCAGCACTTATGGGCAATATATTTGCTCAAGGTGTCATTGTCGGCAGAACAAACTCAAGTCTTCATGACTTAAACAATGTACTGAACTTTGCCCCGTGCCTGATTGTAACAAAAGAGCAGATTGATACTATTGTTGCTGCAGTGGCTAGCGCAATTGAGAAAACATTTTAAATAGAGAAACAGGAGATTTTACAATGATTGTCGGTATATTAAAGGAAATTAAAGTTGCTGAAAAGCGGGTGAGCATGACACCGGCAGGTGTCATTTCCATGAACCACAATGGCCATCAGGTTATTGTTGAAAAGAATGCCGGTGCTGGTGCTGGTTACCCTGATGCTGATTACGTTGAAGCTGGGGCCACCATAATTGAAACCCCTGCAGAGGTTTATCAAAAAGCAGACATGGTAATGCATGTTAAAGAACCACAGCCCTCTGAATATGATCTGATAAGAGAAGATCAGATAGTTTTCACCTATCTACATCTCGCGGCTGATGAGCAGCAGACCAATGCGCTGATCAAAAGTAAATCCATTGCAATCGCTTACGAAACTATAGAAAAAGACAACCATTCGCTTCCGCTTCTGGTTCCGATGAGTGAAGTGGCAGGACGCATGGCAGCCCAGGAGGCCGCAAAATATATTGAAATGCCACAGGGCGGTATGGGAATCTTGCTCGGTGGTGTAACCGGAGTTGAGCCTGCAACTGTTGTTATTATTGGTGGTGGTGTGGTTGGTATCAACGCTGCCAAAATGGCGTGCGGTCTTGGTGCAAAAGTATATATTCTAGACATGAATCTTGAGCGTCTTGCATATCTTGACGATGTTATGCCGGCAAACTGTTTTCCTGTCATGTCCAACCATGCAGTTCTTGCACGACTTGTTAAAGAGGCTGATGTCGTTATCGGTGCTGTTCTTGTTGCAGGTGCAAAGGCGCCTAAACTCCTCACCCGTGCTATGCTCAAAACTATGAAAAAAGGGTCAGTTATCGTCGATGTTGCTATTGATCAGGGCGGTTGCTTTGAAACTTCCAAGCCAACAACCCATGATGATCCGTGCTTTGAGGTTGACGGTGTTATCCATTATTGTGTTGCCAATATGCCTGGTGCCGTTGCGCGTACTTCTACCGCCGCGCTCACCAACGCAACCCTTCCCTACGCACTGGCAATTGCCAATAAGGGATGGAAAAAAGCGATGCAGGACAATAAGGAGATCGAATTAGGTGCCAACGTCATTAAAGGCAAGGTGACCTACAAGGCTGTCGCTGAGGCCTTTAACATTGCGTATACACCTGTTAAAGAATTCCTCTAGGCCTTCACTGACCATATGATTTTATACTTTCCTGCTTCTTGACATATCAACTTGATAGTGTAGATTTAGGTTTTTTTCCGACAGGAAAGTATAAAATCTCTTTTAAAATGGTGCTGAACAAACAATGAATGGAAAGCTGAAATTTTCATCCCTGAGTGAACAAGTCTACGACTACTTGCGCAAACAGATGAACCAGGGTGAATTACTGCCCGGTTCTACCATCAATATAGGGGAAATCGCCAGACAACTAGGTATTAGCAAGACCCCCCTCAGAGACGCACTGATTCACCTTGAACTTGAAGGGTTTGTAACCATACTGCCACGCAGGGGAGTTTGTGTAAACAAACTTCAAATCAAAGACGTCAAGGACGCTTATGACGCTATCGGCCTCGTAGAGGCTTTCATTGTCACCGAATGTATCCAAAAAATAAAACTATCCCATATACAAAAACTCGAAGAGCTGAATGAAATGATGATTTCAGACATTCAGAAAAACGATTTTTCACGACTTTTTGAAACCAACCTGAAGTTCCATAATGTTTATCTCGATGTATCCGACAATGCCCCCCTCAAAAGGTTTATTTTGCCTATAAAACATCGCCTCTACGACTTCCCCAGACATAATTATATCAGAGAGTGGGAGTTAAGAAACTGTGACGAGCATAATCAATTCCTTAACCACTTAAAAAGTGGGGATCCAGAAAAAGCTGCACAATGTTTAAAGGACATACATTGGTCATTTGAGTTTCAAAAAAAGTATATCTATGCATTCTACGAAACTCAAAATGAAACTGGAAAAGTGCTTTGACAACCTTTCACTTTACACTGTGCATTACCAGGGTATTTAATTAAATCCTTTAGTGACTTGTATTCATTATTTATTTACAAAAAAGATTCCCGTCACTTAACCTAATAAATTAACAGCTAAAATTTAGCTTGACAGCCAACTGATGCCTGATATATTAGGTATCAGAAAAAATTTTATACCTCATGATTTTCTGTGATGTTCTGGGTTAACGTCTAGGTTACCACCGGCCTTCGTTAGTCCACCTGCCAAAAAAACTAGAAAGGAGAGAACGTGAGTATCGAACTTATAACGTTATTGTATTTCTTATGTCTATTTTTTGGGCTATTTTTGGGATTACCTGTTGCTCTAGGCCTGGGAGGTACTGCTGTTATATTCGCTGCAATATTTGAACCCCGGTCTCTTTTAGCTATTCCCAGTGCCTTTTATTACACGCCATGGAATGGGGTGCTTGTCACCGTTCCGTTGTTCCTCTTTATGGGAAGCCTGATTCGTTTTTCCGGTATCGCAGAGGCGGCCTATGACGCAGTATATAAGTTGATTGGCCACATTGCCGGCGGCCTTGCAATGGGAACGGTTATGGTCTGCACCATATTTGCTGCTATCACTGGTATAACGCCTCCTGCCACCATCACCATGGGCCAGATAGCATATCCCTCCATGATGAAATATAAATACCACAAGGCGATAGCAATAGGTTCGATCGGGTCAGGTGGAGCCCTGGGCGCCCTTATCCCCCCGAGTGTTCCGTTTATCTTCTACGGCCTACTCGCCAAGGTATCAATCGGTGGTTTATTTCTGGGTGGAGTTCTGCCCGGCCTGATGCTCGCCTCATTTTATATTATTTATATAGGTATACGGTGTAAGATTCAGCCACATATGGGTCCTGCGTTACCTGCTGATGAAAGTTTTTCTGTTCCCGAAAAGGTACGTGCCTTATTTAACATATGGCCGTTCATGCTCCTTATTTTTCTCGTACTAGGCGCAATCTGGGGCGGTATAGCTACCCCGTCAGAAGCTGCCGCTTTTGGCGCTACCGGCGCATTCGTCATTAATATCCTTTATGGCAAATTAACCTGGCAGGTTTTAAAAGACTCCCTGGAAACAACAGTCAAACTTACCGGAATGGGATTGTGGATTCTGATCGGTGCCAATATTTATCTCAACATCTTCAACTCATTAGGCTGCCAGGAATTAGTTACTTCAATGGTTCTAGGAATGCCGGGCGGTCAAAATGGTATTCTTTTAATGATGATGTTTATTATTTTACTTCTAGGTATGGTTATGGATGACTGGGCCATAATTATGCTGTGTACTCCTCTCTACATACCCATAATTAACGAATTGGGTATCGACAAGTTGTGGTTTGGTGTCCTCTTTATAGTTAATATACAGATCGCTTATCTTACACCTCCTTTTGGTTTTGTCCTGTTCTGGATAAAAAGCGTAATGCCACCTGATGTGACTATGGGTGATATCTACAAATCGGTAGGCCCTTTTATCCTTCTTCAACTGCTTGGCTTATCATTAGTCTTCTTATTTCCTCAGATAGCCACCTGGCTTCCCAACTTGATGAAATAAAAGTAACACCGAGGCTGCACAGGAAACCATAGCGATGCCTGTAACGCTGAAAAAATAATCGGTGGCTTGCAACCCCAGATAAATGAATTGGTGAGAGGTTAAAATGAATATGTGGAGTAAAATAGAAAAAATAATTGATATTATTTCTGAAGTATTTGGCAGAATTGGTTGGATTATAATTCTTTATGCAATGTTTTTCGGAGTATCAGATGTTTTCCTAAGGTATGTACTCAATGACCCCTCCTTATGGATTTCTACAACCGTCCAGGTTGCTATGGTATTACTGGCATGTGTCGGTGGAGTATACGCCCTCAATGATAACGAATTTGTCAAATTAGATCTTTTTTATGCAAATTTTTCCACACGAAAAAAAGCAATCTGCGATATTATTACCTCTGTTTATACGTTTCTATTTCTAGGGGTATTGATCTGGAAAGGGTATACAGCAGCAAAACTGTCTGTAATGTTAAACCAGATGACACCAACAAGTATTCCTATACCGATTTACCCCTTGAAAATATTTATACCCATAGCTGCTATTGTCATGCTACTGGTTGTAATTAAAAAACTTGTGCAGGATATAGGAACAGTTGTTACTGGTGAAGAAAGATAGTCTGGAAAGCGTGTTTTATGAGATTAGTATAATCTCTTGTTCCATTAACCCCGATTAACGGGATAGGTGTCTTTTCAGGTTTTTGTCTGGACTTAATTCAGTGCTCCTTAAGGAGTATTAGAAAACAGACAAAGCACGTAGGACATTAAACGTAAACTGTAGAAAAACATGAGGGAAACGCAATGAAAAAAATTTCGATTGGGTTACTTGCGGTATTGTTCGTTTTTACTATGTCGAATTCCGTATTTGCAGCAGAGAAATATGGCAAACCTGATAAAGTCACAAAATGGGTATTCCAACCATGCTTTGACTCATCAGATGCAGGCTGGGCTAATGGTATTGTTCCGTGGATAAAGGCAGTCGAAGAAGCTACTGAAGGTTCAATAAAAATGGAACTTCAACCGGCTGGAGCAATTACTAGTGGATCTGAAGCATTTGGAGCCACTGCTGCTGGAATGCTTGACGTATATGCTGGCTGGGCGTCCGTATATGGTGGAGACATGCCTGAGGGTATGTTGGCTTTTGGTATGGCAATGGGAGCTGATAACTACCGTGATTCCTGGGCTGCATTGTTCGGTGACCCTAAATATCGTATTGGTGATCTTGTTCAAGCAGCAGCTAATGACCGGAATCTCCAATGGGTTGGTTCGACCGCCCAGGGTCCCAACTCCATGTTCTCCAAGTTCCCTATACACAAGTGGGAAGACCTGACCGGGAAAAAAATGCGTGCAGGCGGTCCCCATGCCATCTTCCACGCAGCAATGGGTGGTGCACCTGTATCAATGGGTGGCGGTGATATCTATACTGCTCTCAAGCTTGGTACTATTGATGGTACTTACTGGGATACCGGTGGAATTGATGATATGGCTTTCCAGGAAGTTATCAAATATGCAAGTCTGCCTGGTTGGTGTCCTTCCCAGCATCAGGAAATATATGTCAACCTGGATCAGTGGAAAGGTCTGAACCAGTGGCAGCGAGACCGTATCAATGGCGTTTTCATGTCAACCTATTTTGAAACCAGTCGATTGCATGCTGCCGGCGTTGCAGAAGCATTAGAGATTCTCAAGAAAGCCGGTGGTGAAGTAATTACCATGTCTGATGAAGAAGTAAAAAGAATGCGCACAAAAACAATAGCCGAAGTATGGCCCACTATTGCAGCAAAATCTGACCGCTCCGCCAAAGGCGTTGCGCTGTGGAAAGAATTTCTGCAGGATATTGGTAGTTTATAGTCAGTAATAAAGGCTTAAGCAGACACTGCTTGAAGTCTTGTAGTTCTAAGGCGCGTCTTCCCTTCCTCTCTCAGGAAGAGTAGACGCGCCTTTTTTTTGTTGTTCTTATGTCCGAATAAAGCTAAGCAAAAGGAGGGCCACATAATGGTTGAACGTATTGCAGTAGTCACAGGGGCATCCAGCGGTATTGGCCTTGCCGTAGCCCAGGCTCTGGCATCCAAAGGACATAAAGTTTTCCTGGCTGATATTAACGAAGAGGCGGGTACCCGGGAGGCAAAAAAAATAGAAGGGATTTTTATTCAAGCCGACCTCAGCACAAGACAAGGCTGCCGCGAACTAGCTGACAGAGTACTGGGAAAATGCGGCAGTTGTGATATACTTATAAACAATGCAGGAATCCAGCATGTGGCACCGATCGAAGATTTTCCTGAAGAAAAATGGGAGTTCATTATCAACCTGATGCTGACAGCACCCTTTTTACTATGTAAATACTTCTGGCCCTCAATGAAGGAAAACGGCTGGGGCAGAATCATCAACATTAACTCAGCACACGGATTGCGAGCCTCTGAGTTTAAAGCCGCCTACATCAGTGCCAAACACGGCTTGGCCGGCTTGACCAAAACTGCCGCACTCGAAGGCGCCCCTCAGGGAATCACCGTCAACTCCATCTGTCCTGCATTTGTCCGTACATCGCTGGTTGAACACCAGATAGATTCCATGGCTGCAAACCATGGAATACCACATGATGAAGTACTCACTAATATCATGCTGAAAAAAGTCGCCATCAAGAGATTAATCGAACCTGATGAAATAGGCGATCTTGTTAATTATCTCTGCTCTGATTCAGCTGCCTGTATAACCGGGTCAATGCTTACAATCGACTGCGGCTGGACTGCCGGCTGATTTCTTTTACGTGGTCGAACAATAAATTTTTTCAGAGTAATTATGACTCCACAAGAGCCCTAATCTTGAAAAATTTCGAATAGAGGAGTTCATGCAATTTCACATTCTCAGTCTCTGTTCAGCGATTACAGCTATTATTGCACTCTTCCTGAGTGGTCTTGCCGGGATCGTGGCTGCGCTTACTGGAATACTGCTTACTTTTTTCGCTTCAAGGCGCAAGGAAAAAGGTTTCACTATTCAAACCATATTGTCGTACAGTTGACAGGGTGATATCGCCATACCAGGCGGTGGCTTCACCACCGGTATCGTCGGTGTCGGTCATAATGGCTATAGCCCTGACTTCCCCCGGATCGGAGCCGAACAAATTTTGATAGTCAACGAAAATATCCCTCTCTTCTGCATGCCACTCTCCTGACCTGGTGTTTCCCGACTCGACAGCCACCATGATTG
>Ga0307988_1000700_pt1 | contig 22040 bp, 28 predicted proteins | sample EllFjometagen183_FD_203166 | JGI IMG/M metagenome (GOLD analysis project Ga0307988, IMG submission 203166) | Marine microbial communities from Ellis Fjord, Antarctic Ocean - #183 | ecosystem: Environmental > Aquatic > Marine > Unclassified | place: Southern Ocean | collected 2014-10-08 | reverse complement strand
CTTCCGATCTGTCGTTTTCATTATACCACCACCTGATTTATGATTGTTCCCACATCACCCGCGCCGCCGTTGCCGGGCCAGCTTGAATTGACGGCCGCCGTTCCACCATCCACGGATTGCGTCGCCGCCCCGTCTATACTTTGAGAACCTTCGGACATTAAAACGATATTCCCGCCGCCGCCACTTCCGTTGCAACCGTTAACAATATGTGTAGACCCTGGGGCCTGACTTCCGTCAGAGTGGATATTTGCGGTTGAACCTAAAGTTATTGTTCCTTTTGCGATAATTAACAATAATGCGCCCCCATACATAGCAACCGCAGAAGTTGTAAGCGTTGCGCTTATACCATCTGCGCCCGTACCTCCTTGCGCTCCATTACCGCCAGCATTTTGAACACCTAGCCAACCCGCACCACCAGATTTATACTGCGATGCCTTACCGGGACTTAATAAACCTGCTCCTAACCCATAGGCGATTACAGAAGTATGATGATACCAACCTGGGGTCCAACCAGACGCACTAACCCCGTTAGCATATGAATTTGAGCCAGTTCCGCCAGCATGAGCGCCATTTCCACCATATTTACTATATGCACTATGAGAAGACCCTCCACCACCACCACCGTCGCCACCCTTTACAGCAAAACAATACTTAACCCAGGCCGACACCAAAACTTCGGTCGAAAGATATCTATCCCATACTACGGGTACTGGTTCTTCTGAACCATAACCCTTGCCGTCCAGATCAATTTCACCGTTGATAGTCACGTCACCATTGCAAAACAGGATCAAGCCTTTCAGCCTGTTTGCTGCCGAAATAACTTCCCCGCTATTAATAGTGATACTGGAATAATTTTTAATGACCCATTCGCCCTCTGCGTCTGTAAAATCATAACTGGCCCCAGGTGCAAAGGCGCCGTCCTCTCCGGTCCCGCCGAAAAGATAATCCGTCGCACCACCCGCGATCAATTGAGGTAAAGAACCCGTAACAATAGGATTTCTAAAATGTTGCCGTCCCATATTTCCCCCTTATGCCGCTATTCTATTAACAAAACCGTGAATAATAAGAACATTCGCGGACCCGGCAAAGGCTTTTAAAATAAGACCATTTTGTAACAATGTTCCGGGCAAAATTATTTTTAAACCATCTTCGGCCGGTACTGTGTATTCGATATGATCGTCCGGGCTTGCCACCCCGCCATATTCAAGGGTCAATTTAACGTCGGCCGCGCTTGAATTTACGCACCAAAGCCATATTTCATCCCAATCGGTTTCGCCTGTAATTGCTGTATGGATTGTTGTTCCCGCCGTGGCGGTTTGAACCACTTTGATACCCTTGCCATTTGTTGAACCTGATAAGGCGCGTTTTGTAAAAGCTGACATTTATTTTTTACTCCTTTATGAAAAAATTTGCGTTTGCAAAATATTTGATGTATTGCTTGCCGTATAAGCTTTTACACTCTGTTGCGTGGGCGCCTGTTCATTTGAATCAGACGCCATATCATCTTCGTCAAGTAAAGCTTTCAAGGTCAATAAAACCCACCATGTCCCATCATCACCAACCGGATTATGATTTGTATTGCTACCCTGGGCGGATCTGTAAGTTTTAAAATCAGTTCCATAAGCCACGTCGCCGGAACCATAGGTTGTACCGCTTAACCATGCCGCAACACCCGCCGCCGCGATTGCTCCCTCCTGGGCGGCTTCGGCGGCCGTCTTTGCCGTTTCGGCGGCTTGCGCGTTTGCTTCAACCTCCGTGGCGACAATATTCATTTCATCGCCCACGTCGTTAACATCAGAAAGCGCCCCGGGAAAATCTTCAAAAAAATCATCGCTTTGCGTATTAAAATTCTCCTGGTCGTCCCTGTCCGGTTGGCCTGATACTGTTCTTATCGTTGTCGTGATTTGTTCAGCCATTTTTAAGTTAATCCTTTTATTTCAAGTTTACAGGTTGATTTTATGGGGCCTCTTAATGTCATTGTAAAATCGTGATACCACCCCAAGATATTTAAAGCCTGGTAGCTGGTCCCGGGATTGTTGCCCCAATAAATTGTTGGGATTGCGTCCACGCTTTCAAGGGTTTTCTGGATCCGGTCATAATCTGCCGTGTCGATTTCGACGTTAATGTCCATGTATTTTGAAGTATTGCCAGGCGCCAGATAGGTATAGCCGAAAGTTTCGTTTGTTTGCTTTTTAGCAAAGGACGTGATCCCGGTTTGCGCGTCCCATTTTGTGTCCCCGATATCCGTAACCCGACCGACCAGGGCATACCCTAAAGCCGGATAATATCCCCCGGCCGTGTTATGGGTTATCGTTAATTTTATGGTTTGAACGTGGCGGATACCAAATTCCACTATAATATCATGGCTATATAAAAAATCTTCGAAAAAATAGGACCACAAATCCCCGTACACCGCGGCATTTGGCAACTTGATCGCGCCCGTTGTCGATAGTAAAACGTCGTTTGCGTCGTATCGGTCCACCTGGTAAGTCTGGCCGACCATGCCAAAAAGACCGATCCCCGTACATCGGTTTGCATTGAACACCTTCACAATTTTGCCCGCGTCCGTGCTTTCCGTTCCATCGGCCGCGGTTTGGGTCCCGATAAAACTGTCGCCCCATTTCCAACGATTTGCCGCCCCGGTATAAAGCCAGTTTGTCCCGGAATCGTCCGGCGGATATTCGTCCGTACAACCCAATACGCAAGTAAATTCCTTAATGGGCGCCGCCATTGCCTGACAGGTCCAAACGGCGGTCCCGTCCGTGACGGTTTGCCCTGCCACCGTCGGCCAGGTCGGCGCGGATCCGCCGGACGTCCCCGCCGTGGAACAAACATAAATAAAACCGTTATGAATTGCGGGCGTGACCCGGTCCGTTAATATATAGGCCGTCGTTGTGGCATGGGCCACCGGTAAAACCCCGTCCTGGTATGACACCTTGACTGTTTGCGCTGCCGTGTAGGTTGTCGCCTTGTTATATTCCGCCAGGGCGGACGCCGTTATATTGCTACTGACTAAAATCGCATTTGTTATGGTTTCCGGGCGTATTATTTTCATTATTAGACCACCGTTAAATCTTCGTTTGAGTTTCGAACAGGGATCCCGTTCAAATGAAATTTTTGAATTTTCGATCGCATCAAAGCAATGTCCATTCGTGCCGTTTGATTTTCAGATCTTAAAAGCTTTAATTCTACCACCACCGGCGCCAGGGCCGCGGCCATGATTTTGCCCGTATCATTATTGGAATGAACGGCCGCGCTTGATTTAAAATTGATTAATTCCGGGCCTTGTTCGCCGACAATTGAAAGGCCCAGGGCGTCACCACCACCCGCATACCCGGGAATATTTAAACTTTTTCCTAATAGTTTAATATCCTGGGCAATGGACGCCGGGGACGTTAAGCCGAAAGCGTCCGCAAGTTCGGCTTTATCAAACATGGAAGAATTTTCCCACCATGTAATATGGCTTTTGTCCAGGGTCCCGGCCGGTAAATTATATTTTTTATTCAAACCCGCAATTGAATTTGTATAGTCGGTTGTCGTGGTCCCGGATCCGGTCCCCGAATCAAAGGTTGTAATGGTATCAACCCCGTTTTTGTCCGTGGTTATATTAACGACCAGGCCATTTAAAGCCGTCGTTAAATCTAATAATTTACTGTTTAAATTATTGAAAACCGCGCCGTCATTCCATAGATTATTAAACCCGTCAAACGCCGTTGTAAAAACCGTATTTGTTAAAAGGTTTGTCATGCTTGTATTGGTAAAATCAATGGCCGTATTAATAGCACCCAGGGCGGTTAATTGTCCGGCCGGGTCCCCAAGATCCAAAAGCTTGACCTGGGCCTTTGAAAAATCTTCAACTTTTTTCAAGGTGCTTAAGACGTCGCTTTCTATGGCTTTGTATTCAAAAAAAGACGTGGTCGATTGTTCTTTATAGGCCAACACCTGGCCGGATAAATCGACCAGATCTTTTGCACCGGCGGCCCTGTCGGCCGCTTTATTGGGGCCGGTTGACATTGCCAGAACACCCGCCGCCTGGAAAGCCTTATAAGTATTTTTAAATTGTTGGTCCGGGCTTAAAGTTGACGATTGCCCGATAATGGAAAGACGGGCCGCCGCCAGACTTTCCCCGATATCCTCAAAGGCTTTTGCCGTATCTTTTACAATATCGGCAAGCGTGACCAGATCCGCGGCCGCTTCTTCAACCGAAACGCCCCAGGCGCCCGCGCCGCTTATAAACTGGCCCGGCGATAAACCCAAAACACTTTTAACAAAATCGGCCTGTTTTGTACTGGATCCCAGGTCCGCCCCATACTTTGAACCAATGTTCATTCCCGACCATTCGTTTTCCATGCCAAAAATATTGGCTTTTGCCCCGCCGATTGTTTTTAAATGTCCGGAATACATATCCAGGGCCGAAACCTGCATTAAGGTATCGACAATCGTTTTGACCCCGCCCTTTAAACTTTCCACCCCGGATATAAACGTCGCGTTTCCTGTTGATTTAACCGCCGTATATAGTTCGTCAAAAAAGGTTGTGATCTGTTCGCCCTGGGACGCTATCCCCTGCAATTTTATTTGATCGCTCGACCATACAAAACCTTTGACCGCGTCGGCCATGGCGTTAATTTTATCCGCGCCGCCGGATCCCAAATCTTTAATGGTTGCCCAAAAAATTTTATCCTGGCTTGTTTGCAGCTTGGAAAGATCGTCCACCGTGGCGTTATTTGCCTTCAAGGACTCCGTCAAGGTTTCAAACCCTTCTGACAAGGTTTTAACCGGTTCGACCACCGGGTCCATTTCTAAATCCGCTACCACCTGGTCAAGTTCCCCCAGGGCGCCGGACACAATGGCAATTTGTGTAAAAGCATCAACCGCGGATAAAGAAAAATCCGTCATTCGATCATTGAATTTTTTTATAAAATCATCGGTCGTTTGAACGGTTTTAGCAAACAGGGTCAAGGCGTCCCATTCATTACCACCGGACGGCAAGATTGCCGCAAAAAAAGCCGCGTTAAATGTATCCGCCATGGTTGAAACTTGCCGGGTAATATCACTATAAACCGGAACATTAATTTGCGGCAACACATTAGGCCCACCGGGCGAACCGGGCGCTTCACTATAACCAGTAGATTCGGACGCGTTTTCCCCTGTGGGTGTAATGTGTGGAATAGCAATATAATCTTGAACCTTGCTCCCTGTGACCACATTAAATGTTTTGTCTGTTGTGCCAGCACTTGGAAGTATATCCGTTAAAATTGTCCCGACCAAATCGGAAAAAACGTCCTTGGATAATTGTTTAAAACTGCCCTCAAAATCACCCCCGCCGATTGCCGCATTTTTTCCATAAAATTTATATTGTTTTAATACGTCGTTAATACTGGTCGTTGTGACCGCGTCCAATTGAGCGAAAACAGTATCGAAATATTGGAACATTGTATCCTGTACTTTTATCGAATCAGTACCAAAATCAACGGTTGAAATCTGATAATCAAAATTTTTGCTCGATATACCACCCGCCCCCTGGGTATAATCAAAGGGCATTTCGTCAATGTTCGGATTTCCTTTTATTTTCCAATAATCTTTATCGGATCCCATGAATGACATGGCCGGGTGCTTTTCTGCCATTGAACTAATAACCTTGCCGATTATAATGCCAGCTATTGCACCAAAACCCGCCATAGCTACACTAGACATTATGCCAGCGCTACCAGCACCCCAACCGCCGCCGCCAATCGTTCCGGCTTTTCCTATACCCAGGCCATACGCCGTATTGCCCGCCGTTGCCATGGAACCAGGGATCCCGGACGCCGTGGCAAAACTACCGGCCGGAACATTGCCCCCAAATAAGGATCCAAAATTTTTTAAAGATGATAATTTGTCCATAATGCCGCCGCCAGAACCGCCCGCCATATCGCCAAATTTTGTTCCCTTCCAGGACAAACCCGCGGCGGATCCAATGTCCATGGCAATGGGGACGATCAATTTTTGCGCGATCAAATCCGCGGCCATTTCGGAAACGGTCCGCTTGACAATATCTGCCATGGTTTCCCAGGCGTTACCCCAATTATCTATAATATCGGCCGTGTAGTCCTGGACCGTGTCGGAAAAATCTTCGTAGTCGTCGGCCTGTTCAGCCAGCGATTTTTCAAGGGCCTGTTTTTGTTCTTCCAGACCCGCGTTATGTTTATCCGCCCAATCTTGATAATATTCTTCGGGATCTATTTTTGCGCTTTCCCGGTCAATAGAAAACCAATCATGTAAATTTTGTTTTTCTGGCGACACGATATTTCTTTGCGCTGTCTCATATTGCTTTAAAGCATCAATGGCCCGTTGCATTTCAAGGCCCTGGAAATTGACAAATTCCGAAATATTAATCTTGACCGTGTTAAGACCTTCATTCCACCCGGTAAAATCCCCATCATATGACGCATTATTGAAAGCAGTTAAAGCGGCGGCCGCTTCAGTTGCCACCGGCGCCAATTGCTTTAAACCTTCAACCTGTTTTAAAATGGCGGCCTGGCGATCTTCTAAAGCCTGGACTATTTCCGGATCCGGGACCGTCCCTTCCATATCTTTAAGCTGTCGGCTTAAAAACTCATATTCTGTTTGCAGGGTTTTGACCTGGTTAATTTGCCCGGCCGTTAATTCTTTAAGATCGCCAAAAACTTTAATCCAGGCGCCAGCACCGGCCCCGATAATTGCACCGGGCGCGCCGCCAACCCTGAAACCAATCGCGGCCCCGGCGGCCAGTTGCCAATATTCCATCATTAATTTAAAGCCGGTTGAATCCGTAAATTCTTGAACCTCTTTTCCCATGTTCTTAATATGGCCCGGGACGTCCTGGGTCAAAAATTTATCATTTTTGACCACCCAATCCGTCATATGACCCACCATTTTAATGATTTGCGGCGACGTCTGGACCACGGCCGACATAAGCCGGGCTTTAACTGCATATTCAAGATTGGTAAATTGATCAATCGCTTTTTCGCTTTGTCTGAGCCATTTTTCATCTATCACAAGGCCCAGGTCCAAAAACTCTTGACGCATATCGTCCAGGGCGGCGGATCCGCCCTTGACTAAATTGGTCATTTTTATACCGGCGGTCCTGGAAAAAGCGGCTGCCGAAAGCGCTGTTTTATCCGATTGGTCCTCGATCTTGCCCAGGGTATCAAGAAAAATTTCAAGGGCCTTATCCGTGGATCCGGCCGCGATCATCTGTTCTTTTAAAACGCCATTACCTTTTGATAAAATGGTATTTAAAGCGCCGGTCCCCAAACGCAATTCCCCAAGTCTTTTTGAAAAAGCGCCTAACCCCTGGTCAAGTTGTGCAACCGCGACCCCGGACCGATCCGCCATAAAACGGTATTCTTGCAATGATTTTGTAGTGATCCCGATTGTGTCGGCGGTCTTTGCGATACTGTCGGCGGCTTCCAGGTTCTTTTTAACAAAATAACCCAGGCCAGCGGCCCCGGCCGCCGCACCCATGGCGCCATTAAAAGATAAAACCGAATCCGTGACCTTTTTTAATCCGGATCCCACTTTTTTAAACGCGCCACCCGTTAAATTTTTGGCCGTTAGGATAATTTCAAGTTTTGTATCTGACATCTGTTTTATATCCTTTTGCCGGATAGTTTGGCTTTAAAGTTGCGTCTTATATTTGCCCCGGCCTTTGTCTTATTTGCCGCCCAAAATGGATCTATGATCGGACGGCCTGGCGTGGTTAATGACCGGGTCGATTTTCTTAAAAAAAAGGGCGTGTCCCCGCCCTCGATCTTGCCTAATTTTGCACCCCGGCCAATGATCCAACCTTTTTGATCCGGCGTGATAAGCTGTGTAAATCCTTCTTGGTGTTTTTTAGCCAGGCGCCGCAAACCGGCCGGACCCGATTGAATAAACCCGATTTCAATCGTAAAAGGGTTTTGGTCCGTTACGCGATACCGGACCCCTGGGCCTAATTTTGCCAAAGGTTTGCGGTTTTTGTTTCGAAATAAATTTCTGGCGATATGGCTTAAGGGTAAAAGATCCCGGCCGCCTGGCGCGCCGCGGGATAAATCATGCTTTAATTTTTTTCTAAGCCTGAAAGCCTCAATCTTTATGGCCGTGTTCATGGCTTTTTTGCTTTTTGTCTTGTATCTTTTTATGGCCGCCTGGGCTTTGGTCGCGCCCTTAACCGACATTTTAAGCAGATTATTCATTTTTCAGCCTTATAGATTCAAGCGCTTTGATTTTTTGTTCCAGGCCCCGGGACCGATAAAGGCCATGGTCCCGGATTGCCTGTCGCATTTCTCTGTAGTCAAGACCGATCAACCCCATTGGCCCGGCCCTGTATTGTGTCCTGATTTCCTGGTAAATGTTCCAGGCGTCAAAGTTGACTCTTTTTAACTCTGGCGCCTGGCCGTGTTCACAAGACAGACACGTTTTTTTTTCACCATTACAGATTTGACAATATTCTAATCTTTTTTTGTCAAAGAAGAATCCGTAATGGTCTTGGAGTTTTTTAACTCTTTGGGGTCCCCGTATGTTTCTTTGAGCAATTCCGCCCAAATTTCTTGAACCATCTTTAAATCGCAATCGTCCAAAAATTTTAGATCCTCTTTGCTCAAAACAAGTTCAAGGGCTTTTTCGATTGCATCGTCGGCCGTTTCATATATCGGACGACACGCCAAAATAGTATAACCATATTTTTTAAAACTCTTGATTTCTTTTCTTGTCAAAGACCGGATGGAAACCAGACGGGATTTTTTCCCGTCCGGTTTTGTTATTTTAAATTTCCGCATTTTTCAAAATATCCTTTCAAAGATAATTTTTTAGATTAATTAAAAAAAACCCGTTACGCGTGGGCTATTGCTTAAGCGTGGGCCACCGCATTTGTTAAAACTATCTGAAAACTGGTCGCCTGGGCCGCGTCGTCATAGAAAGCAGAAAAAGGCAATGATATGGCGATCCCCTGGGGACCTTCAATCCCGGGACTGTTGCGCTCGTATTTTACTTCCGGAATAGTGATCGCAAGAACCGCCGCCCCATTGGTAAAGGTCATAACGATAGCGCTTTCCGTGGAATTAACCGCTTTTTCCAAAAGGGTCGTATCCTCAAACATGGCCGCAAGATTGCCGCCAACCGTATAAATACCGTCGGGCAGGGATCCGCGGACACTGGATCCGCCGATAACATATTGGCTTGTGTCCAGACCAAAATTAATATTACAGTCAATTGACTTGGCGTTATTAATAGCGCTTCCGCCCTCTGTCATTGCCAGATGTCGATTTTTAAGCCTTGAAAAACTGGGCGTGGTTGCCCCGGCATGAAAAGACGCCGCGGCGATTGTTTCGACGGCCCCGATAACGTCAAAGGTTGCCAAAAGTTCGCCCTCAACACCGGCGGAAAAACTCATACCGGAAATTTTGCACCCGGTATATTGGAAAAACTTATCCGTGGCAAGTTCCGCAAATTGGTGTTCAAGCGTAAAACTGCTTCGTGCGGTCCCGGCTTTAAATGTATGGGTATATGGATCCGTTCCGGCCGTAACGGGCGAACCCAAAGCCAATTGCAACCAGTACCAAAACGCGATCGAATCAACCGGGACAACAATTTTTCCCCCAACATCAATATTCCCGGAAAAAGGTTCGGGCGGATTAAGATTTCCGCGAATTGTTTTGGGCGTTTCCTGGGATCTGGACCCCTTAACACTTGATGAATTTACCGACATTGAAAACCCGACGGTCGCGATTGTTTTAAAAGCTGATTCTATCCCAATCAAAACCGTTGCCTGGGCGCCTGTTTGAATTGTCATTTTGTTTTAACTCCTTTATTATTCAAATGGATTTGATCCCGCGCCGATCGCGTGGGGTTCTGTAATTACAATTTGCATATTGATTGATACATATGGAAAATTATCAATCGTGTTATAGTCTGATATAATGGCGTGGATTTCGGTATTTGCCGGGATATTATCTTTAATAACGTCCAGGGCATACCCCCGCATGATTTCGACATTCCGGCCGCCGGTAAATCGCACCACACCGGCCGCGGACACTGGCTTTGTTGAATCATACACCCCACAAGATACCTCTATGACGTGGCTTTTATTTGGTTGTCCCACCCCGGCAATTTTTGACCCGGGAAAAACAATAATCAAAGGGCAATCGTCAGACTCTGGTTCGTTCCTGGGATCGCAATTTTCCAGGATTGTGACGTCCTGGCCGTAAGTTGCCACCCCCCAATTTGTCAAGGTTGCGTCCGCCGCCAGGGCCGCGGTTAAATCTTCAATTATGGTATTTATGGCCGCCATGATGAAAACCTCTCCCCCTTTGATATGGGAATGGATAAAATAAAACCGTTGTCTTTGTCATCCAGGCCCGTTTTTTTGTCGCCCGTAATTTTCCAGACCGTCCCGTCAATAGTAAAGGAATGACGATAACCCGGGCTTGATACATCGGTTTTTTTAACGTGGATTATGGCATGATCCCCGGGCGTTTTATCCTGGACCGTATAATCGACAATGGCCGATATTTCCGAAACCGTGGCCCCGTTGTTATAGGATACCGTTTCGGCCAGTTCGTCCGTGTTAAAAGGCAAACAAAGATCCGTTGCAAAATCCTGTTTTAAAGTTGTCATTTAATCACTTTCCGGCCGGTTTTTTGGCGATTGGTTTTTTGGTCGCTTTTTGTTGTTCCAGGCGTTTTTTAACTTCCGCCTGTATAGCGTCCTCTTTTTGTGCCGCTTCTAAAGCCAAACCCGCGGGCGTTAATTCAAGGCTTGCCAGCGTGATCTTGTCCGGATCAATTAAAATGATTTCCCCGGCCTTAAACTGGACCGGCTTAATAATTTCAAAAAGATTTTTTTCACCTTTAACCACGGCCAGAAATCCGACCCGCCGGGACGCCTGTTTGATTGTCAATCCGATCAAACCGGCGGTAAGGTTTATAATTGCTGTTGTGATATATTCTTTCATATTGTTAAAACCTCTTTTTATTTTTTTGATACCGTTTGGTTGTGGACCCAGGGCGCCCCGGTCTTTGTTCTGGTATCATTTCTTGACCAGGGGACCCGGGATCCGGATTAAAAATGGTATCATTTCGGGTTTTATGTCATTGTTACAAGGCAAGCGCCTTGCCATCTGCCCAGGCCAACATTTCTTGACGCGTCGATCCCGTATTGGTGGGCGTTATTGTCAAATTCATATTCAGAACCAAACCCTTTGACCTTAAGCGCAACTTCGCTTTCTTCCTGTCTGATCAACGGTTTGATTTTGCCATCTGCCCGGAATACCGCAAAAGAGCTTGTCCAATCCGACAACCTGGCGTTTGGAACCACTGAAATATTAATACCTTGCTGTCTTACCCCTTCAAAGGCGGTTTGACTTGCCGCTACCTGTGACGGCGTGGCCGCCGCCGTAACGGCGCTTTGCCATAAGGACATGGGGACCATAACCAAAAAGTTTAAAGCGTCCTCGTTCATCGGATCGCCCTGGTCGTCCTTAAATCCCATAATCGCGGTTATGGCTTGCATGATACAAATTTGCATTTCTTCAACGCCCGGAATTGTTATGGACCCGGCCGTTTCCGCTGGCAATGTTGAAATATCAATTGATAAATCATTGGATTGTGTCCCGGAATCGCCCTCGCTGTGATCCGTATCAAAATAATACTGGCCGTCATAGCAGGCGGTTGACGCCCCGGACAGAATCAAAGTTGATAAAAGGCTGGCCCAATGGCTATTGCCCTTAGTCGCAAACTCCTCGATCCTGGCTTTAATCTGGCCCGTCTTATCGCGTTTAAGATCCGAAACAAGCAGTTTAATCGTTGCTTCATATAATTTATTTCTGATCTGTAAAGAATTTTCGCCAAACCCTTTGGCATTTCTGCCGCCAACCCATTCGCGCATGGCCGGGGACATATTCAACCATGGATATGTTTCAATTGCTGAGTTTGACGTGAAAAAGTTTGAAATTGCGTTTACCCAACCCATACCCGCAAAGGCCGCAAGTTGCATAAAATACCATCCAATGACCTGTTTTTCCGTAATTAGCTTGCTCATTTTTCATTACCTCATTATTTTAAAATTAATATTATTTTTTTATTCAATTTAGCCCGGGCAAACTTTTAAGCTTCTTTTGCCCAAACCCCGGCCAGTTTTGAAACAATCCAGCCCGTCGCGTCGCCGTACTCAACGTCGATAAAATCCCCGCGCTGTGCGGTTGTTTTGGTATTGGCAATGTCCTTATTATCGGTCGCTGTCAGATCCGGACCGCCCAGGCCATCATTTGCATTTGGTGACACTGTGACGGCTATCGTGCCGTAGGCCCCGGCGTTTACAACCCTGGCTTTGAACCCGGCCACCGCGTGGAGTGTAATAGTTTTGGCGTCTACTGTGACAAACAAGACCTTTGCCGTATCCTGGGCGTCCAGGGTCTTATCATCGGCCACCGTTTCCGCCGTCAATCCGGCATGGGGATCGACCAGGCGGTCAACGTCGAATTCTACAATCATGTATCCGGATGCAACAAAGCGCCGGGTAAACCCGACAAAAACGCCGGACGTTTTCAAGAATGAAAATGTGTTATCGTCCTGGGCATAAACCGGCAAATCAAGGTCGGTAATAACCGCGCCCGAAATGGCAAGTTTTACGGCGCCGCTTTTTTCGGTCCGCACATTAACAGCGGCGGCGGCCCCGGCGGAATTGTCCGCCTTTGCTTCGGCAAATCCGCCGAATTTATCCGCGCTTGTCAATGGCCTGGCGTGGCCGCTGGCTTTTACAATACCGACGGCGGCCCCTTCGAAAATTATATCCGCGGCAATAACGGGATATTCGTTTCGATCTCCTGTTTCGAAATCTCTGGGCGTGTTTTTTGTTAAAGTTGTCATTTTTTTTTACCTCATATTTTTAAATTAATAGAAAATTTATAGTTTTTTTGTTCCCGGCGGCCGGTCGTTATCGGCGGCCTATTTGCCCCGCACTTTTACGCTTCCTTTTTCCATGGCGACCCGGTAGGCGTGAAAGCTTTTATAATCTTCAAATTCTTCCTGGATTTCCGGGCTTTTTTCAAATTCCGCCTTGCAGTTTTCCAAGGTTGCGGGCAATTCTTTTTTGACGATCGGCGCCGGATCCGCCGCGGCATGGGCGGCCGGTTTGATCTTGTCCGCAACAAGATTATTTCCGGCAATGTTCCGGATCTCTTTTTCCGCCGCCAAAACTTTAACCGCGGCCTGGGGTCCGGTTGTCTCTCCGTCAAACATCAAATCATTAATCATTTTTTCATGTCCGGGCATGGCCTGGGCAGATACGGAAAGAATCCTTTCATTTTCTGCCGTTGCCCCTTCTTTTAAGACGTCGCCCCGTACTTCGGCCGCGCCCTCATCTTTTAAGGCTTTTGCAATGTCCGGATTTTCTGTTTTGATTTTTTCCAATGTTATTTCCACTTTTGCTGCTCCTTTCCGGGCGCTTTGCGTCCCGGGTTTGTTTGACTGGATCATTTCTTTTAATTGATCCGGTACATTTTTAAAGTTTTCGATCCTGTTAGAAAATTTATCGTTAAAATTTTGGGGATCCGTTTGTCCCTGTATGCTGTCGCAAAATCCCAGGGCCAAAGCTTCTTTTGCTGTCATCCAGGTTTCGGCGTCCATCATGTCCACAACCTTATTTTTATCAATCCCGGTTTTATCGGTATAAACACCAACCAGGCTTGATTTGATTTTGTCCAGAATTTCCGCCATTTTCAGCATGACGCCCGCTTCCCCAAAGGCGCCGCCGGACGGATTATGAATCATCATAAAGGCATTGGACGGCATGATAACTTTGCCCGCCATGGCAATAACCGACGCAATGGACGCGGCCAGGGAATCAACAACAATGGTTATATTTGCCGCATGGGTTTTTAAGGCGTTATAAATAGCAAGACCGGCAAAAACCGATCCGCCGTCCGAATAGATCCGGACAATAATATTACCGACGTCCAGGCGTTTTAAATCCCGGACAATGTCCCCGGCGTCCAGGTCGTCCCAATAATCGCCGATAATGCCGTAAAGTAATAATTCCGCCGTGTCCGCCCCTGCCTGGTTTTTGATTTCATAATCATTTTTATTTAATTTTTTGCTCATTTGAATTATTCCTCTTTGTCTGGTCCCTCGATTAATTTATCCGCCAGTTGTTTTTTTCGTTCCTTGACTTGCTGGATATGGTTCTTTTCCCAATCCTGGCCCGTCATTTCTGTCGTTTCCTGTTCAAGCGTGGAAAATTTACCGTCAACCCTGGCCGCCGCCGCTCTGACTTCTTTTAGTTCATCAATCTGGCCCTTTGCGGTCCCGATAAAATCGGCGTTTAAATAGGCCGCCCGGATCGCCGGATCCGCAAAAAACCCCGGCGCGGATATCCGCCCGTTTACGACGGCTTCATACATAAAAACCTCATAAACAGGTTTTAAAAAATTGTCGGTTAAAAATTTTCGTTCGGTTGCCACATAACGATAAAATTCAAGAAGGGCCGCGCGCGCCGCGGAATATGAGCTTGTAAAATGTTTTATTAAAATTTCAAAAGGAATTTCAAGGCCCGCCCCGATTTGCCGTTGAATTGCCTGGACGAAAGGGTCGAAATTTGCGTTAGGTCGGCCCGGGTTTGCGTCGTGGACTTTGTCGCCGCCGTCAAGTTCGACAATCATTCCCGGACCCATTTTATAATCTTTATCCGCGGCCGCGGCGTTTGTTTCCCCGCCAATATTTGAATAATCAAAACCACCGACCGGGCCGTCGGTTTCGACAAAAACAGTAAAATAGGCGGATATCACCGCGGCCATAATTTCCGCGTCGGAATACCGTCCAAGTTGCTTAAATAATTCAATCACCGGCGCCAGATCCGGAACCCCCCGGGATTGTCCCGGACGTGGCGGATTGTATAAATGCAAAACATTTCTTAAGCCGGTTTTTTCTCCAAAGGCTTTGAAATCTTCCCATTCATCACCACCCGGCGCCGCAAGGTTGCCAGGATGGCGTTTTAAAATATGATAATTTTTCGGCGCGCCATATTTGTCTTTTTCAATGCCGCCCGCCAGCGTGTCCGTATCGGTTCCGTTGTCCTTATTACAAACCCGGTCCGCTTCTATGATCTGTAAACACAAATCATAAGGGACCCCGGGACGTGGGACCCTGGGCAATAAAACAAAGACGTCCCCGTTTTCTTTTTCCTGACCATAAACCATTTTTAAAATGCCGGTCCCGGTCAAGGTTCGCGCAAGATCGACGTTTTTTGAATCCCAAAAAAGACGCCATTCTCTTTGAATGGTTGCCTCCCACACGTCGGCCTGATCATCGGAATAGTTCAAAACCTCCCGATCAATACGCGATTGTAACCGCATACCCGTACCGACAACATGGGTTAATTTTGTTTTTAAGGCGCCACCGGCCAAAGGATTATTTCGGCAAAGATCCCGGGACCGTTCGCGCAAGGTTGCAAGATCCCCCAAGATATCGGAATCCGCATCATTTCCCATGGTTTGCCATTGTTTTAAAGCGCGCCGGGTTTTGCTGGCGCCGTCGTATGAATTAATAATTTCTAAAGCCATTCTGGCCCGGGCGCGCTTGACCGCGCGAACAGGCGAAAAAATCCCGACAAATTTATCAATTAAGTTTTGTTTGCTTTCTGGCGATTTTAGCATGGCGTCGCACCTGTCAACCTGGGACCGCCGCCCCGGGTTAATCTTGAAACCATTATATTATATTTTTCAATATTGGCCTGGACCGTTGCCGCGTCCGCCCGGGTTACTGTCTGACTCCCGATCGTGTAGGTCTGGCCCCTTGATACCGCTTGCCCGGCCGTGATCCACAAATCGAGCATGGTTTGTGCCGTTTCTAATGAGATAACACCCATAAAAAAGAATCCTTTTTATTTTTTCATTTTAAAAAACTCCATTTTCAAAAAACTGTTATTTACTGAATGCCCGGATTATAACCCCGGTTTTTTGGAAAAACGGCCAGGCGTCGAAAAGACATCACAAAGAAACTGTTAAGGAACTGTTAAGAAACTGTTAAATTCCTTGACACGCAAAAAAGGCGTATTAAAGCGCAAAAATAGTCTATTTTAGACAGGTATGATAAATGATACGCGAAAAAGATAAAAAAACTTGATTAAATTATTTGACAAAGCAAGATTAATCATATAGATTATCCATAATACAAATAAACATTAACACTAAATAAGGATAATCAAATGATTCAAACAATACCGGAACTAAAAAACACGATCAAAAACGGATCCATTTTAACCGACGGGAAAACACAAATAATTGTCGAAAGATTGGCAAACAATATTATAAAAATTGACGGCCGCTTGATTTCCTGGAAAACCCTTCAAGACGTTATATTTAATTCAGACTACAAATTGATAGTAGATAACACCGAAATAAAAACAAATGATCGAAATCACGGCGGCCGCCGCCTGGCCCGCCCGGGAAAAAAATTAGGTCGCCCGGCCAAAACAGATACAAAAAAGGCGGTTTCTTTTTCCCTGGCAAAAAATGAAATTGAATTAATTGACATTCATTGTAAAAATTTGAATATTTCCAGATCCGGTTTTTTATCCATTCTTTTAAAATCATATAACAATTAATAAGACACCCCAAAAACAAAAAGGCCCGCCAGGATTTAAACCCGGCGGGCCTTTTTTATGCTCCCCATTTAAAAATTTATACCTTTCAAAAATACAGCCAAACCGCCCAACCAATTAAAAAGCAATTCAAAGCGACCATAAAAATATCCCGCTTTTTCACGCCTTAATTTCCTTTATATTCCAAAGCATCACGCCAACCCATCGCGAACCCTTCGCGAAAACTTTGTTGTCTTAAATACAAGCGCATCGGATCATCAATATCCGATACCGGCATTTCCATGACTTTTGCTTTTGTTTTTTTAAAATCATCAAAATACTGTCTTTGTTCAATTTCGATTTCTTTTAATTTTTCTTTTAAATTTTTCATAATTATCATCTTTTTATATTATTTAGTGTAATGTAATGGTCACCAGCGGGGTTGTTTCCGTCTGGTGCAACTTTTTATTAGCGGTTATGAATTTTTAATGGCATGGTCAATAGCTTCACGGAGTGTTGGTTTAAAAGCATGCTTCTCTACTAAAAATGTAGACTCCAAATCAAACGCTTCATTTCCAGATTCAATGTTTTGAAATCCATCAGAGGCAAACGCCCACATACCGTTATCATTATTTATAACTGCACCACCAAATTGTTCTTCAAGCCAATTAAATCTTTTTGTGTCATCCATTCTTTTCTCCTATAAGCGGTTAATCCGCTAAATACATCAATTACCGGATTTTTTTTCATTAGCAATTTCTAACAAAATATCCGCATGACACGGTTTCCCGATCTTGCACCAACACGCCAAATCTTTGCCCCGGATTTCTTCAATATTATCAAGTATGGCCGCCTTTTTTTCAGGGATCCCGGCGTGGACACCGTCAACCGTCAACCAGATTTTAAAAGCTGTGACGGTTTCCGCGGCCGTTCGATCTTCAGTAATTTTAAAAGGGTTTCCAAACTTGCTACCCCGGCCGACATAAACCGTATTAGGCGGCATTTTCCACCCCTTTGTCCTTTTTCTTTGTATTCTTTTTGGCATATTATCCCCTATCTTTTATAAATTCCATTTTAGCCTTTAACCCGGGCCGCTTGCTTATATGTTTTATATACTCCCCATACTTTGCCGACGTCATAATCTGGATAGTATTTTGTTGCGCTTTCAAGCTTTTTAATTCCATGGACATATCAGAACACCAGGCCCCAAAATAACCGACCAAAATAGTTAAAATTATTAATGCCATGGAAAAAATTATTAATAAGACTATTTTCATTTTTCCCCCTTTTTTTTAAGCCGCGTATAATGCTTAAACCATTCGTCGATATTCTCTTTATGAGCCAGCCAGCGGCCGTTTTCTGTTCTTATCGGCATACCGGCCGCCCGCCAGCGGTTCAACTTTTTAACCCCGGCGCCATTTAAAAATGCGGAAATTTCATCCCGGCCGTCTAATAGCCCGCAATCTGTCATTGCTGAATACCTTTTGATATGACTTTGCCTTTCTTGCCGCCGGTCCGCATAGACCCGACAATATGGGATAATGACGGGGACCATTCCGGATCTGAACAAGCCGCCGCGATAACTTCACAATCGAGCAAATGATTATCCCGCCGGATCTGGACCCACTTCCAAACCCCGTTACGGTTTTTTTCTTTTTTTTCGGCCGTGATTTGTTGCGCGTAATCCATGCCGGTATCCGCGTGTAATGTCGTTACCTGATCCGATCCTTTAACCTTGTCCGTCGTCATACGTTGCCAAAAAATAGATTTTAATACATGGGTATTTAACCAATATAAAACCAGGCCGCCACCCATTAATTTTCTGGCCTTTTTTTGGCCGCCGGGCGTTTTATCAACAACCGTTGTTTTTAATTTCGTGGCCTGGGGTTTTGACGCGCCCTTTGTTGCAAAGGCTGTATAACCGCCATTCCGCCGAATATACGAATACACTTCCTCTGTTTTTGTCCAATCATCGTCGGCCGCCACCCCGCCGCCGCTGTCAATCCCGGCCCGCGATATCCCCATGGTTTCACCATTTCCGTTTTCAACCGGATAACGCGTTTTAAAAATCAACGTGTCAACATCGGCCCAGGTCGTAAAATATCCATATTGTACTAAATGGCTTTTATTTTCATCAAACCAGGCCCGGACCACAAACCAGAAACCATATTTTTGAACGTCAATCCCGGCCGTCAACCACCTGGCGGCCTTTGGGACCACGCCACCCGGCAAATCAATACAATGATCAAGGACCCCCTGTTCGTCCTGCAAAATAGATTCATCCGACCAGGGCAGGGCCTCATAAGAATTTTTAAAATCCTGCAATTTTATGGGATCGTCCAAACCCAATAAAAAAGCGGATACAATTTCCCCAAAAGTTATAAAATAAGATATCCACGCCGGGATATGAAATCCGATTGTTGCGGGCCTATATGTTCTTAAATAAACGTCCATGGATATTTTTTTGCCCCGGGCCATCCATACGCCTTTTTTAACTGCTTTATCCCGCAAACCTTCATCCCATTTACCCGCGCAATGTTTACATTTATACCAGGCCAGATTTTTGTTTTTGACTTCCCGGGGATCTGCTTTTGATGCACCGTCCCACTTGATCCCCTTAAATTTCATTAACTGCATACCGTCGCACAAAGGACACCTGACAAAATAATCGAAAATAATGTCCATTGCATTTAACTCTTTCCAGACGTTCCCGCTTTCAAGGGTCGGCGTGGATATTTTAATAAATTTTGATTTCCCCCGAAACGTGGTCAACCGCTTGTCAATTAATTCGAGCGCCCCGGTTTCCGTTTTGCCTGGATCAAATCCGGGTTTGTCGATTTCATCGGCCACCGCGTACTGTATCGACTTGTTTGCAAGGGTCGCCACCGACCGCGCCCAACCAAAAAAAACAGTCATATGCGATAATTTAATTCTGTGAATTGACGTATCTTTATCTTTTGGGGTCAAGTATTTTCGCAAGCGTGGCGCCGACGTGATCATGGGCAATACCCGATCTTTTGAATTTTCTTCGGCCGTTTTTTGATCCGGATAAATATATAAAACCGGACCCCAATCGCGATCAATACAATAACCGATAAAATTGTGGATGGCTTCGGATCCGCCGGTTTGCGGCGTTTTGCAAATTGTTACTTCCCGGATAAAGGACAGGGCGGCCGCGTCCATGATCCCGGTCAAATACGGCGTAACGTCGTTATGCCAGGCGCCGGGCAAAACTGACATGGTCAAAATTCTGTGCCGTTCCGCCCATTCAGACACCTTTATTTTTTTTCTTTTTCTATATATTTTTTTTTCAGCCCGGGAAAAATCAAATTCAATGGATAATTCTTTTTGTGGCATTACTTTTTTTAAGGATCCCCACAAATCAAACGAACACCACGCCGGGCGGCCATGATATTTGATACCTTGATCCTTATCTTTAAAAAGCTGATTCATAGATTAATTAATTCTTGAAAATCCGTTTATTTTCATCTGTTCAGCATTATAAACACTTTGCAGAACATTTTTTTTTGTTTCGCAATCAACCAAACTGGCAACATTAATTTTTGAAAAATCAATCCCGTCCACCATACAAACCAAATCAACCGTCGGGCGGCGGTCAACTTTTAATTTTATTGTGGCGGACACAATATCCAATTGCCTTGTGATATCGCACCCGGTATTATCAAAAAATTTTGTTTTATGAACATCAGAACTATTCAATTTTATTTTCATATTTTTATCCCTTTAATGAATGGACTATAAAAACCCTTTGTCGATTGCCAGGCTTTCCGACATGGTCAAAATAACGCCATCACCCGGGCCGCCGTCCTGATCCATTTCAATCAATAACTTTGGAAACCACGCCGTTATATCCCCGTTTGTGACCATTAACGCGCCCGGCGTATCCTTTAAGATTTCAACAAATATTTCGTATTTTCTACCCATGCACCCCCCTTATTTGATACCATTTGCACCCGGGACCTGGTCGCCCTGGGCGCGTTTTTGATACCATTTGTCGCCCTGGGCCGGTCGTCCTGGACACTTTTTTGATACCATTTTACAAACCCGACGCGGCGGATCCCGGCGAACCCCCGCGGAAATCATCTTTTCAAAGCCTGTTGACGGTCATTCTCAAAAACCTGAACCATACGCTTAAAATCCATGTCCGCTTCTTGTTTTCGAATTATCGTCCATTTGCTACTTGCAAATTCACTTTTCAGGGCGGACAGTTCCGCCCGGGTTTCTGATAGTTCTTTTTCAAGGGATAAAAACCGGGTCAATACATATTCAATGACCTTTGAACACGTCGCTATTTGTTTACCCTTCTTGATTTTTTCAAGCGCCTTTGCCGCTTCCTTTGACGGTCTAAAAGTAAAGGCCATTTTTTTTCCTCTCAAAAGTTGTGTTACATTGTTTAAGTTTAAACCCCATTCTATTAACGCCAGGTTCAGAATTAAAAACCCCGACCATATCAAAATAAATAGCATTTATAGAAATGCCGGTTTCATCTTTGAATATTGCAAGTTTTGAATTAACAAAATATAAAAGATCCATTTCAAATGCGGCCTGTTTTCCTTTTATTTCTTCAATTCCCAATGATTTTTTTCCCCGATCTTTGATCAAAAGTTTGATCAATTTTTCAGATTCATTAATTGACAAGGCCGTCGTTTTCCATTGATCAATCATTTTTTCCAAATCATTTTTTTTTATCCCCGCGTCGCACCTGGCGCCGCCGCACTCTGGACACCTAAAAACAATTTTCTCAAATTCTAAATTCCCCATAAAAGGTTTTGCATTTTCACAATCGCAAACTTTTATTTCCATTTTTTTTTAATCCTCCATAAATAAAACGTGATATGTTTTAACACCGGCATAGGTTGTCATTTGTTCGTTCAAAATTATATTTAATTCCGCCAGAAAATCCCCCATTAAATCCGGTTTGCCACCGACCAGGCCGATTAGATCCCGGGCGCGTACCTGGAACATATGCCGGAATCCTGTATCCAATACCGCGGCCCTGGCGGCCAATTCCGATTCAAAATCCGACCGGGGAATAAATTTACCTTCTGATTTTTCCCGGTCAAATTTTAGTTTTGCGATTTGTTCGTCCAGTTTTTCAACTTCCTTTTGTGCTTTCTGGTTTTGCAAATCTGACAGGTCCCCGATATCACCGGCCGCCCGTTTCAAATTACTGGCATACGCCCGGACCTCAGTTTCCGATACGGTCCTGTCGGCATTGGCGCGGATCATTCCTTTTTTTTCATCCCGATAAATTTTAGCCTTTGAAACTTTAAAACCTTCTTTATCCAACCTTTCCAAAACCTGGGCAAGATTTGCAAAAGCCACCGGCGCCGGTTGATCTTGATTTGCTGTTTTAACCATTTAAAAAACCTTTTAAGTTATTGTTAAAAATACAAGCCTTTAAAAAAGCCACCCCCGCCCCCCTTGTTCTGACCCCGCCCATTGCC
>Ga0307988_1000699_pt1 | contig 22073 bp, 15 predicted proteins | sample EllFjometagen183_FD_203166 | JGI IMG/M metagenome (GOLD analysis project Ga0307988, IMG submission 203166) | Marine microbial communities from Ellis Fjord, Antarctic Ocean - #183 | ecosystem: Environmental > Aquatic > Marine > Unclassified | place: Southern Ocean | collected 2014-10-08 | reverse complement strand
TAAAATCTTTTTCAGTTACAGGTATTCCTTTTAAGGCCGGGATGATTTTTTTCACCCTGCCGACTTCAACATCAATATATGTTCTTTCGGCTCAGTTGAACTCTGATACAGAGCTTGCTTCTGCAGCGATCATGCTATCCACAGTATTTTCCATTATTTCCATGTCTGCTGCGCTTTTAATTTAAATTTATTTTTCTCTTATTTTTGCTTTTTTTAAAAAATTATGAATACATGATATTCACAAACCAATGTTTGTGCAAAAGAAATCAAGCATGGATAGTTTTTTAAAGAAAGGATGTGCCGATTATGAGAACCCATACAACTATTATCCTCTTTTTAACTGTTTTAATATCTTTGTTTTTTTTCCAGACCCATTCTAATTCAACTGAATCTTCAAATGACCGGATTCTTAAGTTTGGCATTCACGTCAGTGCCATGGGAAAGTTGGACCCGCATTTAGCTGCAGGTTCTCAGGACAGGGCGTTTGCAGACATGGTGTTCAATGGGCTGTTACGATACAAGCCGGGAAATTCCCCCCACATTGAACCGGACCTAGCAAAAAAAATGCCTGAATTTGAATTGTTCAGGGGCAAACAGATATGGACGATTCATCTGCGTCGCGGTGTGATGTTTCATAAAGGCCCCAAAACCCCTTCCTATGAATTAACTGCAGATGATGTGATTTTTTCCCTGAACAAATCAAAAAATAAAAAATTCAGTGCCTATTCCGGCGAGTATACCGGTATGGTCATTGAAAAAATTGGCCCATACAAGGTTCAGATCATTCTGGACAAACCTGTTTCTCCCATTTTATTCTTCCCAAAGATCGCAAATTATGGCGGCGGATTCATAGTAAGCCAAAAAGCCATGGAAACCATGGGATATGATGCCTTTACCAAACATCCCATCGGAACTGGACCTTTTGCCTTTCAAAACTATGATAAAAAAGGGCATCTGTCCTTAAAGGCCCATCATGGGTATTTCAGGGGACGTCCCCTGTTAGATGGTATTCAGATACATTTCATCCCTGATGTTAATGATCGTTTAGAAGTATTAAAAAAAGGTGGGCTGGATGTTATCACAGGCTCTGGTAAAAAAGGATGGCCTGACTCTATTAAGGATGAAAAAAACCTTATTATTGATACCCATGGTGTAGGCGAGGTCGCGACACTATATTTAAACACTAAAATGAAACCTTTGGATGACATCAGGGTCAGGCAGGCCATTGCATTTAGCTTAAGCAGGCAATCTTTCCTCAGCACAATCAGCTCCAAAATCTCGGGAAGCGTTTATTCCCAAGTGCCGGATCAATTTCTGCCCGGAGGATTATCCAGGGAAGATGTCCTGGCCTTAAACCTCGAATATTTCCAAGACCTTGATAAATCAAGGCAACTGCTAAAGGAGGCAGGCTATCCAGATGGTTTTATCCTGGATGTTGTCTCCTCGGAAAAATGGATATATCAGACCTATTATAATGCACTCAAAAAACAGCTTGCAAAAGTTAACATAATCTTAAATGTAAAGATGGAAACCCACTCAAATATGCACAAACAAATACGACAAAGCCCTAAGCCCCTTGTGATCTACCCTGCATGGCGGCCCAATGCAGATGCCTATCTGACACGGTTTTTTCACTCTGATTCCATTATTGTCACGGGCAAAAAGCCGGACACTAATTTTGCCTTTTATGATAAAATTGACAAAATTATTGAAGCAGCCCGTTTAGAAATTGATCCGGAAGCACAAGTCAATCTCTGGGTTCAGGCCCAGATCAGGATATTAAATGACATGGCAGCATATCCAATCCTGTATACAAAACAGGTTTATCTAAGAAAAAATTATGTGGATTATGGACATAGCCTTGTTTCAACCATGTCTCTTTATCCCCAGTTTACTGAAAAAACAAATATAAATAAAATTAAATAGTTCTTTGGATGTTATTTTTTTGAACAGCTATGGATAATCCATGAAAACTTATACAAAAATACTTGTCACGACTCTGCCTTTAGTTCTTTTTTTCTTTATCGCAACGGTTGGCGTATCTTACTATTTTTCACGCAATGCCCTGACATATCTTGCTGAGGAATGGTTATCAACAAGGGCATCGGAAGCCATAGGGATTGTAAAAAAACATGAAAGCATCCTTCACAGATACAGTTTGGAAAACATTTCAGCAAGCGTTGTAAAAGCCAAGATGGATGCTGTAAAGGAAATATCTGCTATTAAAATTGGGAAAAAAGGGTATTTTCTTGTGATCGATACCCACGGCACCATAATATTTCACCCGGACAAATATTTAATTGGCATGAGCGTGGGTGCTAAAAGCTGGCACAGCCTTTTAAAATATGAAAGAGGACGCTTGTTTTTAAACTTTCAAAATGAAAAAGCGCTTGCCATCTACGATTTTTTCCCGGAATGGAACTGGTTTGTGCTTGCCATTGATCCTGAAAAAGATGTCTTTGGCCTGGCAGACCAGATGAAGCCATATCTTTTATCCCTTGGAGTCATTGCCGCCATTATTCTATCATTGGCTTTAATGGGCTTAAGCCATCGTCTCATGAAACCATTGCAGTCATTGGTTCAAGGGGCTGAACGCATAGGCAAAGGCGACCTTGACACAATAATTTCAATCAAAACCCGGGATGAATTTGCCGGCCTTGCCAAAGAATTTAACAGAATGGCTGCCAGATTAAAGAAAACCCTGACAGCATTGAAATACAGTGAAGAATATTTCAGGTCTCTGATTGAGAATGCTACTGATATTGTGACCATTATAGATTCAAAAGGAGGATTTATTTACTCAAGCCCATCCATGAAAAGGATTCTTGGGTATAATCCAAAAGACATGATCGGTAAAAATATTTTTGATTACGTTCATCCCGATGAAAAAGAACTAATGTTTTCAATATTTCAAAAAAGAATCCGAGCTGAGATTATTACAAAGAATTCAGAATACAGATTTAAACATAATGATGGGCACTTTTGCACTCTTATATCCACCAGTGAAAACCTCCTGGATCATCCGGCTATCAAAGGTTTTGTTATAAACTCAAGAAATATCAGCGAACAAAAACTTGCCCAGGAAGCATTAAAAAAAGCCTATTTGGGATTGGAACATCAGGTTGAAGAAAGGACCAGGGAGCTTTTCCTGCTGAATCAAACTTTGAACAATGAACTTGGGGAACGAAAAATAAAAGAAACAGAGCTGAAAAAGGCGTATAAGGCAAAGAACGAATTTCTTGCTAATATCAGCCATGAAATCAGGACTCCCTTAAATTCCATCATTGGTTTTAGCGAGATTTTGTCAACCATGATCAATAAACCCCAGGAAGACAATTATTTAAACGCCATCAAAATCGCCGGAGAAAATCTGCTGGCACTTATTAACGATATTCTTGATCTGTCAAAGATGGAGGCGGGTAAGCTGGAAATCAACAAAAGGCATGTAAATATCCATATGTTGTTAGATGACATTTTCCAACTATTTAAAACCAGAATTGAAGGAAAACCCATTGAATTTGTTATAGAACGGGACAATAAACTGCCGGATAAACTTTTTTTGGATGATACAAGGCTCCGGCAGATCCTTGTCAATCTTATTGATAATGCTGTTAAATTCACAAACAGTGGCCAGGTTAAACTCAGGATTCATCAGGAAAAAACGAATAAAGATACCAGTAACCCGGAGGTCACACGTAACCTGGAGGTCACAAGTAACCCGGAGGTCACACATAAAATTGATCTTGCCATTTCCATCGAAGACACTGGTATTGGAATTGCTGAAGACAAACTGAATATTATTTTTAACTCTTTTCAGCAAGCTTCTTCAACAATCAACAGAAAATATGGCGGAACTGGTCTTGGACTTTCCATATGCAAACATCTGGTTGAATCAATGGGAGGAGTTATCCAGGTTGAGAGTGTTGTTGGTAAAGGCACTGTTTTTAACCTTATTTTACCTGGGATTCAATTCACACCATATGATAATGAAATAGCAACAAAAACCCTTGTCGACATTAAAAACAGATCTAACTCAATTTTGAAGGGAAAAAACCATGACAGGGTTTTATCAATTGAAATATTAAAAAAATACTGCATGAATAACAATAACTTAAAGGAAAAAATAAATTCTGAAATTTTTCAGCTCATACCTGAATCTAAAGAGGGCTTAAAAATAAGGGATATTCACATTATTACACAAAATATAATAAGAATTGGGCAAGCCTCCCACATACCTGAACTCACAGAATTTGGCTTAAAACTATCTCAATATTCCCAATCATTTGATATTGAAAAACTAAATGGTCTTCTTCAACAACTTTACAGCATCTTAAAAAAAATTGTTTGATCTTTTTGAATCAATTTTATTGAATTAATTGTATTTTTTTGGGAAAAACCATGACCTGATCCAACCCAGAAGGGTGTTGCCTTCAAGAAATTCTTTTTCAGCAGATACCAGAGCCTGGGTCATTGTATCAGTATCTGAAAACCTGTCCTTACGTGTAATTATGGGTTTATCAAGGTCCAGTTTTTTAATAATTTTAGCAGGATTTCCAGCTGCAATAACATTGGCCGGCACATCTGAAGTCACCACAGACCCTGCGCCTATAATGCTGTTTTTACCAATAGTCACCCCTTTGCAGATAATTGAACTATCCCCAACCCATACATTTTCTTCAAGCACAACAAAGCTTTTCTCTTTGGACGGCATTGATCTGTCATATATCCCGTGCCAGTCTGAATCAGTAATATAGACGTGGCTTGCCAGCATACAGGAGTCAGCTATAGATATAGTGTTGGCTGCACTTATTCTTACCCCGGGGGAGATCAGGACATGATCTCCTATTGTAATTCCCCGTATATCTTTTCTATCTGACCACACCGTCAACCGGGTCTTTTTATCAGAGCATCCCAAAAGTGTGATATTGTTCCCAATGCTGACCGGCCCACCAAATATTTCTATATGCCAGGGCTTTACTATGAAAGGGTGTTTTCCAAGGGATGTCAACTGGGGAGAAAGCTTGTGGCGAATATACAGATGCTGGAGTCTGTACCATGCTTTTTTGATATAATAGGGTCGATAATCTTTTATCAATTGACAAGATCCGTATAAATAAATCCATCCCATGACCTGTGGGAAAAAAGACCTGATGCCGGTGTAAAAGAATAAATTGCATCGGTTGCCAGAAGAACCACTGCATTGGTCCATGATATTTTTTCTTCCGGCCAGATCACCATGTCAGGATAGGTATACCCGCACCAGAAAGTGTTGTCCTTATAAACTCTGTCCTGGATCCAGGAGAATACAAGCTTTGCTGTTTCAATTTTTCCCACACCATACAGGGCAAGAACAAGTTCAGATGTTTCAGCAATGGTGACCCATGGTTGATCTGACACACATTTAACCCCCTGACCATCTATAACATATTTATCCCAGTATTTTTCGATTCTATTATTTGCCTTTTCTCCTGTCAGCGCCCCGCTTAAAATGGGGTAAAACCAATACATTGAAAATCTGGATTTGCTGACATTATAAAAATGGATATTCCCCCGAATTGATTTACCAAGTTTGTCAAAAGAAATTTCCCATTCAATTTTTCGTTTTCCAAGAATAGATGCAACGGCAAGACCACACTTTAAGCTAAGATAAATTGAACTGGAACCTGCCAGAAGAGACATGGGATCAATTTTGCCTTCCGGGCTTTTAGCCCAGTATATTTCTCCACCTTTTGTCTGAAGGCTGATGGCATAATTAATTCCTTTTTTCATTGTCGGCCAATAATATTCAAGAAAAGAGGAGTCTTTAGTCATTAACCAGGTATGGAAAAGTCCCACGGAAATATAGGCAGCCATATGGCTTTCACAGGTTCTATCTCCGGGGATTCCATCGTTATAAGAAGAATACCATGATCCATCAGGATTCTGCATTCTTTTCAGCCACTCAAAAGCACTGTAAGATTCATCAAAGCGCTTTCCAATATTCAGACCCATGATTGTCTCAACAAGATCCCATGGATCTGTTTTCCCATCTACATGCCAGGGAATATCACCAGATTCCTTTTGAAGGCTTGAAATAAAACCGGCCAATGAGTCTATGTTCAGAATTTCAGCAAATTTAACCTTTGGATCATTTAGCGCCATCAAACATCTCCGATTAACAAATATCCTTAAAAACCAAAGCGTCACATTATCAGAGGCCCCTATTTTTTACAAGGTAACGTAAAACATATTCATGAATGCTCATTCACACGCTTTTCTTTTTTTTGCATTTAGATATCCATGCGGTCAACTTTAAATAATCAATATATATAACAGTTTGAAATTGAATGAAAAATTTTCTGATGAGCCTATCTTTCTTTCTCAATAATTTTTCTTGACATTCAGGGTAATTATTTGATAATCAAAAATGAATACTCATTCATAAATATTAAATAAACCTTGAACTACATAGGAGGAAATTATGATAAGAAAAGTCAGAAAGGCGGCTGTGATCGGGTCTGGAATCATGGGAGGCGGTATTGCTGCCCTTCTTGCCGGGGCCGGTGTAAAGGTGCAGCTTTTGGATATCGTTCCATTTGATTTAAAAGACGAAGAAAAAAATGACCCCACTGCCCGTAACCGGATTGTCAAAGCAGGTCTTGATGCAGCACTGGGTTCAAGTCCATCTTTATTTTTCAACAAAAAAGATGCCGGGCTCATCACCATTGGAAATCTTGAAGACGATATTGAAACACTTGCTGAATGCGACTGGATCATTGAAGTTGTTGTTGAAAATCTTGGCATCAAAAGAGATCTTTTCACAAAAGTTGAGAAAATAAGAAAACCAGGTTCCGTTGTTACCTCAAATACGTCCGGTATTCCTCTGCAAGATATTTGTGAAGGGTTTTCAAAAGAATTTAAAGAACATTTCATGGGAACACATTTTTTCAACCCTGTTCGCTATATGCACCTTTTAGAACTGATCCCCGGGGCAGATACCCTACCTGAAATCCTCGAATTTATTGCAGCATTTGGAGAAAAAAACCTGGGCAAAGGTATTGTATGGGCAAAGGATACCCCTAACTTTGTCGGCAACAGGATCGGCATCCAGGGAATCGGTGCCATCATGCGCGCCATGGTGGAAGATGAAATGACCATTCCAGAAGTGGATGCCATCTTCGGGCCTGCCCTGGGACGGCCAAGAACAGCTATTTTCAAAACAGTTGATCTTGTCGGCCTTGATACGGTGATCCATGTCTGTAAAAATTCATATGAACTCTGCCCGAATGATGAGCAGAGAGACGCCATGCTCCTTCCTGAGTTTATTGATAAAATGGCGGAAAAAAACCTGTTTGGAAACAAGACAGGAGGCGGATTCTACAAGACTGAGCTGACACCGGAATGGAAAAAAATCAGAAAAGTCCTTAATACGACCACCATGGAATATGAAGACCTGGTAAGGCCAAGCTTTCCCTGTATTGATCAGGCAAAGAAAAAAACCACCTTAAAAGAAAAGGTAGACTGCGTTCTGAAAGGGGATGATAAAGGGGCTAAATTTGCCTGGAAAATGGCGGCCAACAGTTTCATGTATGCTGCAAATCGGATTCCTGAAATTGCCGATACAATTATTGAAATCGACAACTCCATGAAATGGGGATACAATTTTGAAATGGGTCCCTTTGAAATATGGGATGCTTATGGGGTGAAAGAAGCGGTTGAACGTATAGAAGCCGAAGGTCTGGAAGTTCCGGCGCATATTAAAGGAATGCTGGAAAAGGGTAATACCTGTTTTTACAAGCTTGAAAACGGTGTTAAATATTTTTATGATTTTGCGTCTGGCGAGTATAAATCTGTGCCTGTCAGTAAAAACATGGTTTCCATTGCTGCAGCAAAAGGCAACAATAAAACAGTGCTGGGAAATAAATCCGCCAGTCTTGTTGATATTGGCGATGATGTCTTCTGTATTGAATTTCACACAAAAATGAACGCCCTCAATGAAGAGATCATGGATTCCATCGGTGCTGCCCTTGACTATGTGGATAAAAATGGTGCCGGACTTGTCATCGGCAACGAAGCCGGCGGCATGCCGGGTGCATTTTCCGCTGGTGCGGACCTTAGTTTTATTTCAAAGCTCTGCCATGACAAAAAATATGCCGAAATCGATGCGTTCCTGAAAAAAGGTCATGAAGGCATCCAGAGAGCAAAATATTCTGCTTTCCCCGTGGTTGCAGCACCTTACGGAATGGTTCTTGGCGGCGGGTGTGAGGTCTGTCTGAGTGCAGATAAAATGGTGGCCCATTCAGAGCTTTACATGGGCCTTGTAGAAATCGGAGTGGGCCTTCTTCCTGCCGGCGGCGGAACCTTGAATCTATGGAAAAAATATATCAATGCCTTACCCGCTAAGACAGCAAAAGATATTGACCTGGCAAAATTATTTGTGCCGGCCTTTATGAAAATTGGAATGGCTGCAATATCCATGTCTGCAGCCCAGGCAAGGGGAAATGGTTTTCTCGGTCTTGCAGACAGAATCGTATTCAACCGTGACAACCTCATCGGCGAAGCCAAAAAAGAAGTCCTTAAAATGGTTGACGACGGATATGTGCCGCCTGCCAAACAGCCCCTTATTGTCATGGGAGATGCAGGCCAGGGTATGGTGAATGCGGAAATATTCAACATGCTCAATGGCAAGTTCATGAGTGAGTATGATGCATTCCTTGCCAAACGGATTGCCTATGTAATGAGTGGTGGTGATGTAAAGGTGGGAAGTGCGGTTGATGAAGACACCATCCTGAAACTTGAAAGAGAAGCATTTGTTGACTTCTGTAAAGAAGAAAAAACCATGGCCAGAATTGATCACATGCTTAAAACCGGCAAACCACTCAGAAACTAAAGGAGGACTTACGTCATGAGAGACGCATATATTGTACAATCGGTCAGGACCCCTGGCTGCAAACAGAAAAGAGGCCTGTTCAACCAGACAAGACCTGAAGAACTGATAACCTTTATCTTGAAATCAGCCGTTGAAAAAACGAAAAATCTTGAACCGGAACATCTTGATGATGTCATGATCGGCTGTTCCTTCCCGGAAGGGGAACAGGGCCTGAACATCGGCAGAATTGCAGCCAAAATGGCTGGATTTCCCGACAAAGTATCCGGTGCAACCGTTAACCGGTTCTGTGCATCCGGTCTTGAAGCCATTGCACTCGCATCGGCAAAAGTCCAGATGGGCTGGTCAGATGTAACCATCGGTGCTGGTCTTGAATCCATGACCTTTGTTCCCATGGGTGGAAACAATCCCCGACCCCACCCTGAATTTTCCAAAACCAACCCGGAAATGTATATTTCCATGGGCGTTACAGCTGAAAATGTCGCCTCCCGCTACAATGTGTCCCGGGAAGACCAGGATAAATTTGCAGCAAATTCCCAGACAAAGGCAGCAAGGGCCAGAGACAACGGTCTTTTTACTGAAATTATTCCCACACCTGCCACAAAATATGTCAAACAGGCAGACGGCACCTACAAAAAAGAGACCTTTATTGTGGAACATGATGATGGTATCAGGGTATCTACGGCTGAAGGGCTTGGAAAACTTCGAACTGTTTTTTCTGCAACCGGAAGTGTTACTGCAGGAAACTCTTCCCAGACAACTGACGGTGCTGCTGCAACCATTATTGCATCAAAAGAAAAATGTGATGAGCTGGGTCTTGAACCCATTGCAAAACTTGTTTCCTATGCAACCATCGGCTGTAAATCCGATGAAATGGGAGTCGGACCCCTCTATGCCATTCCAAAGGCCCTGGAGCAAGCCGGATTAACAGTTGATGATATTGATATCTATGAGATCAATGAAGCTTTTGCTTCCCAGGCCATTTACTGCGTAAGGGAGCTTGGAATTGAAAAGTATATGGACAAAATCAATATTCACGGCGGTGCCATTGCATTGGGCCATCCTCTTGGGTGCACCGGTGCGAAGCTTACAGCCACCTGTCTTGCCAACCTGAAAGAAGTTGATGGAAAATATGGTATTGTTTCCATGTGTATTGGCGGAGGCATGGGCGCTGCAGCCATCTTTGAAAAATTATAGCTAAGACTCTTCTCGTTTTATAAAAAAAGGGGCTGTTTCCAATCTATCTGCGGAAACAGCCCCTTTTTGAGGATTTAAGTTGTTAACTAAAAGCAAGTTCCTATCTATGTCCGATAAGTTTAAGATAGTGGGTTGGATCAAGACTCCATTGGTTATTATTATATAGCCTTGGGTGCTCTGCTATTTTTTTGTTGCCGTGAAAAAGATCAAGCCCATCAACTTTTAAAACTGCCCGGATTTTCAGGTAGGCATACGCTGTTGGTACTGAATAACGATTCTTATCTATTATTACAGTGGAGTACTTATCTGATTTTCCATTTGTCGTTTGTATATTGCTGAATTTAATATCTGGAAGGCCAAGCAGGTGATGCTTTTCCTGCTCATACATTTCATTTACTGAACTTTCTTTACCGCTGATACGATGATCACCATAGGCTTGACACTCCTCTAAAATCATCCTGTTCAAATCTTCAAGGTTTTTAGCCTGGGGAATCGGGACCATGTAATTATACCTTGCATATCCAACAAGGATTGCCGTGCTGCTTCCCCAGTCAACTTCTGCTTCCTGACCCACCGGGGGATCTAATGGGATAAAAACCTGTCGTGCGCTGATCCCTATCTTTTGTCTGGCAATCCATACGTAGCGCAGCACTGTCGAAATTGATCCTTGATAACCTTTTTCGTTTTTAAGCCGGTTATAAATTCGGGTGCCGGTATGCCTTTATTTTTTTGGATTATCCTTATCACTTACAAGCCAACTGTTAACATCCTCCTCTCCTCTGATAATAAATTCGCTTACTGAAATCTGCATTATCAGAAGTCTATTACAGATGGGTTAATTTTAGGTTACCAAAACTACCTGATTGATTTTATTGAAATAGCTTTATATAATACAGACAATAGAGCTTTTCTTTTTACTAACTAGTCTCGAATAATGTAAGCGACAGAGCGAAGCTATAACTTAAAATCAAGGGTGTCCCTCGCATTAATTCGACTTAGCTGAAATGATTGACAATTCTGGTGGTGACTGATAGTGCCGTCAATCATTATGGAAACAATTATTTGCACATTTTTTATCCTATTTTTGATATACAAAGTGAATTACAATTGAGAATCTTGCCCTTCGACAGCAGTTGGCAATCATGACGCAATCTATTCATCGTGCTATGGCATGAGCGGCGAAAAGTAATTCACTTCAATGTTACCATGAATCCCAAAGCCCAATGGACTTCCCAGCAAATAGTAGAAACCTGTCCCTGGAATAAAGTACCGAAATATTTATTACGAGATCGTGATGGAATTTATGGAAAAGTGTTCCAGGGCCGGATAAAAAATATGGGGATAGAACAAGTAAAGACAGCTCCCCACAACCCCTGGCAAAATCCATATTGTGAAAGAGTTATCGGTAGCATACGGCGTGATTGTCTAAACCATGTAATTGTGTTTAACGAGAAACATTTGAAAGGCATTTTGTCAGATTATTTCGAGTATTACCACCATGACAGGACACACCTTGGCCTTTCAAAAGATACCCCTTATAAGCGCCAAATACAGACTGAACCGAAAAATGGAAAACTAATAGCTCTTCCCCGAGTTAGAGGGCTTCACCATCGTTATGCATGGAAAGAGGCTGTTTAATTCCGTTAAATACGTTTTCATAACGAGGGCTAAATTACCAATAATTTCAAATAGTACAGATTAATGCGAGGGACAGGAATGTAATGAACACTATCAAACCATATTTACTTCCTATCCTATGCATAGGATCATTCATCGTCTGCTTTTATCCAGGGCTGAAGGTGCTGGTATTTAAATGGAGTCTTTCTGAAGATTACACCCATGCTTATTTTGTTGTTCCGATAATCGTTTACATGATTTGGGAGAAAAGAGATGTCCTGAACCGATATAATTCCAGTGTATTGGGATTGATACTGGTCTTGCTTTCAATCGGTGCTTACATCATCTCACTTCAGATCAGGGTGCCCGCTGTGATGATACTCACGACGATTGGTTTTGCAATATCTTGCCTGATCTATATTGGCGGTATCAACATATTAAAGGACCTATTTATACCGATCCTGCTGCTGATTTTCATCATCCCGATACCACTCCAAATTCTTACTATTCTTACTGGGAAATTACAACTTTGGGTTTCTGATATTTCAACAAACATTATCCATTTATTGTCTATCCCCCTTTACCAGGAAGGGAATGTGCTTCATCTTGCTGAGAGATCATTTCAGGTAGTGGATGCCTGCAGTGGTATCCGTTCATTGATTGCAATGACCACTCTGTCGCTTATAATGGGGTACTATACCCTAATTAGAAAGCGCTTAATGGCAATGCTCTTCATTTTTTCAATACCTGTTGCAATAGTTGTTAATCTGATCAGAGTTTCCAGTATGGTGATAGTCTTTCATTATTTCAAGATAGATCTTATACGCGGAAATCCTCATACGATTGCCGGTTCACTTCTTTTTGCTTTAGGTTTTATATTCCTGTTTGCTTTCCAGAGAATGCTTGAGAGGTGGGAAAAATGAAAAATAGGCAGTTGATTGTTATTATAACTCTATTACTCACCGCAACAATTTTTGTGTTCACACAAAAGGATATAATACCAACTAGCAAATCGATCAGCCTGAATGAAGCACTCAATAATGTTCAGGACTATAAACTGTTGGGTGATACTGTGACTGAAAACTGGGTGATTGACGCATTAAGATTAGATGATGTTTCACAGAAAAAATTTGTGAAGGGAGGAGAGCCGATCGATCTTTATGTCGGTTACTATTTATCTATAGATAAACTTTCGGCAGCCCACTCACCCCTTGTCTGTATACCAGGGAACGGTTGGGTTCTAGACGATCTGATGGAAAAGGAACACAGTTTTAATGGGTATCAGCTTAAATACGCTGAGGTAAAAGCCGAAAAAAACCAAAGTCAAAATCTTATTGTATACTGGTTTCAGGCTTATGACAAATCAGCACCCAATATGTACATCAACATCTATCATGCGCTTGTTAACTTAATGACAGGCGAGCCACCAGAGACCGCTTTCATAAGAACGATAGTCCCTATAAGAGAAGGGGATAGAGTAAAAGCCCGTGAGACTGCCTTAGATTTTGTCGAAAGATTCTATCCGACCTTTATGGATTATGTAAATGATAGACAACAATAGTTCAGGTGAAAATACAAGTGATTGCTACAATAGCATTATTTGGCTGTTCACTTTTTTTGATCTGCTTCATTGTTCTTGGCAATAGAAAGGCTGAGGAGAGGTTCTGAAATTAACAAAATGACAAACTTAATCCAAAAAGTAAATATAAAACGGCACCGTTATAAGTTGTTTGGGCTGCCAGTGGATAATATAACGCGTGAAGAGACCAAAGATCTGCTTCGAGGTGGTCATTCCGAAAAAAAACCGATTGTTTTGTCTACGCTTAACATTAACTGGGTCGCGGAAGCCCATCGGGATAAGTATTTCCAGCAGTCTATTCTTGATAGCGATATTGTGGTACTGGATGGTAAACCGTTACTTTGGTTTGCAAAATTGAAAAGGCTTCCCTTTACAGAAACAGTCCCCGGCTCGACTCTGGTTGAGGCGTTACTTCTTGAACAGAGTGTAAAACAAGTAAAGATTTTTTTATTGGGTGGTGAAGACGGGGTAGCAGAACGTGCCATGAAGAAGGTGAATAGGGCTGCCCTTGGTATTAGAATAGTAGGGGCTGTTAAAGCCGGATTTGGCCGTGTGGAAGAAATGAGTGGTGAGCGATTAATTTCCCAGATCAATGAAGCCAAGCCGGACCTGCTTCTGATCGCATTAGGAGCTAAAAAGGGCATGGCCTGGATTACCCGTAATAGAGCAAGCCTTTCTAATGTAAAGGTTGTTAGCCACCTCGGCGCGACAATCAATTATTTAGCCGGTACTGTAAAGAGGGCTCCTAAGTGGATGCAGTATTGTGGGCTGGAGTGGCTTTGGCGGATTGTTCAGGAGCCAAAACTCTTCCATCGGTATTATTCTGATGCGAAAATAATAATATATTTGATTATTCGTGGTTTATGGAAGGCTTGATTTCAACTAATTTATTCGAGGATAAAATGAAAAATTACTTAAAACAGTGTTATAAATCCTGTGAAATTTAAAGCCCTGGGAAAAGTTATCAGAAATTCAAATTGCCATAAATTGAGGGATTGTGAAAGACCTCACCAATATAGGAGTAATAGGTACCCTCAGAGCATTCTTCAAAGCTTAGTAAGCGGCAATCAAAATATCTCGTTTTTATTTTCTTTTTTAATATTGATTTTACTTGGAAATAGTTGTTTACCCACAATAGGCAAAGCTGATAATACTGAAATTTTTTATCCTATACCGCAGAATTCACGCGACCAATCTCCTTTTGATTTACCTGATTATGAAGGGGTTGAGCAGATATTAATTCTTTCAGATCGCTGGGTTATTGTAGTGACCAATTCTATGGATGAGTTGTATAAAAAAATTAATGACTTGTCTGAGGGAAAACTTACTCAATCAGTAGAATCATGGTTTGCCAGTAAAGACAGCTCACGTCCAAACTGGAAAGCATATAAATCTCGTTGGAAAATACGCGATAAATTTATAGCTGAAGCTCGTTCTCTAATTTCTGAAAGTAAGACCATGTTAGCTTCGAGTTTTAATATTCATAGTGAGGAGGATGCTAATTATCATATACCCAAATATCCTTCGCGTTCTGACCGTTTATTTGTTTCAGCAGGACATAACAGGAAACACGGAGGTGTTTTCCCTATTGATTATAACATTTACAGTTATCTTGAAATGCCTACACCAATGCAGGAGGGGGCTGAATATCAGATAAGGTTAAATTTAAATGAAAAGTCTGTTTCTTTTAAATATGATCGGAAAAAAACTATTTCCAGGGCGATCAAAATAAATCAGCTAGGGTATCTTCCTGAAGCGAAACGGAAAATAGCTTATTTAGGGGCTTATCTCTACCGTTTTGGACCGCTGGATCTTTCTCATGTAAAAACGTTTGAGGTGATAAATGCTGAAACTGGACAAGTGGCTTTAAGTGGAGATTTGGAACTATTAGAAAAGAATCCTCGTTTTGCTCCAAAGAATAAGGACCAGAATCCCAAGGATCGTCCACTTATGTACGGGGAGGATGTCTATGCTGCAGATTTTAGTGGTCTGAAAGATGAGGGTTACTTTTTTATCAGCGTGCCCGGTGTTGGCAGGAGTTGGCCATTCAGACATGCTTCTTCAGTATACGGTGAGGCCTTTTATAAATCAATACGAGCGCTTTTCCACCAGAGAGGAGGCATGGAAATTACTGAAAAGTTTTCATCGTGGACAAGGCCGAAAGTAAAAAGAGGGCCGTACTGTGAATCTGAACATATCTATTTTCCTCCCCATACTGATGGTCCAAAAGGATATGAAAGATTTGATGTGATCGGGGCTACAACTGATTGCAGCAAAACCACAAATGAAACTGCCGGGGGGTGGCATGATGCGGCTGACTGGGATTCGAACCTGGCGCATTATACGGTTATCTTTGATTTACTTAATGCATTTGCTTTCAATCCTGAAAACTTTATAGACGGACAGTTGAATCTACCTGAATCAGGGAACGGTATTCCAGATATTCTTGATGAAGCGTATTTCGGTTTAGAACTGTGGCGGATTTCCATGGATGAACAGGGCGGAGTTTCTGGGATGCTGGAAACATGGACCCATACCAAGATGATGGATACGAATTTTAACTATGCCTTTTCGCAACGGACTCGTTGGTCCTCACTCATTTTTGCTGCTGCTGCTGCACAGTTTTCAGAATTAGTTTCTATATACAATCAGAAAATAGGTAATACTTATCGAGAAGCTGCTATCAAAGCTTATAACTATGGTATAGACTCAAAAAACTCCCTTGGAAAAACTATAATTAATGCCAAGAAAAAAAGAGGGAAAGGACAGTCTTACACTTTTGAATGGACCGAAACAGATGAGCATGTTCTTCCATATTTACTGCATGCCAAACTCAGATTGTATCTGTTGACTGGAATAAGAGAATATTTAAATGGGATTGCAAAACTAGTCAAACACAGTAAAGAGCCATATCAATGGCATTTTAATCGTAAAGACTTTTCTCCATGGATTTATTATAGTTTGTTAGAGGCTTCTCAAGCGCTGCCTAAAACGATAGGGTGGCAATGGAGAAAGTGGTTTATATCAGACGCAGACAAACTGCTGAACTATCTTGATCAATCACCATATGCTGTAACCTGGCCAAGGAGCAAAGATTATTGGTTGGCGTGGGGTGCAAGTAATATGAATAATTTTAACCGTTCGTTATTTATCGCCTATAAGTTGAGCAACGATCGGAGATATGTAGATGCAGCCATTCAAAATATGGATTTTATGTTGGGCGCAAACCCAATGGGAATGTCATGGACAACGGGCTTAGGATTTGTATATCCAATCGATATACAACATGAAATGAGCGAAATAGATGGAATCTTTGATCCTGTGCCTGGCATTACAATTTATGGAATAACAGGTGGCCCGATTTTCCATAAATTTAGAGAACAGGTCTGGCGATCTCCAGGTGATAAAGGTGAAATCGATTATGTTACTGACGATACACAAAGAAAACCGCCGTTATGGAGAAGATGGATGGTTCACCCTCATTTAAATGTAGCCCAGAATGAGTTCACCATCCAGGAAACTATGTCTTCAATGATCTTCACTTCGTCACTGTTGATGAGTGAAGGCTGGTCCCCGACAGAGTCATTATTACAACTGAAACCTCGAAAAAAGGACGATTTATTTGGTCGATGGTATTTGCCTTAATTTATGAACTTTAAAGGGGTTTAGCCTCTCACATCATTAATAGTTAAAAAACATCATGACAGAGAAATATACGGTATTTTTAATAGGATTGTTTGTTTTTGTTCCGATTGCAACCGTGATTACAAGATTTGATAAAAGGTTCTTAAATCTGGTTTTTGTGGCACTCGTTTTTGGGACAACTCAGCCAGAAAGTTTATTTGGATTGCCAGTTGATATTAATTTTTTAAGCAGAGAATGGTACAGAGGTACGGCTAGAGGTATTGAAATATCATATTTGGATTTTTTGGCGCTATTGCTCTATTTTGGCAGTCTTTCTTACCGTTCTAAAGAACGGGATATGTTTATAAAACCTCAAATTTACAAATATTTGATGCTGTTCTTTATATGGTCATTATTCACTGTCATACTGATAAGTGATCCTAAAATATTTGGTTTTTTTGAACTATCAAAGATTGCCAGAGGGATTTTTATCTTTATGGCCGTATCGGTATTTTTACGTTCTCCTGAGCACCTTCGTCTTTTTCTGTATGCATTATTAATGATCGCATTTTTCGAGATCTCTGTTGCGTTAATTGATCGCTACTTTTATGGAATTCATAGAGTCCAAGCTACTCTTCCACACCCTAATTCTTTGTCTATGTATTTGTTGCAGATACTCCCATTTATGATATCTGCCTGGTTTGCACATGATGTTTCTCCAACAATAAGAAACTTATGTGCATTAGCGAGCATATTGATTGCGGGTGGAGTTATCTTAACTATCAGCCGCACTGGATTTGCTGCCATGCTAATTATTGTTTTTTTGTCTATCGTGCTAAACACCTATGGCCGTTGGACTTCAAGAAACTTAGGTGTTTTATGTCTGGCTGTAATTATTGGCTTATTGATGGTAGGAAAATCATGGGACTCTTTATCATCTAGATTTGTAAACTATACATTTAAGAACGAGTATTTATCCGATAAGGGTGATCGTGGAAGTTACTTTAGAAAAGGGCTGCCGGCATTATATGAAAATCCGATTTTCGGGGTTGGTCTTAATAATTGGAGCTATTGGATCAGCAATAAATATGCCGTACAGGCAGGTTATGAGAGCTACACATATCCAAGTACCAAATATCCGCCTGAGGATCTTAACAGGCAGCAACCGCCTGCACATAACTTATATTTAATTACTGCAGTGGAGCTTGGTTTCATTGGGTTTATTCTTCTGATGGCGCTGTTTTGGAAATGGTTGCGTATTGCCAGTATTGGAATGTTTTCTGGTAGAGGTGAATTATCTGATCGCATTCGAATTGGAGCACTGCTAAGTTTAATAGGTGTATTAATGCAAAGTGTAGGGCAGAAAGAAATGGCCGACGTGATCGAATTCGGCGACTGGCAGATTTGGGAACTCCGCTTCGGGGAGGGCGGAATCCGGCTGGAGATCGACAGCGGGAAGGGGGACGGCAGGTGAGGACGGGCGAGAAACGGTACCAGGCGCTTTTGCTCGCGGAGGCGGCGAACCCGGCGCTTTCGAGCGTGGCGTTGATCGGGTGGTCGATGTCGAGGGCGCTGATGGGGGAGGTCGACGGGCTGCTGGTGACGGAACTGCGGAACCGGGAGGCGATCGAACGGGAAGGCGGTGTTTCGGAAGGGGCCGTGGAGTACATCGATAACCGGACGCTGCAGAACGGGGCGTTTCAGATTTCGAAATGGATCCGGGGAGGGAAGTCGCTCGGTTGGACGGCGCATACAGCTCTGAACAGTATGGTTTACCCGTTTTTTGAGAAAAAGGTATGGGCTGAGTACGGGGATCGGATTCAGGCGGGGGAGTTTGATGTGGTGCACCGGATCACGCCGGTGAGCCCGACGGCGCCGAGCCTGTTGGCGCGGAAGTGTGCGGAGGTCGGGGTGCCGTTTGTGTTAGGTCCGATCAACGGGGGGACACCGTGGCCGGACGAGTTTGCCCACCTCTGGAAGAAAGAACGGGAGTGGTTGGCGCCGGTGCGGTCGGCGCACCGATGGATGCCGGGGTTCCGTAGGACGCGGGCGGCGTCGAGCGCGATCCTCTTGGCCTCGAAGCACGCGTTCACGGAGATCCCGGAGGAATATTTGGAGAAGTGCCTTTATCTGAATGACAACGCCTTTGACGTGAACCGGTTTCCGGAGCCGCCGGGGAAGCCGAAGGTGGGGCCGCTGCGGGTGGTGTTTATCGGGAGGCTCGTGCCCTACAAGGGGGCGGACATGCTGATCGAGGCGGTGGCGCCTTTGGTCCGCGAGGGAAAGGTGGTCTTGGATCTGATCGGAGACGGTCCGGAACGGGGAAAGTTGGAGAAGATTGTGGACGCGGAGAACATCGGGGGCGGGGTGACTTTTCCCGGATGGTTGGATCACCGGAAGGTGCACACACGGCTGGGCGAGGCGCATGTTTTCGCGTTTCCGAGCGTGCGGGAATTCGGCGGCGGTGTGGTGTTAGAGGCGATGGGGATGGGGGTGGTGCCGGTGGTGTTGGACCACGGGGGACCGCCGGAGTTCATCGGGGAAGGGATGGGGTACGCAATGCCGATGGGAAATCGCGATGAGGTGGTGGCGCGATTCCGGGGGCGGTTGGATGAGATGGTGGGGCGGATCCCGGAACTGTTGGAGATGGGGGCGCGGTGCCGGGAGCACGTGTTGAAGTATTACACGTGGGAGGCGAAGGCGCGGCAGTTGAAGGAGGTTTACGCGTGGGTTTGTGGGAACCGGGAGGGGAAGCCGTGCTTTGGGTTTGAGCCGAGGGGGTTGGGGTTGGCGGTAAACTCGGATGATGGTGAAACTACTGAGGATAAAACCGAATGAAATTCCTCCACACTTCAGATTGGCACTTGGGGCGTTCTCTTTATGGACGGAAACGCTACGATGAGTTCTCCACATTTCTGGATTGGCTCAGCACTACGATAGAAAATGAAAAAATTGATGCTTTGCTGGTCGCAGGAGATGTGTTTGATACCAGCACACCCAGTAACCGCGCCCAGGAACTGTATTATCAATTCCTTTGCAGGGTTTCAGCTTCATACTGCAGTCATATTGTTGTTATTTCCGGTAACCACGATTCTCCTTCGTTTTTGAATGCCCCTAAAGAACTCCTTCGGGCATTGAATGTATATGTTGTTGGCTCAACGACTGATAATTTGAAAGATGAAGTGATTGTGTTAAATGATGATCAGAATCAACCGCAAGCCATTGTTTGTGCAGTGCCTTATCTCAGGGATAAAGATATCCGCATTGTTGAGGCCGGGGAAACCATTGATGATAAAAATACCAAACTAATTAACGGCCTTAAAAATCATTATGCGGATGTCTGTACCATCGCGGAACAAAAACAAGCTGGGTTTCAGAAAAAAGGATATTCTGGTGTGCCGATTATTGCCATGGGACATCTTTTTACGTCCGGAGGTAAAACTGTTGATGGCGACGGTGTAAGAGAATTGTACGTCGGCTCTCTGGCCCATGTCGGTAAAGAGGTGTTTTCTTCGTCGATTGATTACCTTGCTTTGGGGCACCTTCATGTTCCCCAACGAGTTGGGGGAGCCGAGCATGTACGCTATTGTGGTTCCCCGATTCCCATGGGCTATGGTGAAGCCAGACAGACAAAGAAAGTGATAGTTGCTGAATTTAACAACACAATGCCGATAATCCGTGAATTGATCGTTCCATGCTTTCAGCCGTTGGAGAGAATTGTTGGTTCCCTGGATGACATACATTCAAAAATAGAACAATTGAAAAGAGATGAAAGTACAGCATGGCTGGAGATTGAATATACCGGTTCTGATATCATTACCAACCTTCGGGAAGTTCTCGAGGACGCTTTAGCAGATTCTTCCATGGAGATCCGACGGATAAAAAACAAACAGATGACTGACCAGGTTATCAATGCAATTCAAGAACACGAAACCCTTGATGATCTGGATGTAAATGATGTTTTTGATCGCTGTCTGGAAACGTTTGATGTCCCTCTTGAAGACCGGATTGAATTAATCGACACCTATAATGAAATAATCAAGTCTTTTCATGAAGAAGATACGAACGCAGAATAGACCTTAACGTTGCTGCCTTGAATATGAGAGCTTCATGGCTTTTGCAACGTTAGCGTAGAGGAGCTGACGATGAAGATTCTTGAACTTAGATTTAAAAATTTGAATTCTCTTTATGGTGAATGGTTCATCGATTTCACGGATCCAGAATATGTATCAAATGGTATCTTTGCCCTTACCGGTCCAACCGGAGCAGGGAAATCGACCGTTCTTGATGCTATTTGTCTGGCGCTTTATGGTGCAACCCCCCGTTTAGGAAAAATTACAAAAAGCGGTAATGAGATCATGTCCCGGCAGACAGGAGAATGCTACTCCGAAGTTATGTTTGAATCCCAGGCAGGTAGATTTCGTTGTCACTGGGGGCAGCATCGCTCCCGTAAAAAATCAGATGGGAATCTTATTGAAGCCAGGCATGAAATCAGTGATGTAAGCACAGGAAAACCCATTGAGACAAAAAAGAGTCTTGTTTCCGGCATTGTGGAAGAAAAAACAGGAATGGATTTTGATCGATTCACTCGATCCATACTGCTTGCCCAAGGCGGTTTTGATACATTTCTCAAAGCCGATGTAGAACAAAAGTCTAAAATACTCGAACAGATTACCGGCACTGAAATTTACACAGAGATTTCACGGCGTGTCCATGAACGAAAGCGGGATGAACGTGAAAAGTTGAATATATTAAATGCTGAAACATCGGGAATCGTTATACTTACACCTGAGCAGGAAAAGGAAATCGGACAGGATTTCGAAGACAAACAAAAGCAGGAAACCCAGTGTGCAAATCGTTTAACCGAAACTGGGAAAGCAATCGCCTGGCTAACCGGAATTGAAGGGTTAAATAAAGAAATAGTCTCTTTGTCTGAGAAATCTGGCCAGCTTAAAATTGAACTCAAATCCTTTACACAAGAAAGGGAACTGCTCAGCCGGGCAATTAAAGCTTCAGAGTTTGACGGGACATATGCAACACTTACTGCAATTCGAAAACAGCAGGATTCAGATCAATCTGCTTTTAAAGCAGAAGCCTCCAACTTGCCTGAGTTGGAGGCTTTTTCTGAGCAGAAATTGGAAGCATTAAACGTTGCCGAGCAGAAGACCTTCAAGGCAAAAGAAGATTTGA
>Ga0307988_1000698_pt1 | contig 22083 bp, 13 predicted proteins | sample EllFjometagen183_FD_203166 | JGI IMG/M metagenome (GOLD analysis project Ga0307988, IMG submission 203166) | Marine microbial communities from Ellis Fjord, Antarctic Ocean - #183 | ecosystem: Environmental > Aquatic > Marine > Unclassified | place: Southern Ocean | collected 2014-10-08 | reverse complement strand
CTTATTGCGATAAAAGTCAAACCGCATTATTTATATCATGTTGATCCGGTTCGTGGAGTCCGGCATTTTGCCACCGGCATAAATAAAGGGCTAGAGATTTTAAAAGAATTCCGCACAAAGCTATCATCATTAGCGGTTCCAACTTTCGCAATCGACCTCCCCGAAGGCGGCGGCAAAGTAGCACTGCAAGCACAATACTGCTGTAATGATAAATACCCCTCAATAATAGACGGACATTTAATAGAGTATTAAAAGAAAGTTTTAAGTATGGTATTATCCTGTCTAAAAAATATGCGCCGCATACCCGGTGATAATAAGCGGGTGCGGCGCCTTATTTTTCAGCAATCGATTTCGATAATATCCATATGTGTGCCTTCGTTAAGCATTTCGGCATCGCCTGATTCAGAAACTCTCAGACCATTTTCCCAACGCAATCCGAAATCTTTATCGTAGAAGAATGTATCAGCCTGGAAGGTCATATTTGGTTCCAGTATGTATTCGCTGACGCTTTCCATCCATGGTTGTTCGACTTCCATGAGACCAAGACCGTGACATGGACCATAGAGATAAAATTGCTCCATGCCCTGTTGTTTTACATATTCTTCATATTTGATAACAACTTCTTTCGCTACTATTCCTGCTCGCACCCATTCGAAAGTCTTATAGTGCATGTCGCGCCCGAAACTAATGAGTTTACGTTGCTGGTCAGTCATTTTGCCGAGGCAGAATGGACGTCCGACTGATGGTGAATAACCGTCCACTTTTCCGCCGACGTTGATCTGGACAATATCGCCCTTTTCAAGTTTGCGATGAGTAGAACGTGAAATAGCATTAGTGGTTTTTTTGCCACCAAAAGAATAGATGGTATGCGCTTCGCATTCAGCACCGTTAGAGTAGAGTTCGTTTATCGCGACTCCAGTAAGTTCCAGCTCTGTCATGCCGGGTTTTACTGCTTTCAACATGGCGTCAAGTGCTATTTCTCCAAGGCGAAGTCCTTCACGAAGGCATGCCAGTTCAGCGGGGGATTTTACCGCGCGGAGTTGTGTGGTAATATAATCAGCATTAACGATCTCAGCGTTAGGATAAGCGGCTTTGAGACCTTCATACATGGCCATATTCGTGCAGAGGTATCCGGCTATACCGATACGTTTGGGATTTTTGACCCCAATTGATTCAAATACATCGTTGTAGCTACTGCCATGGGCTCCAGGATAAACTGGATTGGCAGTTTCACGGTATTCTTTCATCAAATGTAGGTTTTCTAGATGACTGCGTCCTTTGGCGAATTCTTCAGATTCCAGTCCTACCATTAACGCTGATTTACCGGATGGGGCAATCGACACGCCACCCATCTCAAAAAGCGGCCAGAAGGCTGAAAAATATCTAACGTTAGAAGCGTCTGCGTCGCTTGAATTCGCGACTAATACATCAAATCCTCCGTCTGCAACTAGTTTTGCTGCGCGGGCTCTGCGTTCGGCATACTCTCCAATCGGGATCATCGGTCCATTACTCATAATACTTCTCCTTTTTTTAAGTTGATTTTTGTCAAAGTTTTGACCTTTTAATATTTTTTTATTTCTATAAGTTTTTTCATTAACTCAGAATGCAAGCCTGTGCCAAAACTGTCGTGGAGTTCGGAATAGAGCTTGTATAGTTTATTATAAGCTTCCTGTGCAGTTGCGTTTGGAATATAAATTTTATCCTTGAATCGACATAGTTTAGCTTGGGCTTCTTCTGTATTTTTATATTTTCCCGCAATGACACTAGCAAAAATTGCGGCTCCATAAGCACAGCATTGGTCAGAATCTGAGATCAAAAGTTTTCGTCCAAGAATGTCAGCGTATATTTGCATTAATAAAGGATCTTTTTCAGCAATTCCTCCACAGCAAATGATTTCTTTAATAACGATACCGTATTCTTCAAGGCGGTCAATGATTTTTTTGGCGCCGAAAGCAGTAGCCTCAAGAAGGGCACAGTAAATTTCAGCTTGTGTAGTATGAAGTGTCATACCCATGATAAGTCCAGTGAGCTGTTGATCACAAAGTATATTTCTATTGCCATTCTGCCAGTCAAGAGCCAGTAAGCCGCTTTCACCAGGAACTAATTTACTTGCTTCATCTGTTAATTTAGCAAATAATTTATGGTCGGAATCACAGACTTTAGATACAAACCAATTGAAAATATCTCCAACCGCAGATTGTCCTGCTTCAATACCTAAACTGCCTGGCAAAACTGAACCATTGACAATTCCGCAAATCCCGGGAATATCAGGGATTTGACCATGCGTCGGTTCAGCGAGAATATCACAGGAAGAAGTTCCAAGTACCTTGACCATGCGTCCTTTACCGACTCCCGCGCCAACTGCTCCGGAATGTGCGTCAATAATACCAGCCGCTATTGGAATTCCTACAGGAAGTCCGAACTTTTTTGCCCATACCGGGCAAAGTTTAGCCGCAACAGTATCAGAAGGATAAGCTTTAGTATAAAGATGTTTTTTAAGTTCTGAAAGTTCAGGCGAAAGCGAATTTAGAAAATCGTTTGATGGTAGTCCTCCCCACTCTTCACAATAAAGTGATTTGTGTCCAGCTGCGCAAATTCCAACTTTGACTTGACTAATGTCATTTATTCCGCCAAGAACTACAGGAATAAAATCTGGGAAATCCAACCAGGTATAAGCAGCGTTAAAAACTTTAGGATCGATACTTAAACAATGCCATACCTTTGACCAAAACCACTCAGAAGAATAAGATCCACCGCATTTCGCGAGGTATTCAGGGTGTTGTTTTTGTGCTTCAGATGTAATCTTTTCAGCTTCATTTATAGAAGTATGATCTTTCCACATCCAGGCGTAGGCGTTGAGATTATCAGAAAACTCAGCTAAACTAGCCAAAGGACTTAAATTTTCATCTACAGGAACAGGTGTAGAAGCTGTGGCATCAATACCGATACCAATGATATTTGCAGCTTTAAAATCACTTTTTAAATTAGCTTGTTCAATAGTCTCTTTAACACATTTTTCCATTCCCGTTATATATGACAAAGGATTTTGGCGTGCAAGATTGGCATCGTTTGGATCGTGATAAATTCCCTGAACACCGCCTGGATAAGTGCAGGCAGCTGAACCGTATTCCATACCGGAATCAAGGTCAATTATTAAAGCTCTGGCAGAATTACTGCCAAAATCTATTCCTAATACAAATTCATTCATAATGTTTTCCTTCAACCTGATGAGCCATTTGTAAAACTATTGTTTTTCTTGTTAATTATTAAGTTGTACTTTTAAAGTGTTAATTTTTTCTTGTATCATTTCCTCATTAAAGAAATAAGCATGTGCTTCTGAATGATAGCCTTGGCGTTTATCTGATGCCACCACCGGTTTAATTTCTTCCAGTACCGCAAGTTCATTTTTTGCTATACTTTTGTATTCTTCGATTTTATTTTCTGACCAATTAAGGCGCAGTTTATAGAATTTGAAAAGGTTAAAAGTGCTTTGGAAGATAGCTCCACAGATTTTAGCATTGCCGAATTCAGATACAGCATGTTGTGAATCACTGGCGGATAATGCGTTTTCCAGTTGCGAAACGCCTTCAGCCCATGTAGTGGAAAGTTTTCCAAAACCGCTGATAACTTCGTCTAGAGAAAAATCACTCAGGCATCCCGACATATCGTCACCGCGTTCGTCATTCAACCATGAACGACCTATAGAAATATCATTAAGCGTTTCCGGACGTGAGATATAGGACAGAGCATAATTTGTCGGTCCGGCATAAAGATAAGGGATTCCAAATGGATAATTCAGCATCGCCGCTCCAAAAACATGCCAAGCTTTCGCAGCTTCCGCAGGATTACACCCGGGCATATAGTTGCTCGCAAATGCTTTCAGTGCTTCAACTTCATCTGTCGGTGCGTCTTTAGATAAAAAATAATTGAATGCCGCGGTGTTGGCGCTAAGCATATTGCCAAAGTTCCAGCATCCCATAAAACCTAGCATATTATTCAGGCGCATAAAATTCGCCTTGCGAAATATATTAGCAATCAGTGGCAGACTGACCACAGTAGCAAGTTCATGAGTAGTGCCGAACTGTAATTTTGTCGCAGTCCGCAAGCCACATTCATTTGCGGCGATAAATGCTTCCTGGCATTGTTCAGATGGTCCAGCATAAGAAATAGAATATTCATTGACGATAGCATTCTTGCGACCACAATAGTCCTGTGTGCCGCCGCGTTCAAATCCTAGCATGAGGATAACATCTTTCGGCAGGCGTTCTATTATTTCCCTGCATGGTTTTTCATAATAAAAAGTCCATGACCAGTTCCATGCTAGAATTTCCATAGAGTCGGATGCCGCGCGTATACCATCACGCATCAATGTGATAATTTCGGAAATGATTTCTGCTGGTTCACGTTCGGCGCAATGCGGACAAGTTGTACTTATTTCTATTTGTTCTCCCATTGCTCCTAGAGTCATACCGCATCTAGCGATGCAGTGAGAAGAGTATTCAGAAGTGGTAATCATTATTATACCGCCGAGCTTCGGCAATTCACGAGCCAATATCTCTGAAGCACTGCGTAAATATTTTTTCACTATCGGCTGAGATGTGCAAATGCAACGGAAGTCTATATTTTCTGACGAATCATCAGCGGGAAGTCCTTTTTCAAGATGTCCACCAGCTTCAGGATGTTTATCCCAAAATGTATGATCGACTGGTAAAGCGCGCGGCGGCTGCATATAAAGAAATACTTTTAATCCGTGTTTCGCAGCACGGTCAATAAGTTTGCTAAGCGCATTAAGGTGTAAATCACAGTTTACTCCGAGTTCTGGGAAAATTGGCGAATTTACTATTTGATGCAGTATGCCATGTACCCATATAGCGTTGAAACCAGCTCCGGCAATTCCGGCCAATTCTTCATCCGTATATACTTGTTCCGCAAGAAATGTTTCAGATTCACAATCCACTTCAACGCGTTTTCTTTCGCCAAATGAACTATAAGGCGAACGCCAGATTCTAATTGTATCCATAATTATTTCTCGTTTTAGATTGTAATCTGTTTAGCTTGATAAAATTCCACGCCCAGATCTTTTAGCATAGAAATCATTATATCAAATTGTTCAGCGCCGTACTTGCCACAGTTTTTGATTATAAATGGATCAGGTAATACCGCGCCCTCTCCTGAATAAATCAAACCTTCGGGCATTTTCCAGAATTCCCATGGGTGGAAATAAAAACACAGAAATGGTTCAACATTTTTTTCTTCGCAATAGCCAATATAAGCCGTGATGTGTTCCATTAGTTTTTCAGCACTTTCAGTACGAAATAAAGGCCACTGATCCATATCCCTGCCATATTCGTCCTGTGAATCCATAGCCAGATTAGCAAAATTCGGTAACTCTATTAAATTCATATCGCCTTCTTTTGTCCAATCATCTTTAGATGGATGATAAGGAGTAAGGCGTTCTTTAAAGTAATACATCGGATAAGTCGCGTCGCTTTGATAGCCAAACTTTTCCAGAGCATTAGTTACTTCATTTGAACCAAATAAACGCGGACAGCGGAAAGCGGTCGGACGAACTCCGGCAACTTCTTCAACCCATTCGGTAGCAAGTTTTATGCGATTTTCGACTTCTTCTGGTAAAATCGGAACCATGCCGGGAATTTCAAACAGAGCTTCGCCAATAGTTTCGTGAAAAAGCGTGTGACAGCCGATTTCGTGTTCAGCGTCAAGAACTTCTTTAACTGTTTCAGGATTTTTTCTAGCTGCGTCGCCAGTAAAATAAAAAGTTCCGCTGATATTATGTTTTTTGAGAATATCTAGGATTATTGGAGTGCCGTGTTTGACACCTTCGTAACCCGACGTCCAACTGCCGATGTCGGTTTCCATGTCGAAACCCAGTAGCGCTTTAATTTTAGCCATACTATTATATGTCCATAGTTATTTTGTTAGTGATAAGAGATTAATACTACCGGAAACGTGTTTTGTCAAGTCTTAATTTAAAAAATCTATAACTATATCGGTATATTGTTTATTCGTACATGAAATAAATATAATAAATATATCGATATAGTTATTGACTTTTTAAAATCATGATAGTATATTAGTGTCAATTCATTATAAATAAGGACATCTATGAAACGTGGTAAACCTGAAAAATATATAGGCTTGGCGGGAAAAGTTCGCCAGCTTATTAAAGAGCAAAGTCTTATGACAGGAGATGCGCTTCCGTCAGAACGCAAGCTTGCGGAACTCTATGCTTGCAATCATCTTACTATTCGTAAGGCTTTGCGTTTATTAGAGCAGGAAAAACTTATTCATAAAATCCCGAGCAAAGGAAATTTTGTCGGTCATCGTTCAAGTTCTTCACCGACAAAAGGTCTTCTTGGTTTTATTTTTCCTGATGATGAAATCTTCTACTATAAGATATTTTCAGCTTTGGAAAATAAATTTAGTGAATTGAATCTGCACCCTATCGTTCATTTGACGCACAATCTAAAGGATAAAGAAGAAAAGATTCTTGATTTTCTGGAAGATTGCGGAGCTAACGCTTTGATTGCTGTGCCTAATGCTCAATGCCTTGAAAGCTATCGCAAATTAACAATACCCCTCTTGTTTTTCGATTTATATTTGCAAGACCTGGCCGTCCCTTATGTGATAACAGACGATTATCAAGGCGCTACTTCTGCAATAGAACATTTGTTGTCATTAGGACATCGCAAAATCGCTTACATCAGCGGAACTTATGATTATACCTCAAAATTGCGTCGTCAGGGTTATTTTGATACATTGGCTAAAAATAATATAAAACTTCCAGCTGAGTATATAAAATGTCAGGATCCGACCCGTGAATGGGGTTATTACGCCGCACGTGAATTGTTTAACTCCAAGGATGTTCCGACGGCTATATTCTGTGGAAATGATACTATTGCCGCTGGAGTATTTCGTTATCTCGCATCACAAAAAATAAGTGTTCCGGGAGACTGTTCAATAGTATCATTCGGCAATACTCCCATTGCTGAAGATCTCAATCTTGCGAGTGTCAGCCAGAATTCGTCTAAGATAATCGATGCATTAGCCTCAAATTTACAAATTATCCTCAAGGGCGATGTTGCTCCACGTGAAACCTTAATCAGTACAAACCTTGTACTGCGCGGTTCAACAGCTATTCCAGCTTAAGGAATGCGAGCAAGAATGAAGCTCTCATTAAGCATGAAACAATCACGGTAAATAGTAACGCATTCAACATATTTGTTGTGGAATTCACATGCGGATGGGCATGAACAATGATCAACGCCGGATTTTTTGACTTTGTTTAAAATTTTATTATTGGCAAACTTTGCCGGGGTTTAGAATATTTTGTGGATCGAAGGCTAGTTTTATTCTCTTTAACAGCTCCATTCCAGAATCCCCTATTGATTTTTGGAGAAAAGATTTTTTGGCGTAACCAATACCATGTTCACCTGAAACTAAACCGCCTAATTTATCAGCTTTGTGATACATCTTGTTGAAAACAGCATTTAATTTTTCTTTCCAGATGTCTTCGGTAAGTTCATCTTTTAATACATAAATATGTAGATTCCCGTCTCCGGCATGACCAAAATTCATTATTCTGATGTCAAACTCCTCTTGAAGTGTTTTGATATCTTTGATGAAATCAGCGACGAATTTACGGGGAACTACAACATCACACTCATCCATTTCGCTGGTTGAAGATTTGATTGCTTCGAGGAAAGCTCCACGAGCCGACCAGATGGCTTCGTTTCTTTCCTGAGTGTTTGATATAAAAACATCCAAAGCGCCGTTATCGAGGCAAATATGCGCTACTTTTTCATAGGCATTCTCTACTTCTTCCTTGCTGTTGCCGTCAAAGGACAAGAGTAGATACGCGGCGGCAGAACTATCGGGAAAAGCTTTGCCTAAAAAATCCTCTGCCGCCAGAATTACTTCTCGTTCCATAAATTCTATGGCGGTAGGAATGGATTTTGATTTGATAATCAAAGGTACTGTTTCGATAGCTTGTGCCAGATCAGGGTAGGGGATCAACAAAGAAATGTTTTTTTGCGGTAGCGGCAGGAGGCGCAGAACGGCCTTGGTGACTATGCCGAGAGTTCCCTCAGAACCGACAATCATGTCTTTGAGGCTGTAGCCTGAACTGTTTTTGACTATTTTGCCGCCGACTTCCATTATTTCGCCATCAGCGAGGACAACTTCAAGTCCGCGGACATAATCACGGGTAACGCCGTATTTTACCGCGCGCATACCTCCGGCGTTTGTGTTGATATTGCCACCGATAGTCGCGCTTTTTTCTCCTGGATCTGGGGGGTAGAAGAGGTCGTGTTCTTCTACGAATTTTGAGATTTCCATGAGCAGTACACCGGGTTCGACGGTGAGCGTTAAATTTTCTTCGTCAAGCTCAAGAATCTTATTCATTGAACTCATATTTATCATTATTCCACCATTAACAGCCACGGAACCACCGACTAAACCAGTTCCTTGTCCTCTGGGAGTTACAGGGATATTCCGTTTGCTGGCGTATTTCATTATTTCTGAAACTTCTTCCGTAGAGGATATTTCAAGGAGAACTTCGGGATATTGACTTATACCTGAAAGCTCATCATGACTGAAATCTTCGTTGATTTTTTCTCCGGTGAAAACTTTTTCTTTTCCGCATAATGATTCGAGAAATTTTATATCTTCATTATTTATTTTATTGTAGTTCATTTTGCCGCTTCCTGTATTTTTGCGTTTAACTGTGGCAGTACTTCATAAATATCTCCAACGATACCGACATGCGCGTGCTTGAAAATCGGTGCGTTTTTATCTGAATTGATCGCGACGATAAATGCTGAATTATTCATTCCAGCGACGAATTGTATCGCACCGGAAACTCCGCAGGTGATAATCAACTCAGGTTTTACTGTCCTGCCACTCAAACCGATTTGCCGCTTAGGGTCGATCCAGCCGGTTTCGATAAGTGAACGCGTCCCCGCGACCTGCGCACCGATTGAATCCGCCAGCTTATATATCATATCCATATCTTCCTGCTTCTTTATAGCACGCCCGGCAACTATTATGACTTCAGCATCTTCGATACTTACTTCTTTTGCTTTTTTGCGTATTTCGAGAACCTCAATATTTGATTCAAGCTTTGAAGAACAAATATCACATTCAGTCAGCTTGCCTTGATAATCTTTGGATTTTTCAGGGGCGGAAAAGATTTTATAGCGTACAGTTGCGAACTGCGGACGGTGCTTTGGGGTGTTTATATGCGCCATGATATTACCGCCGAATGCCGGACGGATCTGGTCAAGGTCAGTATTTTCCTGAATATCCAAAATTGTACAGTCTGCGGTAAGTCCAGTCCTGAAACGTGCTGCAGCTCTCGGAGCCAGTGAACGCCCAATAGTTGTACCGCCGACGAGAACTACTGATGGTTTGGTCTTGTTGATAAAATCCTCAAGAACAGCGGTGTAAGGTTCGATTTTAAAATGTTCGAGTTCTTTTTTGTCGTAAACGAATACTTCGTCTGCGCCGTACTCAAGAGCTTTATAGGCTTGTCCTTTTATATTGTGTCCGACCATCAGGCAGACAACCGGGTGATTAACTTTTGCCGCCAATTCTTTTGCTTTGCCGATTAATTCAAAGCTGACCGGGTGAATGTCACCCTCTACATGATCGATATAAACAGCAATCCCATGCCATAAATCTTTATTTACTTCCACTTGTTCGAACTCAATGAACTCGAATATCTCCGGCTCTTTTTTCACACATATTTTGCACATTTTGCAGGCGGAATTTATTAGCAGTCCATTGTCTGAAGATTCTATCGCCGCAAATGGACATAATTTAATCAATTCATCATGATTTTGTGCTTTACTCTGATATATTTTTATCATCGGCATGATATTATTCGCCTCCTGTAAATTTCATTTTAGTGAGACATTCATGGAGTTTAGCACTCAAGTGTGCGGCATCTCCTTCCCAAAGTTCGTGGGTATTGTTTGATTCTGGAGGGAATATTTTCCATACTTGTGTCGGAGAACCGGCTAAACCATAATTATTTTCATTTTGGTCTTCAAAATCATCAAGACTAAATACCGTAATCTCTTTATCGGATGTAGCCAGTTTTAGCTTGAATGAAGGCAGACGCGGTTGATTTATGTCTTTTTCAACAGTAATCAAACATGGATATTTTACTTTGACAACTTCCACGCTATGCGGCAGATCCATCTCTAAACTTATATCATTTTCGCCGATTTCAATAATTTTTCTAACATTCGTAACGTGTGGAATATTCAGAAATTCAGCAATTTCGGGTCCGACTTGGGCGGTGTCGCCATCAGTGGTCTGCTTACCACAGATAATCAGGTCTGAATCGCCAATTTTTCTGATTCCTTGCGAAAGCGCATATGCGGTTGCGAGTACATCAGCACCAGCGAAACGCATATCAGAAAGGAGAAAGCCATTGTCAGCACCCATCATAAAGGATTCTTTAATGATTTCCATAGTCTGTGGTGGTCCCATACTCAAAATATTAATTACAGCATTGTTTTGAGCTTTAATTCTGAGTGCCGATTCTATAGCAAAAAGGTCGAATGGATTCATTTTTGAATCAACACCCTCTCTTTTTAACACGCCAGTTTTTTCATCAACTTCCACCTCGGAAGTCCCCGGGACCTGCTTTATGCAAACTGTTATATTCATTGTTTTTCCTTTGATTTTATAATAACCGAAACTCCGTCTGGAATCACTGCTATTTTAGCGTTTGTTCCTTTTATTTTTAATGCTGCCTGGATAGCTTCATCTAGAGTAAAAGCGTGTTCCATATGCATTGCTTTTATCATTTTAGAATCACACATATCTGTGACCATAATTACCTTGCAGCGGTTTAGAATTCGTGCGAGTATCTGAAATTCCCATTGATCGGGAACAGTTTCGTTGCGTGGAACTTTAGCAGTTCTTTTTAAGATACAAGCTGGACAAGCGGCTTCAGCCATGTTGTCAAAAAATGATTGCCCGCCGTGTCCGTCATTACATGCTGATACCATGATTATCACGCCGCCGTCTTTGATTGTGGCTTCGGCTGCGGTCATGCCTTTTACTGCTTGATATATGTTTTGGTCGAGCGGATAGCCACCGTTTGAAGTGATGATTATGTCAGATGGTGGCACATTTATTTTGACCAGGTTTTCGAGGAAATTACAACCGGTCTGATGCGCTTTTTCGGAGTCTCCGGCAAAAGCCTTGACAATATCTTTATTTTCATCAATCACTACATTCACGATAAAAGCCAGCTTTGCTTTTTTTGCGGCAAAAAGCATGTCCCGGTGAAGAGGATTATTTTCAAGCACTCCGGTTCTGGCGTATTCGCTATTTATAAATTCAGCACAATGGTTTGCGAGGACGGTTTCGGCTCCGGCAACGCCCGGTAAAACGCTTTTGCGTCCACCCGAGAATCCGGCAAAAAAGTGTGGTTCAATAAAGCCTTCAGCAATAAGCAAATCTGTTTCAATAGCAAGTTTATTTAGCCATAATTCTCCACCTGACGGCAAGGTGTCAAGCTGGACAAGTGACGAAGCATCCTGCGAATCATGAATAAGGATATTTTCATTATCGACAATATCCTTACCGTATTTATCGATCAGTTCTTCGCGAGTACTTGCCCGGTGAAAGCCCGTGGCAATAAGTATAGTTATATCAATATCAGGATTGGCACGCCTAGATTCTTCGAGGATAAGCGGCATGATTGTTTTGCTCGGAACTGGACGGGTGTGGTCACTACTAATAATGACCATATTTTTTTGCCCCTTGGTCAATTCCGAAAGGCGAGGAGAAGCAACAGGATTTTCAAGCGCTTGACGAACAAGTTCATTTTGCGATATATCAACATCACTTTCCAGATGCTCAGCCGTAAAAATCCCATTGAAATTAAGATCTGGAATCTCACTTTCCAGATACGTTTTGGCATAGGGTATAGATATTTTCATATTTTTAAATCCCACAAGTGGTATAATGGTATGACCAATTACAATATAATACATCATTCCACAAAAAAAACAATGAAAATATAAAGATTTATGATTAAAATATTAAATTAACAGTAACATGTCACTCTTTTTTCTATCTTGTTTTTATAATTTTTAGCCCTCGCAGAGGGCGGCACAAGAAAAGGCATTCATTTTGTACCGCCCTCTGCGGGGGCTGAAATTATATATGAAACATTTTCCACGGGCCTATGCCCGAGGCTACCAAGTGTCGCCATCCTGCGGAGGCTTTGAAGAAAAAGAGTGACGCCCTCCAAAGAGCCTGTCGCTCAAGAATTAAGAGGCGGTTACATGTTTTTCGTAACATTTAAGCAGTTTAATAATTTTCTATTACGAAGTCGAAATGTTTTTGGATTGATTCTTTGGCTTTGGTGGCATTGCCGGAAATGATTGCTTCATAAATGTCTTTATGAAGTTCGGAAAGCTTGTTCATTTTTTCGGCCTTGAGGAAAATTTTGCGCGCGTCGCTGATGAATGATTTCATTATACTGGACACCGCGTTATAAAAACATTTAAGTAGATAGTTGTTTGATGCCTCGATTATTTTAAAATGAAACTCAGCGTCAAGTTTAACTTTTTCATCTTCAGTTTTGGCTTTTGCAAGTTTTTCCATAATGGATTTTAAGTCATTGCGCTGTGCATCGCTTATTTGTTCAACAGCTAGTGAAACGGCCTCGAGTTCGAGCATCCTTCTGACTTTAAAAAGCTCTAGGGCATTTCCGTCATGGAGCTTGAACATGATGGAAAGCGGTTCAAATAGTCCGGTGTCAAATTCTTTACGGATAAAGTTGCCGTAACCTTGTCGACATTCGACCAGTCCGAGTATTTCCAAAGCTCGTACCGCTTCACGGATAGATGTTCTGCTTACTTCAAAAAGTTTCACCATGTCCCGTTCGGCAGGCAGTTTGTCGCCAGCTTTTAAGCTGCCGTCAAAAATCATATTTTGAATCTGATCAACTACCTGTTGATAAACTCTTTTATTTTCTACTGGCTTAAACATAATGACCTTAGAGCTGATTTAAGACTAGCTCCTTAAATTAAAATTTGTTTAGTACTATACCGTAGAAAAATTGATTATCAAAGTGGATATTAACGTATTACAGCAAATTCGAAGACTTGAATGTTAATGATTTCTATTCTGACTTCGCCATTCTCCTGAAGGAATGGAGATGTTTCTTTTAATAGCTCACAGCCTTGTTTAATCAATCAATGAAAATAGATGCTTATCAGCGAAACTCCTTCAAAGATTTAATTGATTAGCTCTAGAGATTTAAACTATAGCTTGAACATTTTGCTTTTACCTGTTATATTATTTCATAAAGATAAATAGAGGTATATTATGGACTATTCAAGACTAAAGAAATATATCATAAACAAGTTGCAGCAGGAACTACCTAAAGAACTATATTATCATCAAGTTGAACATTCCATACAGGTCGCCAAGGATGCAGAGACTATAGGCAAAGCAGAAGGCGTCTCAGAGCATGAGTTGCTCTTACTTAAAACTGCTGGTTTGCTACACGATTCAGGTTTCTTGCAGACCCCATTTCAAAATGAACCTATTGGTTCTGAAATCGCAAAGAAAATTCTTCCTGATTATGCTTATACTCCCAAAGAAATTGAAATCATTTCTAAAATGATTTTATCTACAGCGATTCCTCAGCAAGCAAAAAATTTGCTGGAAAAGATTATTTGCGATGCAGATTTGTGTTATTTAGGGGAAAAAGATGCAAAAACACATGCGGATAATCTTCGTATAGAAATGGAGTTGACTAGTGCTTGTAAATTTACTAACCTTGAATGGATTGATTTTCAATTGAAATTTTTAAAATCGCATGAATTTTTCACAGACTATGCTAGAAAACATATAGCTCCAGGGAAAACGAAGTATATAAAGACTTTATTAGATGAAAAACAAGTGTTTGAAGGAGGATAAGATGGAAAAACTCTTGAGCAAGACAACTTACAAGGTAGTAAAGAAGATTGCGGAAGGCGGTATGGGAGCAGTTTACAAAGCCCAGCAAATAGGTACTGCTGGTTTTGAAAAGACTGTTGCAATCAAAACTCTGCTTGGTAATAATTCAAAAAACCGTAAATTTATTGATAAATTTGTTTTTGAGGCAAAACTGGTTGCCAACTTGGTTCACGAAAATATTGTTCAAATCTATCAGTTGGATCGTCATAAAGGCGAATATTTCTTTGTGCTGGAGTTTGTTAATGGCGTTTCTCTTTTTACTTTTGTAGACTTTTTGGAAAGAACTAAGGTTCAAATGCCTGAGAAGCTGGCTGTATTTATTGCTAGCCGTATAGCTAGAGGCTTAGCTTATGCGCATAGTCGTTGTGATGCATCTGGAAAACCTTTGTCAATTGTTCATTGCGATGTGTGTCCCCATAATATTATGATTACTACCGAAGGCTTACCTAAGCTTACCGATTTTGGCATTGCAAGAGCAAATACTATGGAAGGCAGACAATCTATTGACGGAAAGCTGCCGTTTATCTCTCCAGAACAAATAAACGGAGGGAAGGTTGATTTTCGTTCAGATATTTATTCCCTTGGCATGGTTCTCTTCTATATGTTGTCCGGCAAAAATGCCAGACAGACGAATGTCAGTGGTCAGGATATTATTGCACAAGCAAAATCAAATACTATTCATTGGGAATTCATGCCAGATCATATAGATAAAGAATTAATGGAAATCATAGTTAAAATGCTTGCAACAGACCCTGAAGACCGTTACCAGGAAACTTCAGAGCTCGCCCGTGTTCTTGAGTATCATATTTATAAAGATGGTTATGGGCCGACAATTGTTACTTTATCAGAGTATATGCGTGAACAGATGCCAATACTCTTTAATAGCTCTGCTGGGTATGGTGAAGATGACCAATTCTCTACAGAAATAAGTGATGAAGATAGAACTATGCTTATTGATACAAAACAATATGGACAGAAAGGCATTAATCATTATACAGATACTTTGGAAAAAACTATTAAATTACCAGAAGATTTTTTCGATGAATAAGCAAGTTTTCCGGAATTAAACTCTGTATAATAATCAAATTTATTTAAAAAAATATGAGGAATTATCATGGAAGATCAACAACAAGCTGCAGAATCATCATCGCCAAAAAATGGCGATATGATGAAGATGGAGAATTTAGATATTGAATTAGTTTATATTGAAGCTGGTGGTTTTGTTATGGGCGACAATGAAGTTGATATTCAAAAACCTGCCCATGAAGTAAGTATTGCCAATGGCTACTGGATGGGCAAATATCCAGTTACTCAAGCTCAATATCAAGAGATCGTTGGAGAAAACCCAAGCTATTTCCAAAAAGGTCTGAAGTTTAGCAAAGGATTCCTTGGATTTGGTGGGGAGTCTCTTAAAGATGATACGTCCAAATATCCTGTAGAACAAGTCTCGTGGAATGACGCTGAGAGGTTTTGTAAATGCCTGAATAATGTTGAGAAACCTGAAGGCCGCTTGCCGAAAGGCTATGAATATCGCCTGCCAACCGAATCAGAGTGGGAGTTTGCCGCTCAATGTGGAACAGAACATTCGGGCAGCAGATTCAGTGGCAGTGATGATATATATAATGTTGCCTGGTATGTCGAAAACTCTAATAACAGAACTCATCCGGTAGGAGAATTGGCTCCTAATAAATTAGGTTTATATGATATGTGCGGCAATGTTTGGGAATGGTGCTTAGATGATTGGCACAACAACTACGAAGGCGCTCCTGCTGATGGTAGTTGCTGGGGTGAACACAAAGGCGTCACGCGTGTTTTTCGTGGTGGAGGCTGGAGCAGTATTGCTGATTATTGCCAATTAAAAAACCGTTACTATCTTGCACCTGCTTTTACCTATGACTTTTTAGGTTTTCGTCTTGTACTAGGTCATATTTTAAAGTAATAACTTACTCTTGGAGAAAGCGTTGATAAAATCTATTATTATTTCCAGTTTGCTTATATTTGGCTTGTGCTCATTTTCTTTGTCAGCTCAAGATTCATCAACTGCCAAAATAAATTTCACTGAAACAGAAATAAACTGGATGAAAGCTCATCCTGTAATCAAGGTTGGCATCAATAATAAATGGCCGCCAATGGACTTTGTTGATGAAAATGGAGTTCCTCAGGGAATCGGAGTCGATTTCATTAAGCTTATAAATAAAAAACTTTCTGAATTCAATGTTAAGTTAATAATCAAGCCTGGTAACTGGAAACAAATATATGCTGATGTCAAAGATCACAAATTAGACGCCTTGACCGGCATTTCTCCCCTAAAAAGTCGGGAGCCTTTTTTTAATTTCACTAAGCCCTATATTACTGTTCCGCATAATATAATTGCAAGAAAGGGCGGAATCTATTATAATAAAATAGCTGATCTCAGCGGCAAAACTGTTGCTTTGGAAAAAGACTTTTTTGTCATCAAGCATCTGCGCTCTAAGTTTCCTGATATCAAAATGCTTGAATGCTCAAGTACGAGTGACGCCATTGACCTTGTGGCTAAAAATAAAGCTGATGCGTATATCGGCAATCGTGCTGTTGCTATTTACATAATGAACAAGGAACTTATTAACAACCTTGAAGTCCAAGCAAAAATTAAAGTAACAAAATCCACCAACAGCATAGGCGTCCGCAAGGACTGGCCGGATCTAGCCGTGATCTTAAATAAAATTCTGGCATCATTAACCCAGGAAGAAAGATTCGCCATTAATCAGAAATGGAGTGGTGGTTATAAGTTATCCGTGGCAGATAAACTGGGTTTGACATTAGAAGAACGCGAATGGATTGATAAACATCATGAAGTGCGTTTGGGAGTAGACTCGGCATGGGCACCATTTGAATGGGTTGATGAAAAAGGTAACCATCGAGGAATGGCTGCAGAGTACATTGAGCACATAGAAAAACTTACTGGACTGAAAATAAAAGTGGTTCCAGGACTTTCTTGGGGACAGGTTTTGAGTGGCCTCAAAGACGGCTCTGTTGATATGTCGTCAGCCCTTACCAAGAGTAAAGAAAGAGCGAAGTATCTTATATTTACCACTTCGTATATTTCTTCCCCTGCAATTATTATGGTAAAAAAAGGCACAAAGTTGCCGGATGGAATGAAAAGTTTAGTCGGGCGTAAAGTTGGTACCGGAAAGGGGTATGTTTTTGAAAATTTTGTTAAAACACAACATCCTGATGTAAAGTTGCAGCTCTATGATACTACCTTAAAAGGACTAACAGCACTGGCTATAGGTAAAATTGATGCCTATGTTGGAAATCTTGCAGCACTTACCTATGTTACTGAACAAAACACTTTAACTAATTTAGAAATTGGCGGAATATTGGGTTTTGGTAAAAGTGAAGTAGTCATGGCAACACGCAAAGATTTGCCGGAACTCGCTTCTATTCTCGATAAAGCTATCTCAAAAATTTTGTTAAACAAGAATATTTATATAGCAAAAAAATGGACAGATGTAAAAGAACAAAAAACAAATAGTTCTATTCCTTTGCTTGCTCAAAATTCATCAACTGCTAAAATAAATTTCACTGAAACAGAAATAAACTGGATGAAAGCTCATCCTGTAATTAAGGTTAATGGTGATAGCTGGCCTCCTTTTGAAATTGTTGATAAAAATGGCAAGTATTCTGGCATTACTGTAGATATTTTACGGATTGTTGCAAAGCGCGTTGGTCTTAAAATTAAATTTATTCCAGGTACCTGGAGCAAGATGCTAAAATTGCTTAAGGAACGTAAGCTTGATTTAGGTCACAACATAATGCAGAATGCGGAACGGGATAAATTCTTAAATTTTACCGATTCATATTTTGATTTTCCTGTTGCTATTTTTGTAAAAGACTCTAATAAAAAGATAAAATCACTCAAAGACCTATCAGGCGAAACAACTGTTATTATTAAAGGATTTTATGTTGAGAGCTATCTTCGCTCATCAGTGCCGGATGTGAAATTCTTAGAGGTTGGTACTCCATTAGAAGCAGTTATGGCACTCGTCTCTGGGGAAGCTAACGCTTATGTGGCAACGGTTCCTGTTGCTCAGCATATAATAAAAACCAAGATGATTAATGGAATAAAAATAGTTGATTATCTAGATGATATACCAATGGAAATCAAGATGGGAGTGCGGAAAGACTGGCCTATTCTTGTTGGAATTATGAATAAAGGATTGAATTCTATCAGCAAGAAACATCTCTATGAAATAAGTAAGAGATATAGCGATATCATGTTTAAAAAAATAAGAATTGATTTGACATTAGAAGAACGCGAATGGATTGTTAAACATCCTGTACTAAAAGTATCAAATGAAAAAGACTGGCCGCCATTTAACTTTTATGCAAATGAATCTCCGAAAGGTTTGTCTATTGACTACATGGATCTGCTTGCAAAGAAAATAGGCATGAAAGTAAAATATATTACAGGTCCTACCTGGAACGAATTTCTAGGTATGATGAAAAATGAAAATCTTGATATTATGTTGAATATTGTCAAGACAAAAAATAGAATAAAATATATACTTTTTTCTCCTCCATATTTTCGCAACCCTAACACTATAGTTAGTCGCGTTGGTGACACCCTGGAAATGGTCGCGCAGCTTGATGGCAAAAGCGTCGCTATCCCAAAAGGATTCTTCTATGAAGAAATATTGAAGAAATCATATCCTAAAATAAAAGTTTTGACCATGGATAACGTAGCTGATTGCCTTAGAGCTGTATCAATGAACAAAGCTGATTCAGCTATGGGAGAAGAAGCTGTAGTACGTTATATTATTCGTCAAAACATGCTCTCAAACTTACATGTTAGCGGAGAGGCAAGTATTGGAGATCCTGATTTGCAAAATCTCCGTATCGGCATACGCAAGAATGCACCTATTCTTAAATCTATAATCGAAAAAGCGATGAAAGATGTTAGCCATCGTGAGATGGCGGAATTGCAGAACAACTGGTTGCTCAAGCTTCAAAAAACAAATAATTCTATTCCTTTATCAAAAAAAGAAAGAGAGTGGTTGATTAAACATCCTATTGTTAATTTTACCGGAGATCCAGACTGGATGCCGCATGAATCATTTAACGAAGATGGCAAATATATAGGAATGGTCGCTGATTACCTAAAATATATTGAAGAAAAAATTCCACTTAAATTCAAGCCTGTGCCGGTAAAAACCTGGGATGATGCGATTAAATTGGTGGAATCCGGCAAAGTGGATGTGCTTTCAGAGTCAATTGGTGCATCGAGAGAGAAATATTTGAAGTTTACAAATCCTTATATTAACTCTCCTATCGTCGTCCTGCTTCGGAATGATTCCCCTGGACTTAAGTCAAAAAATGATCTTGCTGGGAAACCAGTAGCTCTTATTAAAGGATATGGATACTTGGATGAAGTGACTCCACACTATCCAGGTATCAAAGCTATATACGTTAACACAGTCAAAGAGGGTTTAATAGACTTGTCCAATGGGAAAGTCGATGCCATGATTGTAACCCAATCAACTGCCAGTTTTGCAATTATGAAACTTGGTCTGACAAATATTTATATAGCAGACATCTCTCCAGTTGGAATAAAGCTTGGTCTAGGAATACGTAAAGACTGGCCGGAAATGGTGTCTATTATCAATAAAGTGATTTCTACCATGACTCCGCAAGAACACCAGAATATTGCGTCAAAATGGATTCCGAATGTAATGAGTGCTCGGGTAGGGAAAATCGAGCAAGCAGAAAATCCTATGTATACGCTTGGAATCATTGTTGCTTCATTGCTGGTGTTGATTGCATTTGTCTGGATTATATTACGTGTCTTAGCCAAATATCTTCCAACTCGCTTGCGGACAGGACGTTCCCGTATTATAGGAATTTTGGTTGTTGTGGTTTTTATTGCTTTTGTTATCTCCGGCACATGGTTTAGCATAAAGGATATGGAAATACGTATCAGAGCTAAAAATGGAGAAGCCTTGGAAGCTGTCGCAGCTTCAACTCATCACCATCTCAAAGATTGGCTGTTTGATGAAATGAATATATTGAGATCATGGGCGAGTAGCTCAAGTCTTAAAAGTAATGTAGAAGAATTACTTAAAGTGCCGCGTGCAAAGAAAGCTCTTTTGGCTAGTAGCGCACTTGCTGAATTGAGAAAGAACTACAAAAATATGATAAAATCTGATGGAGTCAAAGGTTTCTTTGTTATTGCTCCAGATAGAATCAGCCTGGCTTCATCAAGAGATAATATTGCTATGGAAAATCTCATTTCCGTACAACGACCAGATGTACTCAAAAGAGCTTTTGCCGGAGATACGGTGTTTGTACCACCAATTTATTCAGATGTTCCTTTAAAAGACAAAAATGGGAAACTACAGAAAGATATTCCTACTATGTTTATCGCTACTCCTGTAAGAAATGATAAGAATAAAGTTATTGCGGTACTTACATTGCGTATTGATCCAGTTAGTGATTTTAGTCGTTTGTGCAATCTTGGACGTATTGGGAAATCTGGCGAAAGTTATGCTTTCGATTCAAATGGACTATTAATGTCTGAAATCCGTTTCCGAAAAGATTTAGAGAAAGCTGGACTGGCAAAAAAAGGCGACGATAAATCGCTTGCTCTTTCATTTAAAATATGCGATCCTGGTGGGAATACGCTCAAAGGACACAAATCGTCCGGCGATCATTCTACGCACGCTTTGACCAAAATGGCAAAATCTGCGACTGCCGGAGAAAAAGGTGTTGACGTTGCCGGCTATCGAGATTATCGAGGAGTAAGAGTGTTAGGTTCATGGTTTTGGGATGCTGAACTGGGTTTCGGAATAGCCTCTGAAATTGATGAAGAGGACGCCCTTGAAACATTTTATATTGACCGCATGGTAATTATCGCGATCCTTGGAATAACGGTTTTAACCTCATTGTTCCTTGTTGCTTATACATTCTGGAATGGTGAACAATCCAAACGGGAACTGCGTGCAGCGCGTGACGAATGGGAACGAGTGGCTGAAGAAGCAGAAGCTCAAAGCAGTTTACTGCTCGAGTCTGCCGGAGAAGGTATTTTTGGAACAACCAAAGAAGGAGTATTGACCTTTATCAATCCAGCAGCGACCCGAATGCTTGGGTATAAAGCTAATGAACTATTGGGAATAAAGGTTCATTCATTGATTCATCACTCCCACAAAAATGGCAGTAATTACCCAGTTGAAGAATGTCCGATGTGGGCAGCATATACGCATGGAAAGCATGGAGATATTGATAACGAAGTGCTTTGGCGCAAAGATGGTAGTAGTTTTGATGTTCATTATAACAGTGTGCCGATTTATAAAGATGGTGAACTCGCTGGCTCGGTGATTACCTTTAGTGACATTAGTCAACGGAAAAAATCGGAACAGGAATTAACAAAGTTATCTCAGGCGACAGAGGCAAGTCCGGTTTCTATAGTAATTTCCGATTTTGAAGGGAACATTGAATATGTAAATCCTAAATTCACTGAAGTTTCCGGATATTCTTATGATGAAGCTATTGGTGAAAATCCGAGAGTTCTTAACGCTAATGTTCAAGCAAAGGAATTTTATAAAGACTTATGGGACACTATCAAAGCTGGGAAAGAGTGGCAGGGAGATTTCTGCAACAAGAAAAAGAATGGTGAGGTTTATTGGGAACATGCTTCAATATCTCCAATTTTTAATGCAGAAAAAAAGATTAGCCATTTTGTCGCGGTCAAAGAAGATATAACTGAACAAAGAAAACTTGAAGAAGATATTAAGCGTATAAACTTCCTTAGCGACTTGGCTCTGGAATTGACAGAGAGTGGTTATTGGCATATTGACTATAGCGATCCTGAATATTATTATCAGTCTGAACGCGCGGCCAATATACTGGGTGAGCCTATAAAAGCTGATGGACGATACCATCTACAAGATGAATGGTTTGCCCGTCTTGAAGAGGCGAATAAGGAAACAGCTGAACGTGCAGCTGAACTTTATCAGGAAGCCATTGATGGAAAATGTGACAAATATGATGCTACATATGCTTACAAACGTCCAATTGACGGAAAGATTATCTGGG
>Ga0307988_1000697_pt1 | contig 22131 bp, 18 predicted proteins | sample EllFjometagen183_FD_203166 | JGI IMG/M metagenome (GOLD analysis project Ga0307988, IMG submission 203166) | Marine microbial communities from Ellis Fjord, Antarctic Ocean - #183 | ecosystem: Environmental > Aquatic > Marine > Unclassified | place: Southern Ocean | collected 2014-10-08 | reverse complement strand
ACAGGTTACAATTATGGCATCGAAAGGTGCACGTTCCGGCCAGCCCTTGTAACCATCGCCAATTTTGCTGTAAATGTTTTTATAATTTAGTTCGGCAAAAAGTTGTTTTGCTTTTTTCCCCAACGATTCAAAAATTTCTATGGTAAAAACCGTATCACAAATTTCTGCTAAAATTGCCGCCTGATATCCCGAACCGGTACCAATTTCCAGAACTCTGTCGGTTGGCTTCAAATTCAGAGCATTTGTCATAAATGCAACAATGTAGGGTTGCGAAATGGTCTGTCCATCGGTAATTGGAAGTGGTGTATCGTTGTATGCATAAGGAATGTATTTTGGCAAAACGAAGCGATGACGTGGAACTTTTCGAAACGCATTCAAAACAATATCATTAGTTATTCCACGCGCTTGAATTTGCGTTTCAACCATTTTATAACGAATGGAATTAAAACCATCATTCTCTTGAGCTTTGGCTACGTCGTTATTCAAAAAAAGCAAAAGAATGATTATCAATAATACTCGACTCAAATACCAATTAGCAATTTTATTAATCATTTTGCTTTGTTAAACGTATAAAATCATTTGTAGTTTCTCATTTTTGTTCAAATTAAAAATTGTCTTTGTAAACCTGTTTTTTGTTCGTTTATATTTCTGATTATTTTTTTACTTTAAGCGCTTCTAAAAAACAAATGTATTATCGTAATCAATATCTTAAAATGAAAAGTAAAATCTCTATTCTTTTATTATTGGCATTTTTGCTAATACAAGGTGCGGCTTTTGCACAAGACGAAGCCAATTATAGATTGGCAGAAAGGTTCTCTCCCGAAAAATTGAAACGTATGGTTTTCAGCACATCGGTTAATCCGAATTGGCTTGAAACCGGTGATAAATTCTGGTATTCATACAAAACATCTGAAGGAGAAAATTTTTATTTAGTTGATTTGGATAAGAAATTAAAAACGCAGCTTTTCGACAACCACAAAATGGCTGCGATGTTGACTAAAATAACCAAAGATCCATACGATTGGCAGCACCTTCCACCAATAAAACCTAAATTCAAAAAGAATGATACGGTTATTCAGTTCGATGTATCCAGCACACAGTTAGAGGAAAAAAAGAAAGAAGATTCGGATGTGGAGGATGTGGAAAAGAAAGAAGAGGAAAACGGTGATAAAAAAGACGACGACGAAAAGGAAGAGAAATCATCAAAAAAAGAGAAACCTAAAAAGAAAGTTTTTCATTTAGAATATAATTTACAAACCAGCGAATTGTACGAACAAGAAGATTGGAAAGAAGAGAAAAAACATCCGGAATGGGCAAATATGTCTCCAGACAGTTCGTATGTTGTTTTTGCACGCGACTACAATTTATATTGGATGGACAAAGAGAATTTTCTGAAAGCAAAAGCTGAAGAAAAAGAGGATGATGACGATTTGGTTGAAAAAGATTCTACTATTGTTGAACACCAATTAACAACCGACGGAATTAAAGACTATGCTTTTGGCGGAGGTTATACTGCGAGAGAGAATGATGACGAAGAAAAAATTAAGGAAGAGAGTGAAAAGCGTCAAAGTGCATATATATTATGGTCTCCCGATTCAAAGAAATTTGCATTGACTCGCAACGATAGCCGCCATGTAAAAGCACTTTGGGTTATTGATGTTACAAAAACTCCACGTCCCGAGTTGGAAACATACAAATACCAAATGCCGGGTGAGAAAGAAGCATCAAAAGCAGAAATGTGGGTTTTTGATATGGACAAAAAAGAGGGAAAAGAAATTGATGTTTCAGCTTTTGCCGACCAGCGCATTTCAATTAACCGGGCCAACCTATCAAACAAAGATCAGATAAAAGATTTTGTTCCAAGAACATGGCTTTCAGAATCGTCTGACAAAATATACTTCACGCGTTCCAGCCGCGATTTACATAAAATCGATATTTGTGTTGTAAATACTGAGACAAACGAAATTACAACGCTGGTTGAAGAGCGTTTAAATACATACAACGAAATAAAAACATTACACTTAATAAACGATGGCGAAGAATTTATTCAATGGTCGGAGCGCGATGGCTGGGCACATTTTTATTTATACGATGGTGAAGGAAATCTAAAAAACCAAATTACTTCGGGAGCGTGGCACTGTAGTAATATTGTTAAAGTTGATGAAAAAAACCGAGTTGTATATTTTACTGCAAACGGTCGCGAAAAAGGAGAGAATCCGTATTACGATCATCTTTACAAAGTGAGTTTCGACGGCTCGGATTTGACTTTATTAAACTCCGGAGATTTTACAAATCGTAGTGAAATAAGCGATTCTTATAACTATTTCGTTAACAATTATTCAAGAGTGAATTCAACTCCAAAATCTGAAATTCGTGATAATAACGGCAAAGTTGTAATGGAATTGGAAACCACAGATTTGAGTAATCTTTTTGCTGCCGGGTACAAATTTCCTGAGCTTTTTAAATCCAAAGCAGCCGACGGAATTACCGATATTTATGGAGTAATGTACAAACCATTCGATTTCGATTCGACTAAACAATACCCGATTTTAGAGTACGTTTATCCGGGGCCACAAACAGAAGCTGTTAACACGTCTTTTTCGGCTCGCATGGATAGAACTGACCGATTTGCACAACTGGGTTTTGTAATAATTACTTTAGGAAATCGCGGTGGTCATCCCAATCGTTCGAAATGGTATCACAACTACGGATACAACGATTTGCGTGATTATGGATTGGCAGATAAAAAATATGTGGTGGAACAATTGGCAGACCGACATAAATTTATCGATATTGAACGTGTTGGAATCTCCGGTCATTCGGGCGGTGGATTTATGTCAACAGCAGCTTTGCTGCAATATCCCGATTTTTATTCTGCAGCAGTTTCATCCGCCGGAAATCATGAAAATAACATTTATAATCGTTGGTGGAGCGAAACGCATCACGGTGTAAAAGAGGAGATTGACAACGAAGGAGAATCGAAATTTATTTACGACATTGAAAAAAATTCGGAGCTTGCAAAAAACCTGCGAGGTAACTTGCTTTTGGTAACCGGCGACATAGACAACAACGTTCATCCGGGAAATACCCTAAGAATGGCAAATGCATTAATCAAAGCTAAAAAACGATTCGACTTTTTTATTATGCCGGGTCAAAGGCATGGTTTTGGCGAACACACGGAATATTTTTTCTGGTTGAAGGCTGACTATTTTTGTAAGCATTTAATTGGTGATTATTCAATTAGTACCGATATTTTTGAAATGCGCCGCGAACATAAAATGAATCCGAGTAAAAAAAGAGCTCAGTAAAACATCTTTCGTAAATCAGATAAAAGGGATTTCATTTTTTAAAAGATGGAATCCCTTTTATTTGTTATTTTCGTTATGAAAATCATTCATTAATTTTTATTGAAGCAAAGAATCGATATTTTCTCTTTTCTAAATCTTTTATATTCATACGAACAAAAACCTGAAATTTAATTTCAAATAAAGAAAACCCTTCCTTACTCTATTAAATATAAGGGACGGTTCTTTTAAAAGCACAATTCACATTATGAAAACGAAAATGATGATTTATTATCGCAAGATTCACCGCTACTTTGGTGTAATTATCGGCATTCAGTTTTTATTCTGGACTTTGGGCGGGATATTTTTTACCTGGAGTAACATGGACGAAATTCATGGAGACTTCAACCGAAAGCCACAAAAATTAATTTCTGACCTGAAAGACTGGCAAAACCCCACAGTTGTTTTTGCTCAGATTTCAAAAATTAACCAAGTCGATTCATTGGTATCATTTCAAACCATAAATTTTTTAAGTGAACCATTTTATCAGGTGAGGTATTTTAGTGCCGGGCAACAAGAAATTGTTTTGGTAAATGCCAAAACCGGCGAGGTTCGTCCACCGCTTTCACAAAACGAAGCCGAGCAACTTGCCTGTGAAGTTTTTACGCCTGATTCGGAAATTGAGAAAACGGAATATCTGCTTGAAGGAATGGTAAACAAACACCACGAATACCGCAATCAACCGCTGCCAGCTTACGCAATAAAGTTTGCACACAATTCAGGAACTACAGTTTATGTAAGTACCGAATATGGGCAGGCATTAAAATTCAGAAACTCAAACTGGCGGGTATTTGATTTCTTTTGGATGATGCACACTATGGATTACCAAAGCCGCGACCGAATTGGAAATACTTTGCTTCGGATTTTTTCGGTGTTGGGACTGATTACCATTTTAACAGGATTTGTATTGTATTTTAAAACATTCAGATTTCGCAGAAAATCAAAAGTGCAGTAAAATTTTGGTGTCGATAAAAATAACACATTAACAATTTCCGGAGTTTACGAATGGAATATTACATTGAAACAGTGCAGGCATATTTTATTAATACGAACACAGGGTAACATTACTATTTTTTATAATGGAACGATGAAAAAATTCCCGGGAGAAGACAAGAACCCATCGCCAAAAACACCTAATTTGACGGGTGTTAATATTACTTATTCAAAATTATTCGAAAAGTTGTGCCTTTCCCGATTTCCGAAGATTTAATAAATATTTTGCCCTGATGATAAATTTCAACAATCCTTTTTACCAATGAAAGTCCCAGTCCCCAGCCTCGTTTTTTTGTTGAAAATCCGGGTTGAAAAATAGTTTTAAAATTTGATTTCGGCACACCAATTCCAGTGTCTGTAATATCGATAAAAACCTGCTTTTCCTTTTCTTTTAGTTGAATAGCAATTTTGCCATTATTTCCCATGGCATCAATTGCATTCTTGCAAATATTTTCAATAACCCACGAGAAAAGCGCAGCATTCAAAGGTGTTTCAATGTATTCATTTTCAGTAAAAGAAGTTTCAAAAATTACTTTCGAGGAAGATCGGGTTTTTAAATAACTTACCGATGAAATTAAAACTTCAACTAAATTTATCCGCAACAATTCGGGTTTCGAACCAATTTTAGAAAATCTTTCTGTTATTCGTTCCAGTCGTTGTGTGTCTTTTTCAAATTCTTTAATCAACTCCGGATCAACATCTTTCAATTTTAGCAATTCAATCCAAGCCATAAGCGAAGAAATTGGCGTACCCAATTGATGTGCCGTTTCTTTCGACATACCAACCCAAACCTGATTTTGTTCGGCTTGCTGTGTTGCATTAAAAGCAAAATAAGCAATTACAATAAATACAATAATTACAAAAAGTTGAACAAAGGGATAAAACCTCAGGTTACGTAAAAGACTTGATTCCCTGTAGTACAAATATTGAAAGTTATTTTCCGAAATCTCAATGAAAATTGGTTCGGAATATTCTTTCATTTTTTTTAGCTCTCTTTTTAAAACTTCATCCTTTCTGGCTTCACTAAAATTAATGTTGGCATTGTTATTAAAAGTTCCGTCGGCTTCAATAATTAGTATTGGGATTGTTGTATTTTGAGAAATAACCATGCTGAGAAAACTCAAATAGCTACTATTTAAATCTTCCATTTCCGGAGAACTGGTTTCGGTGGCAGCAATATTTATACGGTTAGTTGCCTCGGCCCAAAGTTCAACTTTGTTTCGCTCTTCCTGTGCCATTTTTTCGGTTAACCAATTGGTATAACCCAGAGAAACAACTCCAATTAAAATGGCAATAAAAAGAAGTAAAATTTTCCAACGTCGTCTTTTAAGGTAAATATCCACAGCAAGATAGTTTTAAAGTGATACTGTTGAAAACGAGAGATTTATTTTTTTATTATTTCTTTAAAAAATTCAATACCGATTTTGTAATCCCTTTTGTGTCAATTCCACATTCTTTATACAAATCTTCGGGTGTTCCGTGCTCTATAAATTTATCGGGCACACCCAATAATTTCACAGCCGATGAATAATTGTTTTCAGCCATAAATTCCAAAATTGCACTTCCAAATCCTCCATGTATGGTTCCATCTTCAACGGTTACAATGTGATTGAAATTTTCAAAAACTTCAGCTAATAAAGCGGTGTCGAGTGGTTTTATAAATCGTAAATCGTAAAGTGCTGCCGAAACTTCTTTGTTTGCCAGACTTTTAACTGCTCGTTTAGCAAAGATACCTGTTTTGCCAATACTTAAAATTGCAACATCTGTTCCATTTGCCAATTTTCTTCCTTTGCCAATTTCAATTTTTTCGAAAGGTTTTTTCCAATTTGGTTTGACTCCGCAACCTCGTGGATAACGAATAGAAAAAGGATGATTATTTTCTTCTAATTGAGCGGTGAACATAAGATTGCGTAATTCAATTTCATCCATTGGTGCCGAAACAATCATATTAGGAATGGAGCGCATATAAGCAATGTCAAATACGCCATGGTGCGTTGGACCGTCTTCTCCAACTATTCCGCCCCGATCGAGGCAAAATACTACGGGAAGATCCTGAATGGCAACATCGTGAATAATTTGATCGTAAGCCCGCTGCATAAAAGTTGAGTAAATATTACAAAACGGAACCATTCCCTGGGTAGCCAATCCAGCTGAAAAAGTAACCGCGTGTTGTTCTGCAATACCAACATCAAATGCTCGATCCGGCATTTTTTTAATCATTAAGTTCATTGAACAACCCGAAGGCATTGCCGGCGTTATTCCAATAATTTTTTCGTTTTGTTCGGCCAATTCCAATAAGGTTTCGCCAAATACGTTTTGGAATTTTGGAGCTCTTTCAACCGGACAATCGCAAGAGTATATTTCGCCGGTTTCTTTATCAAAAACTCCGGGAGCATGGAATTTTGTTTGATTAAGTTCTGCCTGTTTAAATCCTTTACCCTTTTTTGTAATAATGTGTAAAAGTTTCGGCCCTTTTATCTTTTTCAAATCATTTAAAACCTTGGTCAGATAAACAACATCGTGTCCGTCAACAGGGCCAAAATATCTAAAATCGAAAGCTTCAAAAAGATTGTTTTCTTTTAAAAGCATATTTTTTAATGCATGTTGATTTTTTTGCAGAAACTTTCTGGTTTTTCGCCCTACTCCATCTAATTTCCCCAATCCTTCCCAAACGTCATTTTTAAACCGATTGTATGTATTCGATTTCGATATATTTAATAAGTACTGATTGAATCCACCAACATTTGGATCGATGGCCATGTTGTTGTCGTTAAGGACAATAAGCAGGTCTTGGTTATTTCCGCCTGCATTATTTAGCCCTTCAAAAGCCATTCCACCAGTCATTGCACCATCTCCAATTACGGCTACAACTTTTCTTTCCTTTTCATTTTTTAATTTAGCTGCAACTGCCATTCCCAGAGCAGCGGAGATAGATGTTGAAGCGTGCCCAACACCAAACGAATCGTATTCACTTTCCTCTCTTTTGGGGAAACCACTTATTCCTTTATATTTTCTGTTTGTGTCAAAGTTATCTCGCCTTCCCGTTAAAATTTTATGTCCGTATGCCTGGTGTCCAACATCCCAAATTAACTGGTCATACGGGGTATTATAAACATAGTGCAAAGCAACGGTTAGTTCTACTACACCCAAACTTGAACCAAAATGGCCCGGATTGGTTGATAAAACATCAATAATAAAATTTCGCAGTTCGTCACAAATATCCGGAAGTTGTTTTAATGATAACTTCTTTAAATCATCAGATCCTTCAATGTTCTCAAGTAGCTTGCCTTTCACTTCATCCATCAGCATGAAAATATTTTCAAAGATAATAATTCCTCAACCACTCTTTAAATAAGCGAGGATAAACAAATTTATTGAGCCATGTAAAAGAAGCAAATTAAATTTGAACTTAGAATGATTTTTTGTAGTTGTAACAGCAATTTAACCTGAACACAAAATTGTTGCTCCATTTATTATTCAGAAACCATTGAATGAATGTAATAAAGTCCGTCAAGGGTTAACATTTCGTCTGTGGTGGTAACAAATTTAGTTAAAGGTGCAATAACCGCACTTAGTCCTCCGGTAGCCACAACTGTTAGTTTTTCGTTTAATTCAATTTGAGTTCGTTCAATAATTGAATCTACCAAACCTGTAAATCCGTACACAACTCCTGCCTGAATTGCATGTATCGTATTTTCACCCAAAATTGACGGTGGCGGAGTAAGATGAATTTGAGGTAACTGAGCTGTTTTTCCTGCCAAGGCACCAACCGCAGTTCTTAATCCCGGTGCAATGGCTACACCAATTATCTCGGAGTTTTTCCCAATTGTGGTAAATGTAAGTGCAGTTCCAAAATCAATAATCATTGTTAGATTTCCAAATTTCTGAAATGCTGCCACTGCATTCGCAACTAAGTCGGTTCCAATTTGAAAAGGGTTTAAAATTTTAATAGGTAATTTACTGTAAATCTCTGGGTTAACAAAAACTGTTTCAGAATTAGGAATTAGCTCCGACAACATCTCGGTAAATGGGTGAACCAAAGAAGGCACAACGCTACTTATGACAATTTGTTGAATTTGAGTATAATTAATTTTACCGTCAGATAGTAATGAACGGAAAATTACTTTGTATTCGTCGGCGGTTTTTAACTGGTCCGTTTGAATCCTCCAATGATATAACCAAATTGAATTGTCGTTAACCCCAAACACTATATTTGTGTTCCCTATGTCAATTGCCAATAGCATATTTTATTGTTTAAATTAATTTTATTCCATTTTGCACTTTAATTCGCATAAACAAACTCCGCCAAAATTAGGCAGAATACAAATGCTCATTTCTTTGACGTATTAACAAACTTAATTGATTATCTTTTTGAATGGTATTTTTTTGAATAGTTTTTTCCCTTTAACTGCAAACTTTAAGGAATAATAGAATCATAATTAAAGAATATTCTTTAATTTTAATATAAAACTGCTAATTATGCGAATCAAGGTTTGATATTAATAATTTTTCAGGCTGAAGGCCTAATTGAATTCAGCCCAATGCAAGGCATTGGGTCATGAATAAGAAGAAAAATGCGTCCTGAAAGGACAATTTAATTTAAGTTGCCTTTTCAAGGCGAATATTTGAACACTACTTTTCAACCCAAGGCGTTGCCATTGGGCTGAAATGAACTGCACTTTTAGTGCGAAACAGAAGGTACATTATTCAATGTTCAACTCTTGATTCGCATTAATAGTCGATTACACGAAAAATATTCAGCAAATTGTAACGTTTAAAAACTATGGGTCGGAAATTGCAATTTTTAATTCGCTGTTTATAAGTGTTATTTGAATTCTGAAAAAAAATGTGTTAATTTAGATTTGATTGCTTTCATACAAAATTGGGTACAATGCAAAATACAAAAAATCCACTAATTTTTATTGTTGAAGACAGTGTTGTTTATAAAGAACTGATTGTAGGATATTTGCAAGCAAAAAAGTTTGACAATATAAAAACATTTAACAATGGTGAAGATTGCATTAAAGACCTCGCTTTAAAACCTGACATTATTATATTGGACTATTTTTTTGATGGAATAAGCGGTTTGGAATTAATGCGCAAAATTAAGCTAGAACAATTTGACATTGATTTTATATTTTTGAGCAATCAAAATAATATTCAGGTGGCGGTGGAAATTATGAAATTAGGTGCCGCTGACTATATCGAAAAAAATGACAAAGCACCGTATCGGCTGGTTCAATCCATTGAAAATCTTTTAACAGTCATAAAAAAAGAAAAAATACGAAAAGGATTAAACATTGGGATGGTTGGTTTTTTTATTATGCTTTTTATAATAATCATGACCATTATACTAGTTTCCATTATGTTCGATTTGGAATTGTAACTCTTCTAGTCTAAAATTAAATATCTATTTTTAAAATTATGTCTAAAAAATTATCCTTTATTTTTAGCATGTTTTTTGTGTTGTTTTTATCCTGTAATAATCAGGATTCAGTTGTTCCTAATTATTTAAAAGAATACAAAACAAGCTACTTAGAAAACCCGCGCGAAGCAAACCTGCATTGGTTTACCAATGCTAAATATGGTATGTTTATTCATTATGGTTTGTACGCTCAATTAGGTCGTGGCGAGTGGGTGCAATTACGCGATACCATTCCGGTTGCCGAATATGCCAAACTAAAAGACACTTTTACTGCCGATAAATTTGATGCAAATTTTATATGCGATTTGGCTATTAAAGCCGGGATGAAATACATTACAATTACCAGTAAACACCACGATGGATTTTGTTTGTTTGAAACTCTACAAACCGATTTTAACAGTATAAATTCGCCATGTGGAAAAGATTTAATTGGCGAACTGGCTGAAGCTTGTAATCAAAAAGGATTGGGATTATTTTTGTATTATTCGTACGCCGCCGATTGGAAACATCCGTATTTTTATTCACGCGAAGCCGGTTGGAAAAATGCACGCCCGGCATACAAAGAGCCACAGCCTGAATATAAATTTCAAAAAGATGAAGATTTTAGAATATACGTCGATTATGTACATGAGCATGTTAAAGAGCTTTTAACACAATATCCAACAATTGCGGGTATCTGGTTCGACCCAATTATGGGAATGTACAATCGACCCGACTTGTTTCCTGTGGAAGAAACATACGCATTAATACGAAGTTTAAGTCCGCACGCATTAATTTCGTTTAAACAAGGTGCAAATGGCGACGAAGACTTTTCGGCACCGGAGCGTAATGCCGGAGCAAAAGTAGGCGCCCAGTTTGAAGTGGCACAAATGGTTTATGAAAAGAATAAAAACAAACCAAAAGAAATTTGCAACACACTGCAACCACATGCCTGGGGCTATCATAAAGGAAACGATGGGAAGCATAAAACAGCCGATGAATTGGTTCAGATAATAAAAGATACCTGGGCTGACAATTCTAATTTGTTGATGAATGTTGGTCCCTTGCCCGATGGGAGTTTCCCCGAAGAAGATATTATTTCCTTAACAAAGGCTGGTGAAATTTTGAGGGAGGAAGGATTGCTGAAGTAAATATTTGGAATGAAAAAACGGGAAAAGGATGACCTCTTTATTTTGTAAAAAAACAAAGATGTCATCCTTCTTTTTTGGGTTCAATTGAGGTTTTAATTTTTTGCTACCTTTCGCCACTTAAAAAAATAAATTATGGGATTTGTTTCGGTAATAAAAAAATACAACACTACTTTTTGGGCATCGAATGTTATTGAATTATTTGAACGCTGGGCGTGGTACGGTTTTTATCTGGCTTTTGCACTTTATTTGGTAAACTCGAAAGATACCGGCGCATTGGGTTTAACACAGGCGCAAAAAGGAATTATAATGGGTACCGGCTCGATGTTGCTTTATTTTTTACCGGTAATTACCGGAGCCATTGCCGATAAAGTTGGATACAAACGAATTCTTTTTCTGGCATTCACTTTATACATTTCAGGGTTTTATATGATTATGAAGTTCGACACTTTTGGTTGGATGTTTTTTGCATTTATCTGGACATCGGTTGGTGGAGCATTTTTTAAACCCATTATTTCTGCCATGGTTGCCCGAACAACATCCGATGAAACAGCATCGATTGGTTTTGGCATTTTTTATATGATGATAAATATTGGCGGATTTATCGGACCGTTTATTGCCGGTGTTTTAATGCAAAAATCATGGGATTATGTGTTTTATATGTCGATGATTACGATTGGAGTAAATTACCTGATAACCTGGTTTTTCTTTCGCGACCCAATTGTAAAAGATAAGACTACCTCGCTGTGGAAAAGCATTTTACAAGCTTTTGTAAACATTGGGATTACGCTTAAAAATTGGAAGTTTGTTTTGTTTCTTATTATAATGATTTTGTTTTGGACCGCATTTAATCAGCTATATTATTCATTCCCGGTATTTATAGATCAATGGGTTGACACCAGTGTTTTATACGACGGAATTAGTGCAGTTTGGCCATGGCTTGCAAATGCAATTGGCACAGAAGATGGAACAATTACAGCTGTGACATTATTAAGTATGGATTCTTTTTTTATCATTATTTTTCAATTAATGGTTTCGGCTTTTGTTATGCGTTTTCGCCCGCTTGCTGCAATGATGGGTGGAATTTTCGTTTTGGCTGGTGGCCTTGGACTAATGTTTTCAAGCCAGAGTGGTTGGTTAATTTTGTTTGGGATATTAATATTTGCTTTAGGAGAAATGGCCAGCTCGCCAAAGTTTACTGAATATGTTGGGCGAATTGCACCAGCCGATCAAAAGGCCTTGTATATGGGAACATCTTTCCTTCCCATTGCAGCCGGACACCAGTTGGCAGGTTGGCTATCGGGCGATGTGTACGAAAAAATTGCAGATAAAATTTATATTCTTCAGAAAGAAGTAATAAAACAAGATTTTACCTTGCCAGAAATATCTGAATCATTTACCAAAAATGATTTTTTAAACGAGGCTGCTTCGAAAATGAATATGTCCCAAACAGAACTTACTAACTTTTTATGGCAAAACTATCATCCATCGAATATTTGGGTAATTTATACAGGAGTTGCAGTTTCGGCGGTAGTTTTCCTTTGGTTGTACGACAGGTTTGTTATTGGGAAAAACTAAGAAATAATTGTAAATCGCCACGGTTTGCTTACCCACGGTTCGCCGGCATAATAAATTCCAACTCTGGGAGAAGTTTTGTACTTAATTACACTGCCAGAATCTTCAATCCAAATTCTTGGAGAAGCAGATAGGTCTTCGCCATAAAACGATTTGTCGATTTGAAGTATTTTGCCAACACGACCAGATCCCGAAATATCATCAATTCCTCTAATTAAAATTGCAGATGCATCGTTTTCTATTCCAGTAACAATATTTAGTAACCAATGTATTCCATAAATCAAATAAACATAAACAAGTCCACCTTCACGAAACATAACTTCCGTTCGTTTTGTTTTTCCTTTGTGAGCATGACAAGCAAAATCGTCTTTGCCACGATATGCTTCGACTTCAGTTATTGTGTATTTTTGAATGGTTTGATTTTCAAACCTGCGTACCAATACTTTTCCTAATAATTTAGGGGCAACTTTAATTACATCCTGTTGAAAGAATTTTTGGGATAGTCGTTGATTCATTTCTGCTCTTTTATGTTTTTCATTTTAAAAATATTCATAAAATTACCTTTTTTGCAATTAACAAGTGGACCAAATATTTATTAGGAATTTTGAATTTGCACACTAATTTTGTACCAAATGCAGTTTTGTTTATTGAAACTCTAATTACAGATAATGCAAACCATCCACATGTCTGATTTATATGGACAGTATTTAACAATGAAAATTGAAATAGATGCTGCAATTCAAGACGTAATTAAATCTACACGATTTATTAAAAGTGGGAAAGTTCTGGATTTTGAAAAAAAACTTTCCAATTATTTAAATACTAATGTAATTGCCTGTGGAAATGGAACCGATGCACTACAGATTGCTTTTATGGCTCTAAATTTACAACCCGGAGATGAAGTAATAACAACTCCTTTTACTTTTATTTCATCGGTTGAAGTTATTACCCTGCTCGGATTAAAGCCTGTTTTTATTGATGTTTTACCAAACACCTTCAATATAAATACTGCCTTAATTGAACAAGCAATTACAAAAAAAACCAAAGCAATTCTTCCGGTGCATTTATTTGGTCAATGTGCCAATCTCGAATCAATTATTGCACTATCAGAAAAATACAATCTATTTATAATAGAAGATGCTTGTCAGGCACTTGGAACGGATTATATTTTCAGCGATGGCTCAACAAAAAAAGCAGGTACAATCGGACATGTTGGATGCAATTCATTTTTCCCTTCAAAAAATTTGGGAGCATTTGGCGATGGAGGTGCTGTTTTTACCGGAGACGAAAAATTAGCAGCAACTATTCGATCCATTGCAAATCATGGAATGAAACAAAAGTACCAATACGAGCACATCGGATTAAATTCCCGGCTCGATAGTATTCAGGCTGCAATTTTAGAAGTAAAATTGAAATATTTTGAAAAACACATTCTTGCTCGTCAAAATGCAGCAAAATATTACGACAATTATTTGAACGAAGTTGAAGAGATTCAGATTCCTGAGCGGGTAGATTACAGTACACATACTTTTCACCAATATACAATTACAAGCAAAAAAAGAGACGAACTACAGCAATTTTTGAATTCTAAAGGTGTTCCATCAATGGTTTATTATCCGGGTGCAATTCATTTGCAGAATGCGTATAAATTTCTGGGGTATAAAAAAGGTAATTTCCCGGTTAGCGAAAAATTAGCAAGCCAGGTTTTGTCGCTTCCAATGCACACTGAATTAAATGAAGAACAGTTAAATTACATCGTACGAACCATTAAGGAATTCTTTTAAACTGAATCTAATATTAAAATGAGTGATATTTTTATACATAAAACAGCAGTAGTTGATAAAGGAGCCCAAATTGGGAAAGACACTAAAATATGGCATTTCACCCATTTAATGGAAACCTCTGAAATTGGCATGAACTGTGTTTTGGGTCAGAATGTTTTTGTGGGAAATAATGTGAAACTTGGTAACAATGTAAAAGTACAAAATAATGTTTCTATTTATGAAGGAGTTATTTGCGAAGATGATGTGTTTATTGGGCCTTCCGCAGTTTTTACGAATGTTATAAATCCCAGAAGTTCAATAAGTCGAAAAGATGAATTTAAAATAACTATTGTTAAAAAGGGAGCAACAATTGGAGCCAATGCAACAATTGTTTGTGGAATTTCGCTTGGCAAGTATTGTTTTGTAGGTGCAGGTGCAGTACTTACTAAAAATGTAAAACCATATGCACTGATGCTTGGTGTGCCTGCAAAACAAAAGGGTTGGGTGAGTCGAAATGGGATTACTTTAAGTAAAGATTTAATTTGCCCTGAATCGGGAGAGAAGTATAAAATATCGGGGGATTCTATTGAATTAATAGAACAGGAAAAGTGAAAGATAAAAACATGACCAAAAATAAAAAAATTCGTTTTGCAGTTATTGGGCAAGGCCATATCGGGAAACGCCATGCTGAAATGATTCGCAGAGATCCGGAAGCAGAACTTATTGCCGTTTGTGATATCCTGTCGAAAGAAGACTGTGAAATTGAAACAACTAATGAAACTTTTTATAATTCATTTGATGAACTGCTAAAAAATGAACGTAATTTAGATGTGGTAAATATTTGTACTCCAAATGGGTTACACGCTCAAATGAGTTCAAAAGTTATGGAATCTGGGGCAGATGTAGTTATCGAAAAACCCATGGCAACAAATAGACAAGATGCGGAAAAAATCTTGCAGACTTCGTTTAAATTTAGCAAGAATGTATTCTGTGTTATGCAAAATCGTTACTCTCCACCATCGGTTTGGCTAAAAGATGTGGTTGACCGAAAATTAATGGGAGATATTTATACGGTTCAAATAAATAGCTATTGGAATAGGGATAATCGTTACTACACAAAAAACACCTGGCACGGCTCAAAAGATTTGGATGGAGGAACACTCTTTACCCAGTTTTCGCATTTCGTTGACATTATGTATTGGTTGTTTGGCGATATTAAAAATATAAATGGAACTTTTGCCGATTTTAACCATAAAAAGCTGACAGACTTTGAGGATTCAGGAATTGTTCATTTCGATTTTATAAACGGCGGGAAAGGTAATTTGAATTATTCCACTTCGGTTTATAATAAAAACCTGGAAAGTAGCATTACAATTATTGGAGAAAAGGGAACGGTTAAAGTTGCGGGACAATATATGAACGAGGTTGTTTATTGTGATATAAAAGATTACGAAATGCCGAAATTGGCAGATTCAAATCCTCCCAACGATTACGGTGCGTACAAAGGTTCGGCACAAAACCACCATTATGTAATCCAAAATGTTGTGGACAAATTAAAAAGCAATAAACCAATTACAACAAATGCACTCGAGGGGATGAAAGTCGTGGATATAATAGAACGTATTTACGCAGTTAGAGATAAAGGTTTTAAAAAATAGAAAATTAAAAGTGAAAATATTAGTAACAGGTGCGGCAGGATTTATCGGATTTCATCTAACTCAAAAATTACTTCAGCGTGGAGATACGGTTATTGGCATCGATAACATTAACGACTATTATGATGTAAAATTAAAGTATTCAAGGTTGAATGAATCAGGAATTTCGCATGAGGCAAATAAATGGCACTTCCCGGTTCAAAGCATAAAATATGCTAACTACTCTTTTGTTCGAATGAATTTGGAGGACAGAGAGCAGTTAATGGCTTTTTTTGAAAAAGAAAAATTTGACAAGGTTTGTAACCTGGCTGCTCAGGCGGGTGTTCGATACAGTCTTGAAAATCCGTATGCATATGTTAGCAGTAACATTGTAGGTTTTATTAATATTTTGGAAGCTTGCCGATTCAACAATATAAAACATTTAATTTATGCCAGTTCGTCGAGTGTTTATGGCAACAATACAAAAATGCCATTAAGTACATCAGATAACGTTGATCATCCGATTAGTTTATATGCAGCTACTAAAAAAAGTAATGAGTTAATGGCACATACATATAGTCATTTATTTAATTTACCAACTACCGGATTGCGCTTTTTTACAGTATATGGACCCTGGGGAAGACCTGACATGGCTCCCACTCTTTTTACAAAAGCAATTCTTGAAAATAGGCCCATAAAAATATTCAATAATGGAAATATGGGACGCGATTTTACTTATGTTGACGATATTGTGGAAGGAGTTATTCGGGTAATTGATAATCCTCCCAACAAGTCTGTTAATTCTGATATAGACCCGTCGCAAAGCAATACCGGACCATACAAAGTGTACAACATTGGAAACTCTTCTCCTGTGATGTTAATGGAATTTATTAAAGCTATTGAAAAGAATTTGGGTAAAGAAGCAATAAAAGAGTTTCTTCCAATTCAACCAGGAGATGTCCAAAATACCTTGGCCGATATTTCGGATTTGATAAGAGATTTTAACTACAAACCTAACACATCTATTAATGAAGGTGTTAAAAAGTTCGTTGACTGGTATTTGAGTTACTCCCGATAATATTTAATCAATCTGAAACATTAATTTTGGTAAAATTACATTCAGACATTTTTCTACCGATTCGTGTACCGTTTCTTCATTTGTTTTAATTTCGACATTAGGATTTTGGGGTGCCTCGAAAGGAGAATCAATTCCTGTGAAATTTTTAATCAAACCTTTTCGGGCTTTGGCATACAAGCCTTTTATATCTCGCTGTTCACATATTTCGATGGGTGTGTTCACGTAAACTTCAATTATATCTTCCCTGCCAATAATGTTGTATGCTAATTCTCGTATTTCATTAGTGGGGGTAATAAAACCGTTGATACAAATTGTCCCGCAATTCAGAAAAAGTTTGGTTACTTCTGCAATTCTACGAATATTTTCAAAGCGGTCTGCTTCACTAAAACCGAGATTATTATTTAATCCGGTTCGAATATTATCTCCATCTAATATTTGAGTCAAAAATCTTCTTTTGTTTAATTCAATTTCCAATTGACGGGCAATAGTTGTTTTCCCCGAACCCGACAATCCGGTTATCCATATAACTTTTGCACGTTGTTTTAATAAAAACTCTTTGTCGTTTCTACTTAAAATCTGATCGAATACGGGATGTATGTTTTTAGCCATAATTACTGAGCTTTAGCAGAACCAATAAACCAGGGGTTTAGAAGGTTCTCTTTATTATATGTTAAATCAATATTGATATCGTTTGCTTTTTTAACGGTTCCATTTGCAGCAGAAATAATTGCGTGTCCGGCTGCGGTATCCCATTCCATGGTAGGAGCAAAACGCGGATAAACATTGGCATTTCCTTCTGCAATCAAACACAATTTCAGTGAGCTGCCAATTGATACTATTTCTGCATTAGGGTGAGTTTTCTTCAAATCATTAATAAATGTTTCCGTTTCTAAACTAAGATGCGACCGACTTGCAACAATTTTAAATACGTTTTCTTTCGACTGTAAAGGTAATTCAACGGCAATTTCTTTCCAATTCCCTACACTGTTTTCCTGCATCTTTTTAGAAGCATTATTAATCATAAAAGCACCCGTTTCAACTGAACCGAAATACAGCACATCTAAAACCGGTGCATAAACAACACCTAAAACAGGAATCCTATTTTCTATTAACGCAATGTTTACAGTAAACTCCCCATTTCGTTTTACAAATTCTTTGGTGCCATCCAGCGGATCTACCATCCAAAACCGATTCCAGCTTTTTCTTTTATCATAGTTAATTTCACGTCCTTCTTCGCTTAATACTGGAAGGCCGGTTTTTTCCAAATCCTTACTTATTACCGCGTGTGCTTTTTTATCAGCCAATGTTAATGGAGACTTATCTGCTTTAAATTCTACACCAAAATCGGTTTCATAAATTTCCATAATCGCTTTACCTGCGTTAAGGGCTGTAAATATAATATTGGGCAAAATTGTTTCCTGATTTATAGTCATTATGTTAAAGTTTCATTGAAAGGGTAAAGATAGCATTTATAAGAAATTGCTTCGTTTTATTTTTTAATTCGATTAAACATTACTTCGTTTAGAATTGCTATTTTTGATTTTTTATAAAAAGTGAATGGGTATAATTATTAAACAATCTTTAAAAGGAAGCATTTGGTCCTACATGGGACTTGTTGTGGGCTACATTAACGTGGGTATAATAATGCCCAATTTTTTTAAAGCCGAACAAATCGGGCTCATACAATTGTTTGCTGCCATTGCACTTATTTTTACCAATTTCTCGACACTTGGTTTTGGAAATGTCATTAATCGCCTGTTCCCTGAATTCAGAAATGAATCGAAAAAACACAATGGTTTTCTCTTTTTAACCGTTGCAACAGGATTAACAGGATTCCTTTTAAGTCTTTCGGCTTTTTTTATTTTTAAACCCCAAATAATTGAAGCCAATATTGAAAAATCGCCACTTCTGGTAGAATACATTTTATTACTTGTTCCTTTATTTTTCTTCAAAATTTTTTTCAATTTAACCGACATACTTAACAGAGTATTATACGATGCAGTTACCGGAACATTCTGGAACGATTTTGTTCATAAAATGCTCAATTTAATACTCATTATTTTATTTGCTTCAGGAGTTTTAGATTTCAGGCAATTCTTTTATGGATATATTATTTCAATGTGTTTGCCAACCTTTCCTTTACTTTATGTAATACTTAAAAGAAAGGACATTAATCTAAAACCAAATTTCAGTTTTTTAAAAAAGCCCCTTGCGCGCGAAATGATAATTGTTGCTGCCTTTGGTTTGGTGAATGGTTTAAGTGGAACCTTAACCAATAATATCGATAAATTACTAATTAACAAATTTCTTTCGCTTGAACAAGTTGGGATTTTTAGTATTTGTGCTTTGTTTGCCACAGTTATTATGATTCCTTCGCGGGCGATGGTTAAAATATCAACCGGAATTATTGCTCAGGCCTGGAAAGACAATGATAAAACAAAAATTCAGGAAATTTATTCAAAAGCCAGCCTGACTCAAACCATAATTGGCTCATTAATTTTTGCAGGTATCATGGTGAATCTGAACAACATATTTGCCATTTTACCAGAGGTTTACAGTCAGGGAAAATGGGTGTTGATAATTTATTCCATAGGAATATTAATCCGGGTTTCCAGTTCAACAAGTGGGTCGATAATACTAACCTCGAAATACTATAAAATACTCTCACTTTTTATTGTTATACAAATATTTATTACCCTTGGCCTTCATTATACCTTTATACCCAAAATGGGAATTACCGGTGCTGCAATAGCAGTTCTTTTAACCTACCTTATAAGAACCTTTAGTGTAGTTGGCTATATAAAAATAAAAATGAAAATGTTTTGTTATAGCTACAAACATATACTTGTTCTAATAATTGCAAGTGTATCAATTGCAGCCGCTTATTTTATAACTGAAACAGGAGTATTAATTGCTGATATTTTAATTAAAAGCACTACGGTTTCTGTGGTATTTATTGTTTTGGTATTAAGTTTAAAAATATCTAATGATATTCAGCAAATTTTTTTGAAGGTTGTTAAAATTGCTTCCGATTTATTAAAATGAAACACAATGAAAAATGATTAAACCAAATCTATTCATAATTGGCGCTTCAAAATGCGGCACAACGAGTTTGTGGTACATGTTAAAGCAACATCCCGATGTATTTTTGGCTACCCCAAAAGAACCTTTGTTTTTTTCCTTTAGCAATTATCAGGACAATTTAAAATGGTATGAAGGACTTTATAATAATGTTAAAATGGAAAAAATAATTGGTGAAGCTTCACCGGTATATTCCGAAACAACCTTAATTCCTGAAATACCCCAAAGAATATACGATTACAATTCAGAAGCCAAGATTATTTATATTGTCCGTGAACCAATAGACAGATTAAAATCAGTTTGGAGGCAAACTTTATCTACAGGTCACTGGCATAAACTAGTTTACAAAAAATACTGTGATATTGATGTCCCAATAATGCCTAAAGATTTTATAAAAGCGGTTTATGAATATCCATCTTATCTTGAGGCAACCAAATATTGGACAAATCTTAATAATTATCGAGAATTTTTCAACGAAAAAAATATATTACTGCTCTTCTTCGAAGATTTAAAGACAAATCCACAGAAATTGTATTCTAAAGTTTGTTCTTTTTTAAACATTGAGCCGCATATTGCAAAAACAAATTTTGAAAAAAAGAATGATAGTAAGGGTAAAACAATGGAGCGAATATTTTTTGCTAAACTAAAGAATACCAAACTCATAAAATACATTTTCAAGCTATTTCTTATAAAAATTAAATTAAATTCTAATCTACTTAGAAAAAAAATTCCTTATGAAGTTAAATTAAATAGAAAACAAAGAGATGAAATTATAACCATTCTAAAAAAAGAAACTACGAATATTTTATATTATGGTAAAAAGCCTTTAGATTTTTGGGATTTAAAATGAATATTTCAAATAATATGTTACTGTTGCCAAAAATATTAAAGGAAGATGATAAATAACTTGTTTTTAATTAATCTTTTCTTTGTAATACCATCCATGTTTCAGGATTTAATTAACCTAGCATAAATATTTTCCAATTTAAAAGCCTGTCTCTTTGCGCAAAAATCTTGTTCTACTTTTTTTCTACAATTCATACTAATTGCTGGTATCCTGTCTGCATTATTTACAAATTCCATAATTTTTGCCGCAAATGAATCAATGCTATTTTCTTCTGCAAGAAAACCTGTTTCTCCATCTTCAACAATTTCTGGTATATCAGAATGTTTAGTTGAGATAACAGGCAGACCCGTTGCCATCACATCAACAAAAACCATTGGAGTTCCTTCTTTATCATTCTGAGTTGAAGTTCTGCTAGCCTGTAAAAATGCATCGGAATTGTATGCCATTTTTAATACGAAACCATAAGGTTTGTACCCGTGTAAAATAATTTTGTCGTTTAAATCGAGTTTAAAGATTAATGCTTTTATTTCTTCTTTTAAAATTCCATCCCCAATAATGTCAACAGTAAAATTCAACTTATTTTTTAAAAGGGCAAGGGCATTTAAGCAAATATCTACTCCTTTCTTTTCAACAAAACTAGAAGCCATAACAAATTTAATAGGTTTGTTCTTATTTATTGACCTTTCCTTAAAATAAATAGATTGGGTATTAATGCCAAGATGATGAATTATTATCTTTTCAGAAGGACATCCAAGCTCAATAAGTGATTTCGTCATGTAAGGTCCAAGTGCTAATATGGCATCCGCGTTGTGAAATAATTTGACAAGCTTTTTCGCATTATTTTTAGCTGCGAATGGATATTTAAAAGCATCGGTACCATAAAAACTACAAACCAATGGAATTTTTAGTACTTTTTTTAAACGTAAAAATTTTATTCCATTATAACCAAAATGAACATGAAGAATTTTTGCATTTGTATTCTTGCAAGTGCTGTAAAAGAATGGGATAAAGCCAAAGAGTTTTGAAATACCAATATTTAATAAATAAAAGAAATTTCCCTTCTTTCTAAGATTAAATATAGAATCATAAGGGAATAGGATACTATTCTTTTCATGTCGGGCAATAATAATCGCTTTAAAATAATTCAGATTTTTAACCTGATTGTATATCCAAATTTCAGTTAAAGGAAGAAAAGTACTAATGTAATGTACGCAATTAATTTTCATATGCTTGGTCATAGAAATCTATATATTTTTTATAGAAA
>Ga0307988_1000696_pt1 | contig 22164 bp, 20 predicted proteins | sample EllFjometagen183_FD_203166 | JGI IMG/M metagenome (GOLD analysis project Ga0307988, IMG submission 203166) | Marine microbial communities from Ellis Fjord, Antarctic Ocean - #183 | ecosystem: Environmental > Aquatic > Marine > Unclassified | place: Southern Ocean | collected 2014-10-08 | reverse complement strand
TCAGAAAGCTTTTCTTGATTTCTGTCAAAAATCTTTTTATGTCGAGAAATTTTCTCTTTTGATGCATCCCATCGAGCAATTGTTTTATCAAATTCTGTAGCATCAAATCCCGCAGCCGTAAGAATTAAAGCGCTTAAATTTCCCGCAATTCCTGCACGAGTTCCCGTTATTTTCTTTAATTCTAAAAGTGAATTTGCAAAATTCCTATCCTGCTTTTTCTGTAAATCAATATCCTCAAAATCATTCTCTGTCTCTGTATCGAGATCCTCAAGATACTGCAATAATTGACGACGCACCTTGATATCTAATGTTTGAATTTGTGTGTCATCTAAGAATGCAGAGAAATAATGCATTTTTTCAGCAGCAGTGATCCCCTCTACAGAATTCCCCCCATACACATCATTCGAAAGATTTATTCCGGGAATACGTAATACTTCTTTCTCTACGGCTACAGCCATTTTATGAGTGTCCAGAACCGTTCCCGTTTCTGGTTTTACGGCATTTGCAATGAGTCGAGCTCGTAGTTCTCCAAATTCTGGCTCAGCATCTAATACTACATCTCGCTCTTGTAATTGTTCTATTTTTTTCTCCGCATCTACGTTCAAATGCTCTGAACGACGACAAGCGACCGTTCCTTGCACGTAATCAAATCGATTGCTGCGCAATGCTTCTAGAAAATCTGATTGCGATAGTCGTGGTGGAAATCCAAATACAGCCATTGCTGCCGCTGCGTTTGCAGGTGTTTCTACGACATCTTTTATTGCCTCCCATTGTCTTTCACGCTGAGAGTCGTCTGCATTTTTAAATGAACGATCAAGAAAATTCTCTGCTCGCTCTATATCTGCCTTTTTTTTGTTTTTTACGATATCAATACCTGTTTGAATTCGTGTTTTTTGTTCCTCGAGCTTTGCTTCAAATTTTCGTGAAAATCTTTCGAAACGAGCCTTTCTCCAAAAGGTTGTTCCTTTTTCCCACCATTTTCGAGTAGAAAAATACGCCTCTGCGCTTGCTTTTGCGTTATTCCATTGCTGATCAAATGCTCGCAAAGAATGATTCATTAATTCTTCACTTGTTTCTGCAACAAGCAATGATTCGTGAGCCCCTCTTCCTCGATGATTAATCGAGTTCATCGTGTTTACTCGAGAATTAGCAAAAATCTGCTGTTCTACCGCACTAAATTCTCCCCCTGATGCAGCTAATTGATTTTGGTGCTCCTGTGCGCCATCACCAATGACCTTCATGATACGATTTCGTGTCCGCAAAGCTGTCACAAGAGGAATCCTGTCCATAATTCGTCGCTCAAATCTTGAACCAATACCAAACAATTCTGTTCCACCAACATCCGCCGCATCAAGCCAGTCGTCAAACTGTGATACTTCGTCTCTCGCTGTTTGCTGAATCTGTTCAACTCGATCCTTATCACGATCCTCTCTGGATTGTGTTTCTGGACGCAAAAGCTCTTCTGAGCGTTGAACGATTTGTTTTTCTGCCATTTTTTATGAAAAAATCCAGTAATTTTACCAGATTTCGTCATAAAAATCAATACCTATTACTACGCCGCGAGTGGGACATTCTCCTCGGGTGGATTTTCTGGAGACGGAGCCTCCGGAATTATTGGTTCTCGTCTTGGTTTTTTGTTTCGAGAGATAACCCTCATTTCACTGCCAAAACCCTACTCATTCTGGATATTTGGAGTAGCCGAGAGATCACCCTTTCGCTTCTGCTTCTGACGAAGATATTTTTTCTGTTTTCTGCGAGCAATCCACCCCTTAATTCCTCCATTAATCCATGAGTCTAATTTTGCCTCTCTTTGTGCAAACTTTCCTGCTCTTTGTCGCGCTGCCTGAGTTGCACTGTATCGTTCTTTGTACAACGGTAGTCGTGAAGAGGTCTTTGATGCAATTCGACGGAATGGAGCCCCCACCCATTGCTTGAATCGATCAACTCTTCCTCGTCTATTTTTTCTGTAATCAATAATTTTCTTTCCTGGTGGCGTATTTCCAATGAGAGTACTTGCTACGTTCATAGATCCCCCAATTCCAAGCGTAGCCCGAAAAGGAAGCGGAATTGCGCCACTTTTATAATTATTTTTTTTATCTGACCACCGAAGTCTTATGAAATCAAGCATGTCCTTTTTTCCCCGAATATAAGACTTAAACAGCAAGTCTCCCACTGCCAATGAGGCCGTTCCCACTGGTTTTGTTATATATTTTTTCAAAACTCTCTTTCCCAGTGATTCTTCACGTAATCCATGGCGTCTTTCGTACTTTTTATTAGAAATACTTCCTACATTTATATTTGCCTTAGGGAGCTCAATAATTTTCCCGGGTTTTCTTGTTTCTTCTTTTTTTTCAAATAATACTTTCGAAACCCCTTCTCGACTTTGATCTTCTATCTCATTTTTTTTTTGCAGAAATTCCGTTTCTGAATTCGAAAAACTCTCTCTCTGCGAAGAGGGAACATCTTGTTCTAAATCAGGGGAAAGTTTTAACACGAGAGTACTTTATAATAATTTCCTCAAAAGTCAATGCCTGGGCACCTACTTCACACTCTTGCTAGGAATAAATCCTTCCGCAATAGCCCCTTCTTTGGTCGCAAAAAACCGTCGATCTTTTACTCTTACTCCTCGTGCCCATGAAGTTGTAGATGGATAAAATTTCCCCGTGTTTGCGTTCCCCACAAAGGGATAATCCCGATATCGCAAATCGTTCGCATTTGGAACTTGTCCCAAAAAAAGGTCCCCACTTTCTTCTAAAAATTTTTCATCACTCCACACGACACGAACATCTCCTTTTAATACTAAGGACAACGTATCTCCTTCTATCTGAGTAAGCTTTACCTCTGTCTGCTCTACCTCAATGGGCTTAATTACTACTGTTTCTATTTCGGGTGCCAATCGCTGTGCTCCACCAAGAATAAATCCACCGCATGCGGCCACCACTATCCAGAGAAATAAGTGCCAGTTTTTCATTATCTACAAAATAAGAGAATACGTCTGACCCCCAAGGTTCTGAACCACTCCTTTTATTTCCAATATAGAAATTACTGAACTTACAACCGTACCCGGAAGCTCAATAACTCGCAATAAATCATCAATATGCCATTCTGACTGATCTTCAAATATTTTTAAAATAAGTGTCTCGTTTTCTGTCATGGGAATCTCTTTTTTGATTCGTTTTTTTTCTGCCAAATGATGAAATTCTAATGATTCCAAAATCTGTTCCCCACTTAATACTGGCGCCGCACTTCCTCGAACAAGAAGATCATTGCATCCTTCTGAGTTTTTGGAAAAAATATCCCCTGGTACTACGAATAACTCTCTCCCATGCTGTATAGTGAGCTCTGCTGTAATCAGACTTCCTGATTTTATTGCCGCCTCAATAACAATTGTTGCGCGGGACAAACCTGCCACAATGCGATTTCTTACGGGGAAAAATTCTGGACGCCCCTCTGTCCCGGGTAAATATTCTGAAACAATCGCTCCTTTTCCTTCGCGTAAAAATTTTTCTGCAAAATGCTTATTTGCCGATGGATAAATTCCGTCAATTCCGTTTCCTAGTACGGCAATCGTCCGTGATCCATGCTCAAGCGCAATGCGATGGGCAAGTGTGTCCGACCCAAATGCTAATCCAGAAACGATGGTTATTCCTGCGTCCGCTAACTGCCCTACTATCAGCTCTGCTGCGCGCTGTCCATAACGAGAAATTTTTCGTGCCCCAACTACGGAAACTGAAGGAAAATCCTCAGGCAAAAGATCTCCTCTGCAAAACAATAGCACTGGTGGATTATGGATGTTTGTTAGTGGCAATGGGTACTCAGCCGTTCCGTGAATCAGTGTCTTGGCTCCGTATTTTCGTAATCCTGCTAATTCTTTTTCTGGAGAAATATTTCCTCTATTTGCGAAAAAACATTTGATAGCGCGTACATCAAGATCTGCCTGCTGCCATTCTTTAATATTCGCTTTCCACGCTCGCTCAAAATCTCCCTCAAAAAAGCTACTTAGTCGCTGATATCGAATAAACGTTAAATTGCATGCGCGATGCAACGCCAAAAGATATTGTTCCATCTATGACACATACGTAACCTTCCCCCATGCATCAATAATTGCCAACTCTCGTGATGTTGTTGTTAATATTTCTGGAGCACCCGTCTTCTGAATCACCAATTGATCTTCGATCCGTATACCAAATTCTCCGGGGAAATAGAGTCCCGGCTCACATGTCACACCGTCTCCTGGTTGCAATATCTCAAGAGAGTCCTTTCCGATGCGTGGTGCAATGTGAACTTCTTTTCCCACTCCGTGTCCCAATGTATGGATAAAAAACTGGGCATCTTCTCCCAAGTCTGCACGAACTTGATCGTCTAATGCTGAACACTTAGCTCCTGCTTGAAATCTTGAAAGGGCTTTCTCGTGTATAGCCAAAAGCTTTGAAAACTTTCGTTGAAACTGATCCCCGGGAGTGCCAAGAGAAAACATCCGCGTACAGTCCGAGCACCATCCGTCCACAATGGCTCCACAGTCTATCAAAATTGAATCTCCCTTCTCTAAATCTGTATTTGTTGCTTCGTGATGTGGCTCAGCTCCTCCTGCCCCAAATGCGACAATAGGATCAAATGAAATCCCGTATTTTCCTCCTGCGGTAATAGCCTCACAAAGCTGATCAAAAAGCTGTTTTTCTGTTATCCCTTCACGAATCCAGGTTGGAACCTTTTCAAGTAAAATATCATCTACATGTTTTGCCGCCTGTCTCATTGCTTGTATTTTTTCCATCGTATGAAGGCTACCAAACGTTCTAAAAAAGAAAAGGACTTCTTTTCAGCAAATATTCATTTTTGTATGTTTTAAAAATACGTTTATTAAAAAACCCGAGATACATCCCAGGTTTAAATTTTTAAATAAAATATTTCTTAAATCTTATCGTAATCGTGCATCACTAACTGTGCATTGATACGACGGATAATGTCTAACACAACTCCCACCACAATAATCATTCCCGCTCCTGAAATAAAGAGTGAAACTGATCCCGCTCCTCCGGTCATCCATTTCTGAAAAATCATTGGAATGATGGCGACTACTGCTAGGAAGGTTGCTCCCCAGAAAGCCAATCGTGAACTTACTTGATCAAGGAAATTTGTTGTCTCTGGTCCTGGACGATATCCAGGAATATATCCTCCTCGTTTTTGAATATTCTCTGATACTTTCTTTGGCTCAAACGTAATTGAAACATAAAAGAAGGTGAACCCGAAAATAAGTAATCCATAAAACAGGTTATACCATGTTGATGGAGCCCCTGGGTTAAAGTATTTGAGGAAAAACTCTCCAACTTGAACCAAGAATGGTGTAGTCGATTTTGTGAAAAACTGTGCCAAAATTGATGGCATTGAAATCAATGATACCGCAAAGATGATCGGGATCATTCCTGCCTGATTCACTTTCATTGGAAGAAACGACCGCTGCTGTGCGCCACCACGACGAGTAGCATATACCACTGGTACCCGACGATCCGCTTCTGATACATATACGATAAACACCGCCAATGCGATTGTAGCTAATACAAGTCCAATAATAACCGGCAGTTCTGCTGCCTGCATGGCTCCTGCAATTTGTGTTGGAACCGTCGCTACAATTCCCGCAAAAATCAGAATAGAAATTCCGTTCCCAAGACCTTTTTCTGAAATAAGTTCTCCCAGCCACATCAAGAAAACTGTTCCTGCTGTAACGGTAAGCATCATTGGAAGCATTATGCTCATGTCTCCGGTATCAACAATTGCTCCTCCTGGGCTAAATCGATTGATAAGCATCATCATTCCGTAACTCTGCACAAAAGCGAGTGGTACTGTCAAAAGACGTGTGTACTGATTTATTTTCTTTTGCCCCACTTCTCCTTCTTTTTTTAATTCCTCAAGAGATGGAACAATCACTCCTAACAATTGCATAATAATGGAAGCATTAATGAATGGAGTAAGTCCCATTAACACTACTGAAAAGTTTTCCATAGCTCCTCCTGTCAACATTGAGAACACGCTCAACATTGATCCCGCTCCTCCTTGTTGATCAAGAATAAATTTAATTTTTTCTACGTCGGCTCCGGGAATAGTCACATGTGCCGCTAATCGAAAGAGTACAAGCGCAAAGACTGTAAATAAGATTTGTTGTCGCAATTTTGGCGTTGCCCAAATCTGTTTGAGTATTGAAAATAATTTTTCCATTTTTATGAATCAAATCGAGTGAAATCTACGGTTTTTTTCACATTTGGCAAGTTTTTTGTCCCTTTTATCTCTGTCCTTCTGGCACTCACAACTCCTCACAAAGGAAGAAGTCTTTCAATGAAAATTTATTTCTCTTAAAACAATGCCTTTATCCACGTCCAAATAGAGGTAAATACGTTTGTACTTCCTGTTGCGGGGAGATTCCCCACGCTGTGAACGGGTGTTGTTGCCACTTTTGTTTCTAATGATTCCTGTGGCTTTTCTGGAATATTATTTTCTAGGCTTTCTTCTTGAAAACTATTATTCATTCCTTCTGCCATCCCCTGTGCCATTCCTTGCATTATCATGGCAAATGGATCAACCCCTGTCCCCGAAGGGCCTGAAGGCTTCTCTGTTATTCCTTCCTCTGTAATAAATTCATCTGTAATTTCCCAAGGAGTTTCTCCTGTCGCTGATTCTAACTTTGATATAACGATAAATTCTAAATCCTTTTCTACGTTTTTCGCTGCCTCTTTTAACATGTCTATTCGCGCAGAATTCCCTAAAAACTCTCCCGCAGTTGTCGCAATAATCTTCCCTGGCATTTCAATATTTATTAACATACTCACTCCTGCCGACCTAATCATATTTAGTCCCTCCGCTGTCATCGTTCCATCTTGCTCTTCTGTGTAATAAAAACGAAAATATCCATCTTCTGATTGAAATTCTTCATTTATTAGCTCTTTTTCTCCCCGCACTGAAACAATATTTTTGTCTTCACTTACTTCACATTCTTCGGTTTCTATTGCGAATTTTTCCTTAATACTCGCTTCCTCACAAATCTCAGCTTCGGTTTCTACTTCTAACCCTTCCGTCGCCTCCTGTGCGTTCAATTGGGTCATGTCTTTCGTTACTTCTATTTTCATTGTTCCGTTCTCGAGAACTGTCATCTTCTGAGTTATTTCCACACATCCCGCCAAAAGAAGGACAAAGCAAAATATAAGGAGCATTTTTGCCCCCCTGAAAACTGTTTGTGTTTTAAACATGCGGTCATTATCTGTTATGCACGCTTATAAAGTCAAATTCTAAATAAATTCTTTGCATTCGACACCAACTGCTCTGCTACGGACCCCGTCTCTTCTTCTCGAATCTCCGCAATCTTCTCCACTACTTCAACCAAGGCGGCTGGTTCATTCGTAGAATTCTTCTTGCGAAATTCCTGTGGCGGAAGAAATGGTGCGTCCGTTTCTGTAATTAAATATTCAAGAGGAATTTCTCGGACTACGTCGCGCAAAATGTCTGATTTTTTGTACGTCACAATTCCGCCAATCCCAAGGAAAAATCCTGCCTCTTCTGTAAAAAATTTCGCTGATTCTAAATCTTCTGAAAAACAATGAACCACTCCCCGAACACCCGTTCCAACAATATGTTGTTTAAAAAAAGAAACAATATCCTCTGTTGCATTACGTGTATGAATTATAAGCGGTAAATCATGCTTTTTTGCCAGCTCTACGTGTCGAAGAAAAATATCTGTTTGTGCCGCAAATGCTGTTTCTCGTGGGTCATGATGCCAATCAAATCCACATTCTCCAATTCCCACTATTTTTCCTGGGTTTTCGATAATCCATCGACCAAAGAGGGGAAATAGTTCGTCTGCCGTTTTTGCAATCGGCTCATATGTACTCCCCGGGATTCGATGTTCTGGATGTGGGTTCCCAAGAAGTTTTACATCTGTTGGATGAAGCCCCACCGTTGCGTAAAAATCCTCATTCTCTTGTGCTAAGGAAATCGCTGCATGACTTGCTCTTTCGTCACACCCAATCTGGATTTGAGCGATAACTCCCGCCTCGCGCGCACGCTGAAACATTGCTTCGGGATCCTCCCATCCCGGGAAATATCCATGTGTATGCGTGTCAATTATTGGGAAATTTGCCATCTTGGGCAGTGTACGCAAAAATAGAGATGATGCGAAAATTTTTTATTGCTCTCCTGATAAGCGTAATCCTCATTCCTGCAGTTGATGCTGCGTGGCGTCGCTATCGACCTACCTATTCTTTTCAGCGTGCAGAAAAAACAAAAACTCAGCGATACTCTCGTTCTCGATGGAGAATTGTTAAGTCCCCATATCAATACCGATTTTCACAACGATACAAGCGGGCCGACCGGCTTCTTTGGCGAACCATGGAGCCACGAGGAAGTTCTCCAGAACAAATAGAGAATCCTATTTCAAAGGATTTTTGTAATTATAATAATTCAATTATTGGAGAATATCTTCCTTCTGAGGAAGTAACCAATCGTTGTTGTGTCTGTCTTGATGGATGGAAATGTGAATATTCAGTTATCGTAAGTGGAAACCAGCAACACATTTGTGATCCTGATTGGACGCCACCAGATACTACTGGAGAATAGCTACTCGCTTATTTCCACTTCCAAAAATATTTCACGACGCTCTCAAGGTGAATCCAAAATGTCTTTCGGCAAAGGGCATTAAAAATATTTCCTCCAGAAAGCCTATTGGGCGAATGTATCGCAACAGCGGCTCGAATCTGTAATACACGAAGTCCTTTTTTCCAAACGCGACGACAAAAATCAGTATCTTCTAGGAAAAGAAAAAAACGTGGATCAAACCCATTTAGTTTTTCAAAAACATCTCGTTGTAAAACCCAAAAACTCCCCTGTGCCCATTCTGTCTCGCGAATTTTCTCTTTTGGTGCTTTTTTTAAAATCTGAGAACCAAATAATCGTCGTGTTGTAAGTCCCCACAAAGAAGGAAAATTTCTACAATTTTCTAAGATTTCGCCCTCTCGTGTTTTCAAAACAGGAACAACTATTCCTGCGTCTTTTTCCTGCTTGAGCGTGGACAAAAGAGTGTCGATTGTTCCCTTTGATGCCTCTATATCTGGATTTAATATTGCTAATATTTCTCCTTGGCAAAAACGAAATCCCTCTGCGTTTCCTCCTCCGTATCCCAAATTCTCTACTAACTGAATTACGTGCACTCGTTTTTCTTTTTCAAAAAACTTCTCTAAAAGAGCACCATCGCCTCCTTTTTTCGTAGGATTATCAACAATAATCCATTCCCAGTCGACGCTTGGTGGAAATTTTTGAATTGACTTCCAAAGAGACTCAATGCGCTCAAACGAACCAAAGTTTACGGTTAAAAGAGAAAGTACGGGTAAATCCATCTTCGGCAGTGTACAAAATTTAAAGCGTGAGGTAAAATCGCCACGAATTTATATAGCGACAATGACAACTTTTAAAATGTTTTCCGGGAGCAGCCATCCAGAATTTGCTCAACAAATTTGTGATGAACTCAAAATCCCTCTAGGAAAAATTACTATTAAGGAATTTGCATGTGGAGAAAAGTATGTGAAATTTGATGAAACGTTCCGGGGACAAGATGTATTTCTCATACAAACAGGACGAACGGGACACATGAATAATGACCTCGTAGAGCTTCTTCTTATGATCGATGCTGCCAAACGAAGTTTTGCAGAAAATGTACACGTCGTTATGCCGTACTTTGCGTATTCCCGGCAAGACAAAATTCACGCACCACGTGAAGGAATCTCAGCAAAAATGTGGGCCAATATGCTCACTCGAGCTGGAGCCGACCATGTGATCACTATGCACTTACACTCTGATCAGATTCAGGGATTTTTTGACTGCCCGGTAGATAATCTTTCTCCGAGTAAATTGCTTGTAGAATATTTCAAAAAGAAAAACCTCAAGGAAGCTGTTATTGTCAGCCCTGATGCAGGAGGTGCGAAGGAAGCAAAAAAGTTTGCCGATGCCCTTGATGTTCCATTGGTCATCTTGCACAAAACTCGTGCTGCTCATAATGAGTCTGCGGTCACACACGTTATCGGAGATGTGAAAGGGAAAACCCCTATTATCGTTGATGACATGATTGATACTGCTGGATCTGTTTGTAATGCAAAACAAGGACTTCTTGATGCCGGAGCGAATTCTGATGTCTACTTGGCGACAACACATGCCATCTTCTCTGGAGCTGCACGAGAACGACTTTCAGAAGCAAGTTTTAAAGAAATCATTGCCACTGACTCATTGCCGGTAGATAATCCACCAAAAAACTTTAAAGTTCTTTCCATCGCGCCTCTTTTGGCTCAAGTGGTAAAAAATGTTGCTGACCATGAGTCTGTTTCAAAACTGTACTAAATGAGCATAGAAATAGACCGGCTATTGACTCGCCACACGGTGAAGAATTTTACAGATGAAAAGTTCTCAGCAGAACTTATTGAGACAGTGCTGATTATCGCCAACAAGTCTTAATTCTCGTCCAGCACGAATCATTGATATCAGTGATCAAATCGGTGCCGAATGGATAAGCTCATCAAGCTGCTGTAAAAACGGCACCTCATTTATTTGCGTTAACTTTTAGCTCAGAAACGGCCGAGAAAAATATCCGCGAACACATGTCACCTGTTTTTGGAGCAAAAACTGACGATAAGCGCATCGAAGGATTGCTCGACAACTATGTTCGTCCAGGCGGAGAACATTATCCAGAACTTCAACTCTATCTTGTTGCGGGATATTTTTCAGCAACACTTGAAGCACAGGGTGCAACTGGATGCTGGATTCGTGGATTTGATCGTGATATTGCAAAAAAAGAGCTCAATGTTTCAGAGCATGAGACGGTTGGGTTGTTGCTTGCTGCGGGATTTGAGAAAGTATAGGCTCTTTCCCTCTATTAAGTTGCATTTGTGAGTGCTGCAATAAATGATTATTCGAAGTGAATATTCAGTCGCCAAAGGCGACTAATGAACGAGAATATTTCGTTTGCAAGCGAATAACAGCAACGAGCTTTTTTGATTCTTTTTTCGCGGTGAAAAAAGAATGAAAGAAATAATTACAAAACTAGATTCCCGCCTTCGCGGGAATGACAATATAATAGACAACAAAAAAACCCGCCGAAGCGGGTTTTTATAAATGCTCTTTAAAGCAGAGAAATTACTCAACAATTTTTGTAACAACTCCAGCTCCAACGGTTCGTCCACCTTCTCGAATAGCAAATCGAGTTCCCTCGTTCAATGCGATTGGGCAGATAAGTGTAACAACAAATTTAGCGTTGTCACCAGGCATAACCATCTCAACACCCGCTGGAAGCTCAACCTCTCCAGTTACGTCAGTTGTTCGGATGAAGAACTGAGGCTTGTAACCTTTGAAGAATGGTGTGTGACGACCTCCCTCTTCTTTTTTCAATACATATACCTCCGACTCAAATTTAGTGTGTGGTTTGATTGATCCTTTTTTACACATAACTTGACCACGCTCGATCTCTTCTCGCTCGATTCCTCGAAGCAATAGACCAACGTTATCTCCAGCAAGACCCTCATCAAGAGTTTTCTTAAACATCTCAACTCCGGTAACAACAATTAAACGAGAATCTTTGATTCCTACGATCTCAACCTCGTCTCCTGTGTTTACTTTTCCTTGCTCAATACGTCCTGTAGCAACAGTTCCTCGACCCTTAATTGAGAATACATCCTCAACTGGCATCAAGAAATCTTTATCGATTTCACGTTTTGGTTCTGGGATATCTTTGTCGAGAGCAGCCATCAATTCCATGATTTTGTCTCCCCACTCTCCTGTTGGATCTTCAAGTGCTTTCAATGCTGATCCTTTAATAACTGTAACGTCATTATAGTCACGTTTTGCAAGCTCTTCTCCGATCTCCATCTCAACCAACTCAATCATCTCAGCGTCATCAACCATGTCACATTTGTTCATAAATACAACAATGTGGTCAACTCCAACCTGACGAGCCAATAGGATGTGCTCTTTTGTCTGTGGCATTGGGCCATCAGTAGCTGCAACCACAAGGATTGCCCCATCCATCTGTGCCGCACCTGTAATCATATTTTTCACATAATCGGCGTGACCTGGACAGTCAACGTGTGCGTAGTGACGAGCCTCTGTCTCGTACTCTTGGTGAGAGGTCGCGATAGTAATACCACGTGCTTTCTCCTCTGGTGCGTTATCAATTTGGTCAAACGCGATTTGTTTGTTTATCTCTGAAGGCAATCGATTTGCCAATACAAAGGTAATAGCTGCAGTCAGCGTAGTTTTACCGTGGTCGACGTGACCAATGGTTCCCACGTTGACGTGCGGTTTCGTTCGCTGAAATGTGTCAGCCATTTTGGAAAGGATTAAAAAATAGTAAAATGTATTTTCCGCGCGGATTCTAGCGAAGAGAGGACTTCTGTCAACTTTTTTCGATGACACGAACTTGGTTTTAAATAAAGTCTTGACAAATTATTCTCCTTGGATAATAATTCTCCTGTAGATAATGTTTATAAAAATGAATCAGTGTAAAATCCGGCAACAAATAAATGCCATGACTGACAGGCGTATTCAGCGATTAGGAGACATGTGTAGAGAACAAAACATCCCTCTCACTCCACAAAAAATGGAGATATTCAAATATCTTGCTGGAACGATTCGTCATCCATCGGCACAAGAGATTTTTGAAGCAATGAAAAAGAGATTTTCTAATATTGCCTTTTCTACTGTCTATAAAAATCTGACAAAATTCGAAGAAATGGGGCTCGTTCGTGAAATTCCAATGAAAGACGGTTCTTCTTCTCGATTTGATGCAAATATGGAAAATCATCATCACATTATCAATCTTGATACTGATGAAATCCTTGATATTGACCCCGGAGAAATGGGCGAGGTTTGCCTTCCTAACTCTCTTGAAAAATATCAATTAGAGAAAATTTCTGTGAAATTTTATGTCCGGAATATGCCGGAAAAAAAGGAATAATATCTTTTCCTTCAAACGCTAAAACACTTACTTATTAACCTTAAAAACATGTGTGAAACAAATTGCCTTCGTATTGGTCACCCTGCACCAGAATTTTCTGCTGCTGCCTGGGACCCTCGTCATCCTGACAAAATGGACCACCAAGTTTCTCTTAAAGATTTTAAAGGGAAATGGACTCTTTTGTTCTTTTATCCCCTCGATTTTACGTTCGTATGCCCGACTGAATTAATTCATTTGGGAGAGCTGAATGATGAATTTAAAAAACACAACTGCCAAATTGTGGCTGCCAGCACCGATTCTGTATTTTCTCATCAAGCATGGGCAAAACAAGATACACGCATCGGGAAACTTGGATTTCCGATTCTGTCTGACATGTCTCAAGAAGTCGCCTTTGACTACGATGTATTACACGAAGACGGGATAGCACTCCGTGGAGCATTTCTCATTGATCCAGAGGGAATATTACAATCCATTACGGTGAACAATCTCAGCGTAGGACGAAATCCAGAAGAGTTACTCCGAACATTGAAAGCGTTCCAAACTGGAGATCTTTGTCCTGTAAACTGGGAATCTGGAGAAAAAACGCTTGGAAAAGCATAAAGAACTTTGAATTTCCAATACTAAAGAATCCCTAGGTCTGTTCTGGGGATTTTTTATGAATCCCCGTTTCCAATGCCTCTTGAGCTCTTTTCTTAATTTCTTCTATTTCTCTGTTAAAAACTATATCTAATCGATATTGATCTGATATTTCCCCTTCCCTTATTTCATATTTTTCTTTTTTCAATGCATTCCGCGCCTCCTGTAATCGCATGCTTGCTTCACAAATATCTGATCGTGTCTTTTCTATACTACCTGGTGATGTTTTTATTTTTCTTATTATTTTTTTTATAGGAAATTCGCCTTTTGATTCTTTCGTCCAATCTCCTTTTATTTTTAATTGATCTTCTAATACTTCTTTGTTTGATTTTTTAATACGCATTCTGTATTTCATCTTTCCCCCCGAATAATTCAAAAATCCTCTCCAAAGATCTTCAAGAGATGGATCTCCATATAAATCCCCATATCTTGCCACTAAACCCTGTTGCTTATAAAAACAACCCCATCTTTCCAAAAGCTTTTCCATGTCTTTTTGAAGCCGTCGTAACGTTGAAAGTCTGTGTTTTTCTTGAAGCAATCGCCCTTGTTGCTCATATACGCGATTTCCTGTGTCTGTAGAAGAAACAAATGGTATCATAAGCCCACCGTCTCTTTCTTCTATATTTTTATCAGAATTCAGCTCTTCTCGAGCTCTCTCTTTTATTCCTTCTGTATCAAAAACATATTCCATTACTTTGTTTTTAACACAATTTATAAAAAAAAGCAAGCCATGACACCCTCTTCCTTATTATCTAGCTCTTCGGTTATTTTTTTTCTGACAGAAGAAGTTTTTTCCAGTCAAGAAATCCCTGATTCCACAATAATACCCCCAGAACCCCTAGGTCAATAGCTATTGATAGTGCATCCATCATTCCAAATCCGTCGAGAAGAACCAGCGCTATGTTTCCTATTAAAAACACAACAGCCCCACGAAATACTTCTCTTGGTGAATGCTGAAAGGCAAATCCGATAGTAAAAAATACTATTCCATTTAAAAGGAATAAAAATGTATAAATGGGCAACATTGTCCCGGCAATGGGGAAAAGAAATTGCATTAAGGCCAAAAATGCCCAAAATAAAGCCTTAAAATATAATATATATTTCACAATCTGGAATACTAATTCTCTCATGTGTGCTTTTTTTATATTGACCATTTTTATTCTATCGCGCTTTTTTTATGCTGGCTATTCTTTTTTTTAATATATTTATATTGATACATATGAAAAAACCCACTCCTTTTTTGTGGGACTAGATTTTTTCATGGTGGGTCGGGTGAGGATTGAACTCACGGCCAACTGGTTAAGAGCCAGATGCTCTACCACTGAGCTACCGACCCGCCGGAGGAGATTGTCTATTTTTTGCTCAAAAATGCAAATTTTCACCTGTTTTTTAATAAAAAAAGCCCTACATCGTAGGACTTTTAAATTTTCTGAAAGCAATGATTTTATTTCTTCTTTTTGGCCTTAGCTGGTTTCTCTGGTGCGACCTTTTCTTCTGGTGTTTCAACGATTAATGAGATTGAATTAATCTTGTCTCCCTTCGCTGGTCGCATAAGAATTACTCCCTGAGTAGAACGTCCCGAAGTCTTCACTCCATCAATACCCATTCTCATAGTTTGTCCTTTTTCTGTTACCAATAATAAATCTGCCATAAGACCTGGCGAAATAACACGCGCACCAGCAACTTTTCCTGTTTTCTCTGTTATATTAGCAACTTTAATTCCTGTCCCGCCTCGTGATTGTTCTCGATATAGATCAACTTTTGACATCTTCCCAAGTCCGTTTTGCATCACTACGAGTAGTTTTGCTTCCTCGCTCTGTAATAAATCCATTTCCATTACTACGTCGTCTCCTTTTAATTTAATTCCACGCACTCCTGTTGCGCTTCGTCCCATTACACGTACATCATTTTCGCTAAATCGAATTGATTTTCCTTCTCGTGTAACGATAAATACATCGTCCTGTCCGCTTGAAACACGAGTCCAAAGCAACTGCTCTCCTTCTCGTAGCCCACAAGCAATAAGTCCGCTTCTTCGAACAGCTGTGAACTGATCAAGTGCGACTCGTTTTACGGTCCCTCCTGTTGTACAGAAGAAAATATATTCTCCGATTGATTTTGAAAGATTTAAAATTGCCGTTACTTTTTCATCTTCTCTCAACTGCAAAAGATTCACAATTGGCGTTCCCTTGGCTGTTCGACTCGCTTCTGGAATCTCATACATTGGAAGCGCGAATACGCGTCCCGTAGAAGTAAAGAACAATAGATCGTTATGATTTGAACCAAATGCTGTTTTTGCAATTGTGTCTTCATCTTTTGTTTTGGCCCCTACGACCCCTACTCCTCCTCGTTTCTGAGAACGGAAAGATGATGGAGCAAGTCGTTTCACATAATTTTGTTCTGTCAAAACAACAATCATTTCCTCATCTGGGATAGTGTCTTTTGCAGAAAATTTCCCAAGAGCGTATGGATGAACAATTGTTTGACGTTTATTCCCATATTTTTCAGATGCTGTTTTCATCTCTGACTCAATAATATCTGCCTGAATGTCTGTTGATGCCAAAATCCCTTCCAATTTCTTCATTAGTTTTTGCAATTCTGCTAATTCATCTTCAATTTTTTTACGCTCCATTCCCGCTAGTGTCTGCAATCGCATTTCTAAGATTGCTTTTGTTTGGCGGTCAGAAAGTCCGAACTTTTTTTGCAAAGCCTCTCCCGCTTCTTCCTTGGTTGCTGATCCTCGAATAATAGAAATCACTTCATCAATATGATCTAGCGCAATCATTAGTCCGTCCAAAATATGAGCTCTGTCTTGTGCGACTTTTAGCTCAAATTCTGTACGACGACGAATTACGTGAAAACGGTGATCTATAAAGTGCTGTAATACCTCTTTTACGTTCAATAATTTCGGGTGAATCCCGTCTACCAACGCAATCATATTCAAATTGAATGATTTTTGGAGCTGGGTCATCTTAAACAATTGGTTCAAGATTTTCTTTGGAAAAGAGTCTTTTTTGAGCTCAATAACTACTCGAATTCCTTCACGGTTTGATTCATCTCGCAAGTCTGTAATTCCCACGATTTTCTTGTCACGAACAAGGTCCGCAATTTTTATAACTAACTCTGCCTTGTTCACCTGGTATGGAACCTCTGTAACAATAATGGCATTCTTCCCGCTCTTCATTTCTTCAATTTCCACTTTCGCTCGCATTACTACTCCTCCTCGTCCCGTCTTATACATTTCTGCCAAACATCCTCCATCATAAATTTCTGCTGCTGTTGGAAAATCTGGTCCTTTTATATATTGTAATAAATCATCAATCGTTGCCTCTGGGTTACGCAGCAAGTGTGCTGTTGCGTCTACTATTTCTCCCATATTGTGTGGCGGAATATTCGTTGCCATTCCCACCGCAATTCCCATCGTTCCGTTCAAAAGAAGCTGTGGCAAAATGCTTGGAAGCACGACTGGCTCTTGCGCCGTATTGTCATAGTTTGGTCGGAAATCAACTGTTTTTTTCTCAATATCTGCCAACATTGTCTCTGCAATTCGAGTCATTCGGGCCTCCGTATAACGCATTGCGGCTGGATTATCTCCATCAATTGATCCGAAGTTTCCTTGTCCGTCTACCAATGGATAACGAAGACTAAAGTCCTGTGCCATACGCACCATAGACATATATACCGCACTATCTCCATGTGGATGATATTTCCCCAATACCGCTCCCACCACGTTGGCAGATTTTCGGTACTTAGCTCCTGCTCGAAGCCCGTTCTCGTGCATGGCGTATAAAATACGTCTGTGAACAGGTTTCAATCCATCACGAACATCTGGCAGGGCACGAGAGACAATAACACTCATCGCATACGCGATGTATGATTGCTCCATGTCGGTTACAATATCTATCGATGGTCCGGTCGGAACAAATGGTGCTGGGACAATAGATTCTTCTTCCGAATTTTCTTCTGAAGAAACCTCATCATCTTCAACTACCTCTTCTTCTTCCGAGGGAATCTGTTCTGGCTCTAACGCGTCAGCGTCAGACAAGCTGTTTTTATCGTTTTCGTCCGTCATTTTTTGTATGCGAAAAAATCAGGCAAATAGTATCTTTTTCAGGGGGAAATGCAACACAAAAAGTACTTAATTTTTGTAAATTAAAACCAAAATCCTAATCCCTTTTTGCTACCTTCTTTGTCCCTTGCAAAATCTTTGCTGGCCAGGCCCTATAAGACGAAATAAATTCATCTCGTACTGTTTTTCCTTCGTGAGAAACGTATCGCCACCACTCTGTTCGAAATCCGTGATGTTCCGTCGAGAGAAGCTCTGTTTCCCCCATTGGTAGATCTTCACTTTCGTACACTATTGGAGTTGGTGCTTTTTTGAAATCTGAAACAAATGGCCCCTCAAGCTGCACTTTCCGTCCATCATTGGTTCCATAAAAAACAAAGAATAAATTGTCATCTTCAATAAATGTCTGGATCAATAAATCTCCCTTGGTATCATTTATGAAACGAAAGTCTAACTGCCCTAAATAAATAGCGGCATCAAGCCCGTACGGCTTATAATATGGAACCGCATATGAATGGGCCCGACGAGACTTGATCGGAAATCCCCCCGTTAATGCTGCCCGAAACGCAGTGGTTGAAACTTGACACAGCCCTCCTCCTTGCTCCTTCTCTGTCTTATTTCCCTTGATTACTAACTCTGGGACAAACCCGTTTGATTCGTCTACATTCTCCAAAATATCGTTAAAAGAAAATCGCTTCCCTTGCCCCATGATTGAGCCATTAAATTTTGCCGCGCCAACGCGAATATTTGTTTCCCGCGCCTTTGAAGACCCAGAAAAATTCGATTCTCCTATGGCTACGATTTCTCGAATTCCTCTCTCTCTCAATTCCTCGACAACACTTACTGCGGAAAACACTTTTTTTGCTGGCACGCGAACGTCTGCTCGTTCACCAATAATAGCTGTGTCCAAAAGCGAAACGAGACGATCTACATTTATTTCATATCCATCATGCGGCGTCCCCTCAAACTGAATATCTCCTTTTCCCCCGAGAGAAATTTCTACTGATGTTTGCTTTGGGGCTCTTACTATAGACATTTCCGAAAGAGCTGCTTTTAGGTTTTCTGGGGAAATTCGCGTCACAAATTCTGTTTCAATATCAAATAATTTTTCTGCTGGTGGTAATTCTTGTTCCAAATTTATTGGAATTCGCATGTCCCCAACGAGTAAAAAGTGGACTGGGGTCTGCTGCAGTAATTCTGGTTGGAGCTGGAAGTCGAGTGTAATAGCACGATCATCAAAAATAAGTGTAATCGGACGTAGCGTCTCTGCTGCAACACTAGAGATTGCAGCAACACAGAAAAGAAAAGCTATTATCCACCATTTCATCGCGGAAACTGTACAGAAAAGACCGTTTTGATTCAATAGGAAAACCCTATTTAAAGTATTCTAAAAAATCTTCTCGAGACATTGTTTCTTTTTTGAGCAAATCAATTGCGATCTGATGTAATAATTTTTCATGTTTTTTCAAAATCTCTTCACATCGCTGTTCCGCTTCTTCTACAAGCTCTTGTACTACGCGATCAATCTCACGAGCCGTATCTTGGGAAAATTCTTTTTCCGTCAGCTCAAATATCCCCTTTGATCGATTCTTTTCGGCAAACACTACTGGACCAAGCTTTTCTCCCCCCATTCCATATGTCATCACCATAGCTCGCGCAATACGAGAAATTCTTTCCAAGTCATTAGAAGCCCCCGTTGTTGTTTGTCCAAACATGATTCGTTCTGCCACGCGTCCTCCATGAAGCGAAACCATCTCGTCCTTCATTTTTTGTTCTGACTGTAAATACGTATCTTCTTCCGGAAGAAACCAAGTAACTCCAAGCGCGCTTCCTCGAGAAATAACTGAAATCTTATGTACTGGTTCACAGTTCTCTGTTAAATGCCCTGAAATCGCATGTCCTACTTCGTGGTGAGCAATGATTTGTTTTTCTTTCTCTGTTATTTTTCGACTTTTCCGTTCTGGCCCCATGGCAACTTTTTCTACGGCATCATCTAAATGTTTTTGAAAAATAGCCGAAGAGCGCGTCTTAACTGCCGCAATAGCTGCCTCGTTTAAAACATTCTCAATATCAGCTCCTGAGAACCCAACCGTCTTACTGGAAACTGATTTGAAATCTGCCTTAGGATCAAACTTTTTGTTTTTGGCATGTACTTCTAGTATCTGTAACCGTGCCTCCATATCTGGCAAATCAATATGCACTCGACGATCAAACCTCCCTGGCCGAAGGAGTGCATTATCAAGTACGTCTGGTCGATTTGTTGCTGCAAGAACAATAACGTTCGTCCCTGGCTCAAATCCATCCATCTCTGTCAAAATCTGGTTCAGCGTTTGCTCTCTCTCATCATGTCCTCCGCCAGACCCATTCCCTCTTTTCTTCCCAATGGCATCAATTTCATCGATAAAAATTAAGCAGGGCGAATTGCGTTTTGCTGTTTTAAACAAATCACGCACACGAGAAGCTCCTACTCCTACAAACATTTCTACAAACTCAGATCCCGAGACATTGAAAAAGGGAACCCCTGATTCTCCTGCTATGGCTCGAGCCAAAAGAGTTTTTCCCGTTCCTGGTGGGCCAACTAATAAAATTCCTTTCGGAATTTTTGCCCCCATTTTTTGATATTTCTTTGGGTTTTTAAGGAAGTCTACTACTTCCACCACTTCTTCTTTTGCCTCTTGTGCTCCTGCAACGTCTGCGAATTTCGTTGTGTGTTTTTTGGCGTCGTACACACGAGCTTTTGATTTCCCAAAACCAAAGGGCCCTCCTTCTCCTCCTCCACCAGCTCCTCCCGCTCGACGGAATAAAAAAATCAACAACACCACGAGCAACAACAGCGGCACTGCTCCAACTAACAAATTCATCCAGAACTTAGAGCCAGATGTGTCTACTATTTCTACTTTTGCGCGCTTCAATGGATCATCAAATCCCAGGTCGAGCATGGTTGTTCCCGCCTCTTTTACTGATACATACTTCGTCCCATCAAATGCTTTTGCCTCAATTTCATTGTCTTTAATAAGGATGCTTTCTAGCGCATCATCATTGTAGTTTTGCATTAACTCGGTAAGAGAAATGCTGGCTGGTTTTTTGGGGAAAAGTTCTAAATTCGGCCTCGTAAAAACCATAATCGCCGCTCCTGCAAGGGCAATAAACATTAATATTAAAAACGGATTCTGTCCTGGTGAATTTTTTGGATGGTATTTTTTCATTGATGTTTTAAGGAAGAAAAATCATCCGCAGTCTACGCCGTACTTCTATTTTTTCAACTTTTCTTATAATCAGTAAACAATTTCCCGTCAAGGTGATCTATCTCATGTAAAAGTATTCGCGCGTCCCATTTTCCTAATTTTTTCTCATGCCAATTTCCTTTTACGTCTTGCCACTGTGCTTGAATACGTGCCGAGCGTGTAACTCGCTCGAAAACCCCCGGCAAAGATAAGCATCCTTCTTCCATTGATACTGTTTGGGGAGAAGTCCATGTTATTTTTGGATTAACCATGGGGACAACTTTCTTCTCTTTTTTTTCTCCTACGTTAAATGTAGCGATGATAATCTGTCGCAGATCTCCTACTTGATTCGCTGCTAATCCCACGCCACTTATCCCTGTGTCAGGGTCTTCCGTCAACATTGACTCTTTCATTTCGTTAATAAATCTTGATAACTCTGCATCAAATTCTGTCACCACTCGACAATGCGAGCGGAGAATTTTATTTGTTTCGCCAGTTTCAAGAGTCAACATCTATTTCCCTTGTACTGTTTTTTGAAAAAACTGCAACTTCTTTACCGGGGGTCCCCGAAAACACGAGAAGAGGCCATTGTTTGTTGAATCAGATCAATATCCTCCTCTGTACGGACACCAAAATCTGATGGCCGCCGTAATTTTGTATGAAGTCGCAAAAATGACTGTGGTTGTATTTGTGCCTCATCATTACGATAATTTAGATATGGATCTCTGTTTGGCGTAGGAATGAAATCAAATTCCAACACCTCAATTGCTTCTGGGGAAATAGCCGTCCAGTCGTGACTACGGGCACATGCCTTTTCGTCCCCCATCGCCGGCCAATCAGTGCCATCAATGTCTACTTCACACTGAGTGTTCCACGTTGCGAATCCCCAACTATCGACTTTCCCGTTCGCGTCTGTGTCGACTCCTATCAACCTTTGCATTTCTAGACGATTAACAGGATTTGATTCTGCATCGAGAGTTACGTCTAAACGAAGTGCTATCCGTTCCGTTCTTTCTCGATTAATAAGGTATAATGTATCAGGTATTCCATGCCATGCCGCTGCGCACTCATCAATTTCATCCGCCGTATCTACTGCCGCTGCCAATTTTCTCCCTCCTAGGTTTCTGTACCGCTCAATGCTTCCCGTGGCAATATTCCAATAAAACAAATTATGATATCCAATGGCCGTTCTATTTGTTTTCCCCGTTGTTCCAACGTTCGTATACGTACCCTCAATGTCTACTGGACTTGGTGTATTATTATCT
>Ga0307988_1000694_pt1 | contig 22176 bp, 17 predicted proteins | sample EllFjometagen183_FD_203166 | JGI IMG/M metagenome (GOLD analysis project Ga0307988, IMG submission 203166) | Marine microbial communities from Ellis Fjord, Antarctic Ocean - #183 | ecosystem: Environmental > Aquatic > Marine > Unclassified | place: Southern Ocean | collected 2014-10-08 | reverse complement strand
AAATTCTTTTTGACTTATTTCAAATTTTAAACTCTTGGAAACTGCTTTTTTTAAAATCCAAACCCTCAAAAGATTGGGCTTTTTAAGGTTTAACTAAATAGAAGACCCAGGAAGAATCTTAATTACAATACCCCTGGAAAGGTATTTTTAAATAACTTTGAGGATAATGTCGCACTTGCATCTTGAATTTTCGCATTCTTTTTTTAAAGTGATTAATTTGAGATAGTTTGTTGAAAAATGTACATTTGAGATTAAATAAGTGAAATGCCTGTCTCCAAAGTAAGACACTGACTTTCATCGTTAGATTATTTTAACTTTATTTTTTGGAATCGATTATAACAATTTACTAACTATTAATTACTGTCAAATCAAGTTTTGGATTCGTCATTCCGAATTTATTTCGGAATCTTCTTAAAATAGAGAGATGCTGAAACAAGTTCAGCATGACGCCAAAGTAGTATTATTGATTTGACAATACTCTATACTAAAACAGTGGCATTAAATTATATCTGGATATTTTTTTTCCTTTCAGCCTTTGTAATTGGCTTAGCCCGATTGATTTTCTTAGGCGATGTTGAAGTTTTTCCCGAAATGGTAAAAGCAACATTCGACATGGCAAAAACCGGGTTTGAGATCTCGCTTGGTTTGACAGGTGTACTTACACTTTGGATGGGTATCATGAAAATTGGGGAGAAAGGTGGAATAGTAAAAGTGTTTTCACGGTTGCTAGGACCATTCTTTAATAAACTTTTCCCGGAGCTGGGAAAGGAACATCCTGCACACGGTTCAATAATGATGAACATTGCAGCAAATATGTTAAACCTCGATAATGCTGCAACTCCCATGGGATTAAAAGCCATGAAAGAGATGCAGGAAACCAATCCGAATAAAAGTACGGCTTCAAATGCACAAATTATGTTTTTGGTTTTGAACACTTCCGGCTTAACACTTTTACCAATTAGTATAATGGTTTATCGCGCTCAACTTGGTGCAGTAAACCCTTCCGATATTTTTATTCCCATTTTGCTTGCAACATATTTTTCAACCATTGCCGGAATGATTTCGGTTGCCATTTACCAAAAAATTAATTTGCTAGATAAAGTAGTTTTGGCATATTTGGGTGGCCTCACCGTTTTTATAGCCGGAATTATCTGGTACTTCTCAACACTCGACAAAGAGGCAATTACACAAGTTTCGAAAGTGTCGAGCAATTTTATTTTGTTTACTGTAATTGTGGCATTTATTTTAATGGCAGTTTGGAAAAAAGTAAATGTTTACGAAGCATTTATCGAAGGTGCAAAAGATGGTTTCAAAACAGCGGTGAAAATTATTCCTTATTTGGTTGCAATACTTGTTGCAATAGGTGTTTTTCGTGCATCAGGTGCAATGGATTGGTTAGTAGCCGGAGTTGCATGGGGATTTGAACAAGCCGGAATAAATGCCGATTTTACACCCGCACTTCCAACAGCTTTAATGAAACCACTTAGCGGCAGCGGCGCCCGCGGAATGATGGTGGATGCCATGACAACATACGGAGCCGATTCATTTGTTGGTCGTGTGGCAAGTACAGTTCAGGGAGCCACCGACACTACATTTTATATTTTGGCGGTTTACTTCGGAGCAGTTGGAATTAAAAACACTCGTTACGCTGTAGTTTGCGGTTTAATCGCCGATTTTGTTGGAATCATCGCCTCAATTCTTTTAGCGTATCTTTTCTTTTATTAAAAAAAAGTTGAGCGGATACCTAAAGTTCATCCACTCAATAGTAGAAACAATTTCTTTTCTGAAAACTGAAAACTGTTGAGCGCAGCGAAATCCCGATTCCTCGGGGCGACTGCCTACTTTCTTCCTCCTTTTCCCTGCAAACTGCGACTGCGACTATTGACTTTCTTCAATCCACCGAATCGTAAACCACCACTTTATTCCATAAATCAGAATTATCTTCAATAAATTTTAAATGAATAGGATGTTTCTGATAAATATTCTGGTCTTCTAAACTATCGAACATTACCATAAACGAATAAGTGTAGGAATTTTCAACAACACCGCGTTCTTCGGTTGCAGCAGGAATTCCAACATGACTCATTTTAATGGTTTCTACTTTAAGTAAATCTTCCATTGCTTTTTCAAATTGCTTTCTGTGAGCTTTATTATCGGGCTCTTTTAGCCAGAAAAAAACATGGTGCATTAAACCACCGGCTAATTTCACTTCACCTGCCCTTGAGTTTTTTGATATTGGAAGTAATCCTGCCAATGCAATTCCGGCAGCAGCCTTTTTAATAAACGATCTTCTGTTTTTCATATCTTGTATATTTAAGTTATTGAATTTAGATTTTTAAAATTTTTGTGAATTAATCATAAATAGATTTATTCCTTATTCCACTCCGTCAATTGACGGAAGGTAATGTAGGGCTTAGAATTTATTTATTGTTTGTTTTATTTGAACTAATTTTTCCAGCAATTCTTCCAACAAATCCAATCGTAACATATTTGCACCATCCGATTTTGCTTCGCCCGGATTTGGGTGAGTTTCAATAAAAACACCATCAACACCAACTGCAATTCCTGCCCGGGCTACTGTTTCAATTAATTCTGGTTTGCCACCAGTTACCCCACTTGCCTGGTTGGGTTGCTGTAACGAGTGAGTAATATCTAAAACCACAGGAACATTCATCTCCTTCATCACAGGAATTCCGCGGTAATCAACCACCAAATCCTGGTAACCAAAAGTTGTTCCGCGTTCAGTCAGAATTACATTTTTATTATCACTTTCCATAACTTTTGTAACTGCAAATTGCATTGCATCAGCCGAAAGAAATTGCCCTTTTTTTATATTGACGACTTTCCCTGTTTTTGCTGCAGCTACCAAAATATCGGTTTGCCTACAAAGAAATGCTGGTATTTGTAAAACATCAACAAACTCGGCTGTCATTGCTGCTTCTTCAGCCGTATGAATATCGGTAACAGTTGGAATGTTAAAAGTCTCTCCAATTTTACGTAATATCTTTAAAGCTTTTTCATCGCCAATTCCTGCAAAGGAATCTAATCTGGAACGATTGGCTTTTCGGTACGATCCTTTAAAAATAAACGGTATTTTTAATCGTTCTGAAATGGCTACAATTTTCTCTGCAATTTCCATAGCCATTTTTTCTCCTTCAATTGCACATGGTCCGGCCATTAAGAAAAAATTGCCTGAATCGGTATTTTTTAGATTTTTTATTTGTGGTATCATTCTAAATCTTTTTCGAAAAACAAATGTAGGAGTAAAAATAATAACTCATTGTGGCAAATCGAATTAGTTTATCATATTTCTAATTGTATATCCGTTCAAATACCACAAAAGATGAAACAGCGCGTTCTTTCCCGCAAAAGCGGAAATCTTTTCATTTTTTAACTCTGAATTTTGAGATTCCGTATAAAAATTTTCAAATTTTTACGGAAAGAGTGCATTGTGGTAACTTTCCGGATAATCAATATTTTTATTTTCAGAGTAAAACACAATTGTTAATTCTTTAAGTTAACAAGCAATTTTACTAATTTTAGAATGTAATTTAAAAACCTATCCAAAAATCTTTAAAATGAAACGATTCATCTTAATATCCATTTTTGTTTTTGCTGTTTGTAGTTCTTCATTTGCAAAAATTAAACCCACTCAGTTAACCTGCGAATATTTAGAAAATCCTTCGGTTGTTGATGTTGAGCAACCTCGCTTGTCGTGGATTAACATTGCAGAAGCAGGTGAAAGAGGACAGATGCAATCTGCCTCGCAAATTCGTGTGGCCAGTTCAAAAAAACAGTTGGATAAACCTGATTTATGGGATAGTGGGAAAGTTGAAGGAAATTTATCAATTCGGATTGAATACGATGGCAAAAAGTTAAATTCCCGTCAGGATTGTTTTTGGCAGGTTCGGGTTTGGGATAAAAATGGAGAAGTGTCTGAATGGAGCGAACCCGCTTTTTGGCGAATGGGTTTGCTTAACGAATCGGATTGGAAAGCCAAATGGATTGGTGCGCCCTGGCAAGGAGAGGAGACATTGCTCAAACCTTCAGATCGAAAAGTGCGACTACCTGAGGAACTTCCGCCACCTGCCCCAATGTTCAGAAAAAATTTTACTGTGGACAAGGAAATAGAAAATGCTGTTGTTTATGTTACAGGTTTAGGATATTTCGAACTATTTTTAAATGGCGAAAAAGTAGGCGACGATGTTTTGGTGCCAAATCAAACAAATTACTCAAAACGTCCGAGTTTATCGCAGGAATTTATTCCCGTCGATGATAATTTCAGAGAATATAAAGTAATGTATTTGGCATACGATGTAAATGAAAAATTAAATCAGGGAGCTAATGCAATTGGAGGAATGGTTGGAAATGGTTTTTATAATCCTGCGTCGGCCTGGACTGAAGGTTACGGATCTCCTCGTTTTATCGCACAATTGCATATCACTTATTCCGATGGAACAGGAGAAGTTATTGTTAGCGACCAAAGTTGGAAGGCCTCGAAAAGCCCCATTTTAATGGACATGATTTATTATGGCGAACATTACGACGCACGGCTGGAACAGCCCGGTTGGTGCACTGCAGAATTTGACGACTCGGCTTGGGAGAATGTAATAATTAGAAAAGCTCCTGAAGGTAAATTAGTTGCTCACACGGCTCACCCCGATAAAGTTGTTGAACGATTAAAACCAATTCGAATCGAAAAGAATTATAAAGGAAATTATATTGTTGATTTTGGTATTGAAATTTCGGGTTGGGTAAAATTAAGCGATGTGGAAAGTCCTGCGGGGCATAAAATTGAAATCAAGTACTTAGGCAATAATTTTTCGGGCGACAACTCTTATGTTTTTAGCGGAAAAGGAAAGGAGAATTATGCCGCCCGTTTTAACTGGTTTGTTTTCAGGGAGGTTGAAATTATAAATTGGCAGGGAGAACTTAGTCCGGAGCAAATTACAGCCGAAGTGGTAAATACTTTTGTTGAAGAATCAGCCACTTTTGAAACATCAAATCCGATGTTTAATCAGGTAAATAAAATCTGGAGAAGAAGCCAAACTGATAATATGCACGGCGGCATTGCCAGCGACTGTCCGCATCGCGAACGTTCGGCCTACACTGGCGATGGTCAGGTTTCGTGTGTGACCGTGATGCATAATTTCGATGCAAAAAGTTTTTATCAGAAATGGATACACGATATAATTGGCGCACAAAACATTGAAACCGGATATGTGCCAAATGGCGCTCCGTGGCAACCAAGTTGTGGTGGCGGTGTTGCATGGGGCGCAGCGGTTTGTATTATGCCATGGGAATTTTATCTGCATTTTGGTTCAAAAGATATTTTGGAAGATTCGTACCTGGCAATGAAAGAATATGTTCGTTACATGCAAAGTTGGGTCGATGAAGATGGAATAATGTTTTCGAAAAAAGTTGGTTGGGATGATAAAATTCTGAGATGGTTTAACTTGGGCGAGTGGGTTACCCCGGGAGAATTACCCGCCGACGATTTGGTGCACACTTTCTATTTTTGGCGGTGCGCCGATTTTACTGCAAAAGCAGCAAAAGTGTTGGGTAATTCAGAAGAAGCAAAAAAATATAGCGATGTGGCAGAATCTACAAAACAAGCTTTTCATAAACGTTTTTACGATGCCGAAAAAGGAAGTTACGGAGTTGCCGGAAGTAATATTTTTGCACTTAAAATGGGTGTTCCTGAAAATCAATATTCTAAGGTAGTGGCAGCACTTAAAAAAAATATAAAAGCAAACAATGGGCACTTGGATACCGGAATTTTTGGTACCCAGTTCTTCTTTGAAGTTTTATCTGAAAATGGAATGCACGATTTGGCATACGAAGCAATGAACAAAAAGGAAGCGCCCGGTTACGGTCGATGGTTGGAACTGGGAGCAACAACAACCTGGGAAAAATGGGGTATCGGAGGTTCGCACAATCACCCAATGTTTGGTGGTGGTTTGGTTTGGTACTACAGGAAACTTGCTGGAATGAATGCCGACCCGGAAAATCCCGGATATCGTCATATTATTTTTAAACCTCAAACTGTTGGGGACATATCATTTGCAAAATATTACAACAATACTTCTTTTGGTGAAGCTGGAATTTTCTGGACAAAAGATGATGATTTGTTTTCTATGGAAATTTCAGTTCCGGTTGGAAGTTATGCAACAGTTTATGTTCCAGTTTCTAAAAATCAAAACATTACGGAAAGTAGCAAAAGTATTATGAATTCAGACATTATTAATCGAATAGGAAATGAAGAGGGACATGTAATTTTCACTGTTAAAAGTGGAAATTATAAATTTGAGGTGAAATAATTCAAGTCATTTATTCAATAATATAATTGAACATTTAGTAAGTATTCAAATTCCTTTAGAAGAATAAAAATATATATATGAAACGTAGAGTTCTTTTAATAATTTCAGTTTTTATTGTAGCAACAATTTTTGCTCAAACTCCCTCGGTCTTAATCGAAGCAGAGAGTTTTCAAAACAAAGGTGGCTGGTTAGTTGATCAGCAATTTATTCCATCAATGGGATCGCCATATTTATTGGCACACGGAATGGGTGAGCCTGTTGAAAATGCTTCTACAACTGTTGAATTCGCGGAAAGTGGCAGGTATTATTTTTGGTTACGCACAAAAGACTGGATTCCTGATCGGCAGGAAACGCCAGGAACGTTCAAAATAATTTTCGACGGGAAAGAGTTTAAAACAACTTTTGGTATTAACGAAGGTTGGCAATGGGTTTTTGCTGGCCGTGTAAAAGTTGGAAGCAAAAAACAGTTAAAAGTTGAACTAAAGGATGAAACTGGTTTTGAAGGACGTTGCGATGCCATATATTTTTCAAAAGATAAAAACGATTTCCCTCCTTTTGAGCTTGGAGAAATGACCGCCTGGCGGAAAGTAAAACTTGGAATTCCTCCTCCAAAAAATGCCGGAGATTTTGATTTGGTTGTTGTTGGTGGCGGGATGGCTGGTTGTGGTGCCGCAATTGCTGCTGCACGGCAAGGAGTAAAAGTTGCTTTGATAAACGACCGCCCGGTTTTGGGTGGAAATGCAAGTAAAGAAATTCGTGTTCATACTGAAGGATTGGAATTTTATACCATAGTGCAAGAATTAAGTACGGTTTGGTATCCAAATGGAGATGCCGGGGCAATTGCTGCTACAGATACAATTGAAATGGTTGTGCGAGGCGAAGAAAATATTACGGTTTTCCCAAATACGCGAGCTTACACAGTAAATAAAAAAGATAATAAAATTATGAGTGTTGATTGTTTTAATACTCTCACTCATAAGGAAATTCGTTTTGAAGCCCCTTTATTTGTTGATGCTACAGGCGATGGTTGGATTGGCTACTGGGCAGGCTGCGAAGTGAAAATGGGACGCGAATCGAAGGAAGAATTTGGCGAGTCTCTTGCTCCTGAAAAAGGCGATGGAATGACTATGGGAAATTCAATTCTTTGGAATTCCGTTGAAGTTGAATTGCCTGAAAATATGAATCCTGAAATTCCGATAACAGTTGGATGGAAGGAAGTTCCCTGGGCAATGGAAGTGGCAAAAGATTACAAGGCTACTCGTGGCGAGTGGTTCTGGGAATACGGACTTTTAATGAATACTATTTACGATGCTGAAGAAATTCGCGATCATTTGTTTCGAGCCATTTATGGAAACTGGTACAACGTAAAACAAAACCCCGAAAATGCCAATTTGCAATTGAAATGGATTGCGCATATTGCAGGGAAACGTGAATCCCGCAGAATTATGGGCGATTATGTTTTAAAGGAAAGTGATGTAATTAACCGACCAGATTTTGAAGATGGATTTGTGCAGGAGGCGCGGGCAATTGATATTCATTACCCGCGCGGTGGGGAATATGATTTTCTGACTGAAGCTGAATTTACAAAAATTGAACAGTACAAAATTCCTTATCGTTGTTTGTATTCAAAAGATATTAACAACTTATTTATGGCGGGACGCTGTTTTTCAACTACTCATGTTGGTTTGGGTAGCCCGCGTGTAATGCATACTACAACTCAAATGGGAGTTGTGGTTGGTTATGCTGCTGCTGTTTGCAAAGAAAATAACTGCTCACCTCGCGATGTTTACAAATATCATTTAGAAACAATGCGAAGTAGATTAGATAAAATTAAGTCGGGGGCGAAGTTTAAACATTAGAATTATTCTTTATTGTAAGTCAGAATAAAATTACTTGGAAACACTTTTAATAAATTGAATGGAGCGCTCGTTAAATTCTTCGGGCTGATCCAAATTGCAAACATGACCACTGTTTCGGATGACTCCCAATTGTGAATTGAAATGTTTTTTTACAAGATTAGTAACCATTGGCAAAAACATATGATCGCGTTCGCCCATTAAATAAAGAACCGGCACCGAAGCCTCCTTAATTATAAATTCCTGAAGATTGCCTTTAATTTCAGTAGTCATTTTTAACCACTTTTTAAATTCTTGCTCGCCCAAACGCATTGCTTCTTTTATAAAAAGATTTCTTGACTGAACGTGTTTCTTCGATGGAATTAAAATCCACGCATTAATTCTATAAATCCACATGTACGGAAGAATTGAACTTAGCAATTTCCCTACTGAAACCAGTGCTTTTATCTTCACATTAAACTGAATAATTGCGCCTCCCAAAATAATTGATTCTGCCCTTCCGGGAGCGAGTTTATCCATTGCTCTAATTATAATGCAACCCAAAGAGATTCCAACGAAATGAGCTTTCTCTATTTTTAAATGATCCATGGTATGAATTACATCGAGCGCTATTTCATCAAATTTGTAAATTTCTTCTTTGGTGTACTTGTCTTTCGATTTTCCATGACCTCTTAAATCCACGAGTAAAACATTAAAATGTTTTTTGAATTCGCGCAATTGTCTAAACCATACAACATTACTGCCTCCTGCTCCGTGGACAAATACAACCCACGTTTTCGACTTCTTGTGTTCAAATGTTTTATGAAATAACATGTTTCAAATGTAGAATTATTTACAACAACGACAAACTAATGAATTTGTTGAATTCCAATTAAAAAAAATACTCTTAACTGTAAAGTTTGAATTTACAAATAAGAGTATTTCTTGCAAAAAAGGTGTACTAAATATCGGAATAATCTGTTGGGTGCATTAAGTATTTTGTTGAATTGGAAACAGTATGTTTGTACTTCTCAACTTCTTTCAATTTCAACCAATCCGGGTGAATGCGGAATGCATCCCAGTGTTCATCGTGCGTTTTCATATTTGCAAAAGTAGTCATGTACATTAAGTTTGGCATTGCGCTTCCCGAAATTACTTCGCCATAAAATACTTCCTGAAAATCTAATCCATTAAAAATTGCCACTTCACCACCTTCGTTAAACATTTCCACCTTTTTACGATACATTTTTTCAGTTGGTCCTTCGTAACTTCTTAACTCATAAATTTGTTCCGAAGCCGGAGTAGTGTGATTTGGAATACCATATTCTGGCATTTTGCTGAAGGCTTTTATTAAAATAGATTCCATTCTTTCGTAGGGTGGCTTTTCCCACGAAGCATTGATGTATTCTGCTCCATCTATTTGTAACTGTGCATCTTTTGCTAGTTTGTCTTCAATTTTTTCAACTTGGTTTAAATCCTTTAACGGAATAAAAACAAAAACTTTTGTACCAACTGCTGGATCATCCGCAATGGGTTTAAAAACACCAACTTTTTTTATTCCTGCTCTGTGCATTGCAGGTAAATATGCATCTTTTAAATATTTGTCAACACTTGCTTCCTGAGTTTTATCTTTAATCGTATATACTTTAATTTGATAATAATCGCGGGCCGAAAGTGTTGAACTTAATGCAAAAACAAAACTGAGAAGTAAAAGGGAAAATGTTTTTTTGAATGTCATAATAATTAGTTTTAGATTTTTATTGGTTTAAAATATAGACTGAAAGATATTAATTTTTATGGTTTATTTTATTTCGGAAATTGTTTTTCTTTCCGAAAAATTATTCTGTTACCAGTTTAAATTCTGGAGTATGCAACTCTCGATGTGTTTCTGTTAACATTTCTTTTAATGGAATATTCTTAGGAACTTTTGACAAATCAATTTTTGAAATGTTTTCATCGTTTGCATACCGACCTGGAAACCAGTGGTCTTTTTGTTGAAATATTTTGTACCGGTATTTTCCATATACCTTCATATCGTAACATTTCCAGAGTTTACGTAAACGCAAAACTGCCGGGATGTTTATTCCCGAAGGATCATTCTGAAGGTCAAATCCATCATAACCCGAATAAGGATCATGCAAAATAAAACTATCAAGTTTCAACTTAATTTTTTGTGCAGTTTCCTGCCATGGCATAGTAAACGGAAAAATTCCTTTCATTTCCTCAAAATGAACTGCTTCGGTCATTCCAAATGAAAGGGTATGAACGGCAGGGTTTTGAAGACAAAATTGTGCATTCCACTGGATGGGAGTGAAAGGTTTTACGGCATTCTTTAATTTGTCGGGTGCATTAAAAAGCTGGCCTCCTTTATCGTTTGGCGAAATAATAAAAACGCCCATGTCGCGAATTTGTGCCATAGAAACTGCTGCATGATTTCGCTGGTCGAAATAATAATAATGCAAGTTTACAAAATCAAACATTCCGGTTTCTATTGCTCTTATAATTGTTTGTAGCGATCCATGTGTGCTAAATCCTACATGTTTTATTATTCCCTCTTCTTTAAGTTTTAATAACTCTTCAACTGCACCACCTGTTTTGCATGCTTCCTTTAATATTTCATCGTTATTAATTCCGTGCCAGCCATAAAAATCGAAATAGTCGGTTTGTAAATCCTTTAATTGTTTTTCAACTTTTTCTCGCATTTCAAGCGCAGTCGTTGCATTTCCTTTGGTCATTAAATGATAAGAATTACGTGGAATTTGTAATTCTTCATTCAAAACTTTTCCATAAACCGTTTCGCTTTTTGTGTAACCCCATGCAGTTTCAATATGGTTAATTCCTGCATCGAAAGCCAACTTAACGGCATCTCGGCATTCCTCAAAAGTTTCAATAGGAATCTCGTGGCGAGGTTCGTCCCAACCCTTTTTGTAACGCATACCACCTAAAGTAATTGCACTTAGGTGTTTTTCGGTTTTACCAAACCTGCGGTATTGCATGGTCGGCTTATTATTTAGAATTTCTGACATAAATCAAATTCAATATTAATATATGCAAAACTGGGTAAAAAGAATAAAACAGGTTAACATGAATTTGCTTGGATTGTTTTAATTGTTGTTCTTTTAATGTTGTAAAATTAATGTTTTAAGAAAGCACAAGATTTATTTAGTTCCGAATTAATTCCAGACTTTTGCCAACTCTTTAAAACAAGTTGCCGATTTATCTTCTCTTTCTGAAACACCTTTGTAACTGTCCGTGAAATTTTTCGCTGAGCCCCAAACAGTTTGTAACATTCCCCGATATTTCGGTTGCATTTCGTGGGTTGCACCTTTAATAAATTCACGGATCATTTTTTCCTGTTCAAGTGCATTGTTGGTATTTCGCCACGGACAGGTGAGAACGTTTAATCCTTTGGCAGCAAAAAGTACTGCGGTGGGGTCGGGGCGTTCATAATGCCAATCGCAAATAATAACGTCTTTTGGAATCATATCGATGGCACGATGCGTGTTGTTGTAACTCCCCTCCCAAAGACCAATGCCAGTGGTTTTTCCATCTATCAAGCGGTCGCCCCAAATCCAAAGTTCGCGGTTGGTTTTATTTAAATGATTTCGAATTTTAGTTACTTCTCCGGCAAATAGTTCAGCTTTGTCTTTTCCCTGGCATCGTGGACAGTCGTCGTGACCAATATAAAATACTTCGTCTAACCCGGCATGAAATGCATCGGTCTCAAACACATCGCATATTTCGTCCACCAAATCGAAAACCACACCGTGAACTTCGGGGTGCAGCGGGCAGTAACTTTTACAGTACAATCCGTCAGAATTTGGCCATACATATTTTTCAGGAAGTTTAATGTCTGGTGTTTCATCAAACTCGGGATAAACTTGCAACAATTTACTTGCAGTGCTGTGCCACGACTGATGTCCGAATAAGTTGATTTGCGGAATTAACCTGATATTATTTTCCCGGCAAACTTTTACCAGTTTTTTTACATCTTCTTCTGAATATGGATTATTGCCGATTAACTCCGGTCTGGATTTAAACTGGTATCGATAATCAATTCTGAGGATAAGTAAATTTAAACCATCTTTTGACAAATCATCTTCAATAAATATGGCAAATTCTTCAACTAAATCTAATGTTGGAGCTGCAATACAAAGTCCGCGAACGGGGTAGGGAGATTCTGCTTTTGAGATCATTGTAATTAGCGAAAAGATACTCAGGAATAATAGGGTTCGTTTCATTGGGAGGGGCATAAATTGTTTTATGTTAGTGGTTCACCGGATGACTTCTCATCACCCGGTGAATTTTTTTGAGATTATCTTTATTCACCCGGTTACAGAAAGTCAACGGATGAAAAGTTCAACTTGTTAATAATCAGTAAAATCCCATTTGCCACGGTACGGACGAGAAAGCATCATGTTTGCCCAGTCGTCGCCAACAAATTTTTCTTCTTCAGGATTCCAAAGTAAAGGACGTTGCATTTCGTATGCAATATTTGCAATATTACAAACAGCCGAAGTACTGTGCCCAACTGTAACGTCTGAAATTGGTTTGGTGCGTGTTTTCATTGCATCAACCCAATCCTGATAATGGTTGTCTGAGAAATAAACTCTTTTATCAGTTTCTTTCAATTCAGTTTTAGCCAGTTTTTTATTAGGGAAAGTTCGTAAGAAACCTCTGCTAACTTCAATTTTACCTTCTGTGCCAATAAACTGTACTCCATTTCCATCTTGTGGACCACCCCATATTTTGTGGTTAACACGCACTCCATTTGCATAAACCATTGTTAGTCCGTGCGACTGTTCCGGTTTGGTTGGAGGAAGTAATTGAACCGGACCAGATCCGTCCATATCAAGTCCCCACTGTGCTATATCAAACATGTGCGCACCCCAGTCGGTAATTAAACCGCCTCCAAAATCGCGGTAACCGCGCCACCACGCCCAAGGCCCTTCGTTTGGGTGCGCTGGTGCCAGATCTTCGTGGAAACCACGGTAAAGCGAAGGCCCAATCCATTCGTTCCAATCTAATCCTTCAGGAACTGCCTGAGTTGGAAGATCACATTGTTTAATCGGTTCGCCAATGCTAACGTTTACTTCTTTTATTTCACCAATGTAACCGTTTCTAACTAATTCTACTGCATGACGGAAATCGCGCCAGGAGCGCTGCATATTCCCTGTTTGGAAAACACGATCGTATTTACGACTTGCATTTACCATAGCGCGACCTTCCGCTACTGTAAGAGCAAGTGGTTTTTCGCAATAAATATCTTTCCCGGCTTTTGCGGCATCAACAACAATTTGTGCATGCCAATGATCGGGTGTTGCAATTACAACTGCGTCAATATCACTTCTTTCTAATAATTCCCGGTAATGATGGTAGCCATCAACATTTGCGTTAACATCTTTTTTTGAATTATTATCTTTTGCAACTTCAAGAAATAAATCGAGTTTACTTTGATAAACGTCGGATGCTGCAATAGCAACTGTTTCTTTACAACCACCAATGCTGTTTAATAAAGTATAAATTTGTTTACCCAAACCAATGTAACCCAGATTTACCCGGTCGCTTGCCGCAATAAAACCGTTACCTCCCAACACATGTCGTGGAATTACAGTAACTGCCGCAGCTCCTACTGCCGTTTTTCCAATAAAATTTCTTCTGTTAATTTTTCCCATTTTAAAGTAGATTTTAAATGATAATATTATTATTGATTATTAATTTTTTTTCGACTTGACTATAAATTCTTAAAAGTAATAATTCTTTACGTTTTGAACATCAAACATTAAAACGTTTTATTTTGCATCCAATGCGCATCTGAATCCGGTGTTAAAAAGCGATGTTTCAATTGAATTCATTGAACGACCGCTAACTGAATAACTGTCTTCCCCATATTGGTCGTAAAAAAATGAACCACTTCTAATTACTTTTACATTTGAGTCTTCGTTAACAGCGGTTTTACTTCTCGGATAAGCTTTGTAATTGTCGGCACACCATTGCCATACATTTCCTCCCATATCGGTTAATCCAGCTTCATTTTCCCCAAATGTTCCCACCGGACATGTAAACAGGTAACCATCTGTTATTTCAGGGGAAGTTAATTCGCCCTGCCACGTATTTGCAAAATATTTTCCATTTATCGAAACTTCATTCCCCCAACTAAATTTGTTTTCCGAATTTTTTCCACTACGTGCCGCATATTCCCATTCTGCTTCTGTTGGCAGTCTTTTGCCAGCCCATTCAGCATATTTATTCGCATCGTTCCAACTAACATGTGTTACCGGATGCATGTCTTCGGCTGCGGGTCCGGAAGGGCCAAAAGGCATTTGCCAAAATGCTCCGCGCAGCAGTTCCCAGTTTTGAAGGTCGAGGTTAAAAACACCGGAGTCGCCATATTTTTCGGCTTCGGTTTTATAATTTGTTGTTTCAACAAAAATTCGAAATTCTGCTACAGTTACCGGCGATTTATCAATCTTAAAAGCTTTTACACTAACTTCATGAACAGGTTGTTCTTGCGGTAGCCCATATTCAGAACCCATAAGAAAATTACCGCCTTCAAAAAAAATCATTACGTTGTTGGGTGTTAGAGTCGCTTTTTTTAATTCTTTATCACCATTATTTTGTGAGCCTAAAACAGGATTGTCAGAAACTTTTGTTTGATTTTCTGCACGATTGTTTTTTTTCGACTGTTTTTCATTACACGAAAACATTAGGATTATTAAACCAAGTAAAAGTATTTTTTTCATAATTTTTTGAATTGAAATGTAAATTTGCTTGTTTTTATTTTCTATTCAAAATATTTTTGGAACGATAATAAAAAGGTAGTTGTTATTTTTGTTTTCTGAACCTCATTTCAGTATAATTGTCATTGGTTCAAACCCGGATTTTATGGATGTTGGAATAATAAAATTGGTTTGTTATTTTAAATTATTAGAAGCCAAAAAATAAATCAATATGAAGTTATCGTTGGTTGACATTGTAATTATTTTTGCATACTTGTTTTCAACGGTAATTATCGGCTTGGTTTTAAGAAAGGTCGCACAAAGAAATAAAACCAACTACCTTTTGGGAGGCAAAAAACTGCCCTGGTATTTGCTTGGACTCTCCAACGCATCGGGTATGTTTGATATTTCGGGAACCATGTGGTTGGTGACTTTGCTTTTTGTTTACGGATTAAAAAGTATTTGGATACCGTGGTTATGGCCTGTCTTCAATCAGATTTTTTTAATGGTTTTCCTAAGTATTTGGTTGCGTCGTTCGAAGGTTACAACCGGCGCAGAATGGATAAATACGCGTTTTGGAAATTCGCGCGACAGTAATTTGTCTCACGGAGTTGTGGTGGTTTTTGCTTTAATAATGTGCCTCGGTTACCTGGCATATGGTTTTGTTGGTTTAGGCAAGTTTGTAATGATTTTTATACCCTTTGAAGCAGTAGCTGCTTATATTCCATTTACAATTCCTATTGAATATGTACCGCACGTTTTTGGAATCTTGTTTACAATGTTTGCTGTATTTTACACCATTTTGGGTGGAATGACAGGGATAGTTTGGGCAGATGTGGTTCAGTTTGTAATTTTAACTATCGCTTCTATTTTTATTGGAATTCTGGCTATGAAAGCACTTACAATAGAAACATTAAATGTCCCTGACGGTTGGAAATCGCCGTTCTTTGGAAACAATTTAGATGATTTAAATTGGAGAGGAATTATTACCGAAGTAAATGATAAAATTGCCAGCGATGGATATTCATTGTTCTCCATTTTTTTTATGATGATGGTTTTTAAAGGCGTTTTAGTTTCGCTTGCCGGTCCGGCTCCCAACTACGATATGCAAAAAATTCTTTCAACAAAATCGGCAAAAGAGGCTGCAAAAATGAGTGGGTTTGTGTCCGTGATTTTAATGCCGGTTCGTTATTTTATGATTGCTGGTTTTGCAATTTTAGCATTGCTTTATTACGACCGTTTAAATTTAATGGTAGCCGGTGAAATTGATTTTGAACAAATTTTACCATCCGCAATTGCAGAATTTGTACCGGTAGGTTTTTTGGGATTGTTGCTCGCAGGATTTCTTGCCGCATTCAATTCTACATTTGCCGGAACATTAAATGCAGCTCAGGCATACATTGTTAACGATATATATTTACATTATTTAAAACCAAATGCTTCCAATAAACAAATAATCAGTATGAATTATTTGGCTGGAATTGCTGTAGTTGTGGTAAGTATAGTTTTTGGTGTTTTTGCACAAAATGTAAACAATATTTTGCAATGGATTGTATCGGCACTTTATGGAAGTTATGTAGTCTCTAACGTGCTAAAATGGTACTGGTGGCGTTTTAATGGTTATGGCTATTTTTTTGGAATGGTCGCCGGATTGATACCTGCTTTAATATTTCCGTATGTGTTTTCAGAAAAACTTGATTTATATTATTTCCCCTGGTTGCTATTGATATCTATAACAGGAGCAATACTTGGCACACTATTGACAAAACCCACCGATGAGGAAACTTTAAAATCGTTTTACAAAACAGTTAATCCATGGGGTTTTTGGGGACCAATCAAACAAAAAGTTATGGATGAAAACCCGGATTTTGTACCGAATAAAAATTTCAAAATAGATATGTTTAATGTGTTAATTGGCACAATAGCACAAACAGCGTTGGTAGCTCTGCCCATTTACATTATTTTGCAAGAAGCATTTCCAATCTGGATAACAATTATTATTACTGTAATTTGTGTATTGATTCTTAGAAAAACATGGTGGAATAAATTGCCGGAGAATTAAGAATTGTTTCAATATACCGTTATCATATTTTAAAATGGAGCTGAAATAAAAAATTTTGTTTTCAATAAAAGAATGGCAGTGAAGATATGGATTTGTAAAACTTCGGTTTAGCTTTTGAAAAATTTATATTTAAAATGTAAGAGATATGAAAAAAACATACAACTGGGCAATTTTAGGTTGTGGAAATATTGCAGGGAAATTTAGCAATGATTTGAAATTATTATCCAATGCAAAATTATATGCAGCGGCATCGCGCGATTTAAATAAAGCGAAAGAGTTCGCCTCCGACAAGGGTTTTGAAGTTGCCTATGGTAGTTACGAAGAAATGGTGAACGACCCCAAAGTAGATGTGGTATATATTGCTACTCCACATTCACATCATTATGAACATACCTTACTTTGTTTAAAGCATAAAAAAGCAGTTTTGTGTGAAAAGGCTTTTGCTATGAATAAAAATGAGGCAGAAGAAATGGTAAACTGCGCAAAGGAAAACAACACTTTTTTAATGGAAGCTTTCTGGACGATGTTTCAACCCAGTTTTATTCAGGCCATGGATATTTTGAGTACTGGTGAACTGGGAAGGGTAAAAGTGCTTCGTTCAGATTTTGGTTTTAATGCTCCGTTTTCAAAAGACAAACGGTTGTACAGCAGGAAATTAGGTGGTGGTTCCTTGCTCGATATTGGTATTTATCCTGTGTTTGCTGCGCTTACTTCTTTGGGAATTCCGGATTCAATAAAAACTTTTGTCGATTTTAGCCAGACTGGAATTGAAGAGAGTCTTAGTATGATTTTTAAATATAAGGATGGCGAAATGGCAAATCTAACATCAAGTTATTCATCGTACTCTCCAACACAAACCGAATATTGGTGCGAAAAAGGATATTTAGTACTAAATCCGAAATGGCACGCGGCAACTAACATTAAACTTTGGAAAAACGGAGAGGTCATTCAAACATTAAATTCTGACCATAGAGAGGGAATGGGATATCAATACGAAGCCGCTCATGTTATGGAATGTTTAGACATGGAAAAAATTGAAAGTAACAAAATGAGCTGGAAAATGAGTCTTGATTTGCTCGAGACTTTGGATAGGATTAGAATTGATGGCGGAATATTTTTTCCGGAGCACGATAAGAATATGTTCGTTTAATTTTTACAATTTTTGTAATTGAACTTTTCCCAATTAAAAATACAATTCGAAATTGAACTCACCAATAATATTTTGAATTATTGGATGAATGAAGTTTATGATCCGGTACGAAAAACTTTTTTTGGCAGGATAACAAATGAAAACGAGAAATATGGTGAAACGCCACTTTCAGCGGTTTTTATTACTAGAATTATGTGGACTTTTGCCGCTTCTTATCGCATTTTTCCGAATGTAAAGTATAAAAAAATGGCAGATGAGGCTTTTCGAATTCTGCTCGAGAATTTTTGGGATAACGAAAATGGTGGAATTTATTGGAGCGTTTTACCCAATGGAAAAAAGTTAGATACCAAAAAACAGTTTTATGCTCAGGCATTTTTCATTTATGCGTTATCGGAATATTATCTGGCGTTTCAAAGCGAAAAAGCTAAACAGATTGCAGTTTCAATGTTTCTATTGATTGAAAAATATGCATGGGATATTGAGTTTGGTGGTTATGTGGAAGCCTGTACCGTAAACTGGTCGGAGATTAAAGATCAGCGATTGAGTTTGCGTGATTTGAATGTGAAAAAATCGATGAATACTCACCTCCACCTTTTGGAAGCATACACAAATTTCTATCGGGTGTATAAAAACCAGCTAGTAAAAAAGCAGTTAAAGAATCTGGTTCATATATTTTTGGAAAGGATTATTGATAGGAAAACAGGACACTTGAATCTGTACTTCGATACGGATTGGAAAGTGCATTCAGGAATTGTTTCGTATGGTCACGACATAGAATATACGTGGTTATTGAACAAAGCTGTTGAAGTGCTGGGAGAAAAAGAATTAATTGGCGCAGTGGAAAGCATAGTCATGAAATCTGCTGAAATAATTGCAAAAGAAGGTGTGGCTAAACATGGTGGATTGTATTACGAAAAAAAGGGCGAAAAACTAATGGAACAGTTTCATTGGTGGCCACAGGCAGAAGCAGTGGTAGGTTTTTTTAGTGCCTGGCAAATTTCGAAAAACAAGAATTATTTACAGTTGAGTTTAAATGGGTGGGAATTCATTCAACAAAATATAATTGATAAAAAAAATGCAGAGTGGTTTTTGGGTGTTGATAAAAACTTAGAGCCTTTGCATATTGACAAAATTAACGAGTGGAAAGCTCCTTACCACAATTCTCGGATGTGCCTGGAAATGATTTGCAGAATTAGTTCGCTTGTAGATTAAGAATAGGTAATTATTAAACAGGAATAAATTTGCAAACTCAATAATTTCGATGATTTAAATATCTACGATTGGTAATAATATATTTTCTTAAATCAGAAACAAGGATATTATCAAGCTCTTCGTCATTGTTTTTACTTGTTTCGGCAAAAACAAATCCAAAAACTGGGTACTCTTTAATATTTAGTTTTCTTATTACCAATGCATTTTCCAGATCATTGTTGAGCAAGACGTAATTAAACCCCGAAATTTCTGATGGTTTGATCCCCGAGTTGTTATCCAACACGATTATACTGTATTTTTTATCGTTTTCAGTTTTAAATATATTTTCCCAATCTGGCTTTTTATTGTCAATAAAATATTCGTAAGAATTAATTCCAAAGGCGTACCACGACAAATCTCCGGTTGTACACCAACCACCAAATCGGAGTGGATTAATTTCAATCGGACGAATTTGTCCTTTCGCATCAATTCTTAATTCAACGTGTGCCGGAAAGTTTTTTAATCCTATTTTTTTGCCAATGGGGTTCAAAAAATCCTCAATATTATTTTTGTTTTTGTAAACAATATTTTTTGAAGTAGAATAAACTCTGTCGCTAATATCTGTCCCCGACGAGAATTTATGATGCAAAATATTTAGTATTACAACTTCACCTAAATTGTTAAAGTAGCAATCAACTGCAAATTCCTCGCCTTCAATGTATTCTTCAATAATAAATATTGATGTATCCAAAACTTCTTTCGGAAAAATACTTTGTAACTTTTTAACATTCAACTCTTTTTTTGCCGCCTGCCATTCTTCCAAATTTCGAATTATATGAACGCCAATACTAAAGAAACCCAATGATGGTTTGATTACAAAAGGGAAGCCTATTCCATCCAAACTTAGTTCTGGAATATCTTTTAATTCAACAGTTTTGTAGAAAAAATCGGGGAAAGTATTTTTTATTAGATCCCTGAATTTGGCTTTGTTTTTTAATAATGGTAATTGTTTTGTATGTCTGGAATATTTTAAGTTTTTACCAATCCAGGGCAAAGCATTCTCCGAATTTATATAAATAGGAAAATTCGGGTTTTGTTCAATAAATTCAATTGCATCTTTTTCCGATACCCAATTTAAAGTTTCATCTGAAACTAAAGTTTTGGCAATTTTGGTTGAAACAATTTTGTAGTTATTGTCTTTTATGGTTTTTATTAAAAAGTCTGAAACATAAGGTTGGTCTATCAAAAACATATTGTATTTAGTGCTTATTAAATTTGTTATTTTTATTATCGAATATTACCTAATTATCCCGTATTGGAAATGAAACAATTCTGATCGAAGTATTTATTTTGGTTCAAGACTCATCACGTAATCGTAACTCTCGTCCAAATATTTTGCTACAATGTCTAAATCTTCCAGCATAGTTTCGGGTATCAAAACGTATCCGTGTATTATTGAATTGTATGATTTAAAAATTGTCGAATCAAATTCTTCGATGTACTTTTTCTGAACCGGTTTTGAGAATTGAATCCCTATTTCTCCGGCTTTGTTTAATAAAGAAAACATATATCCATTTGCTGAAGTATAAGGCATTGTTTTGCCTTTCCTTTCAAACCTAATGCATTTAGCTACTAATTCATCGTAGATTTTTAGTTTTTCATTCCACATAATTATTGTTTTTCAACTAATTCTTTAAATTGTCTCCCAGTTGCTGAATCTGCGGCTCATCAAATGGGTAATTAACAAATATCGTCGGTACAGGCGAAAACCGCGTAAACTTGCATGGAACTGGCTGGGCAACATTTATAAATGCTATCCCAACCTTTTTGTGCATTGGACGTATGGTTTTCAGCCGTAGAGTCCTACTTCGAAGAACCGTATGATGGGAGAATATCACGTACAGTTCTGTGAGAGGTTTAGGGGTGAAATCCCCTTTGCCTACTCGACATTTAACTTCTATAAATCAAATTCATTTCCGATAATTCCTGTCCAATTTGATGAATTCCACTTAATATTTTTTCGGTTTGGTTTTCAGATGGTTTTTTATGCCCTTGCACATATTGAGACAATAACGTTGGGTTCATCCCAATTTTTTCTGCAAGAAATTTAGAATTTAGCACTTTATAATATTGGAAGAATTGCGCAAAATCAATTTCAAACTTTAAATTCTCATGGGTAATTTTATATTTTTCTTCAAAATTTAGTTGAGTTGCTTCGAGAGCATTATTAATAAGTTCAGGAATAGTTCTACCAGTTGTAAATATTGGGTATTCTTCAGAGTAAGCTGAAAATCCCGTTTTTGTTTTTTCAACTATTATTTTAATTTTTTTCTTATAATTTTTCATTGCTTCTGTTTTAAAGTTTTATTCCAGCATCTATTTTTCAAGTCTTTTCCGACTTCTTGACTTCCATGATTTGGAAAAATTATTATTCCTTCTTTTTGGTCATGTTCATTTTAACGTGTGAACCTTTTTGTGAAATTGGATACCAGCCATCTTTTTTCAAGAGCCGGAATAATTCTGAACATTTCATGTAATAATTTTTTCTAAATCGTAATCAAAGGTAAATAATAATTTACTTTTAGGCAAGCAGTATTTTCAGGAATTCTCTTTTTCTGAACATTGGCTTTAATAGCTTCCGGTTTGTGGAAAGCTATTAAATGAAACGAGCGAAGCGAAGTTTTATTTAACGTTTAGTATATGGTTTTGTGGCGGTTTTGAAACACAAATCTTTCAACTTACACCGATGTTTATTTATATCTAAAACGCTCATATTTAGCACTTAACCACCATAAAATATATACATTGTGTGTGCCCAGCATGAGCATGTGCGCACTTATTTAAAAGCTCTGAATAAATTCGTAAAATACAAATTTTCATTGTGAATTAAACATAAGTG
>Ga0307988_1000693_pt1 | contig 22201 bp, 20 predicted proteins | sample EllFjometagen183_FD_203166 | JGI IMG/M metagenome (GOLD analysis project Ga0307988, IMG submission 203166) | Marine microbial communities from Ellis Fjord, Antarctic Ocean - #183 | ecosystem: Environmental > Aquatic > Marine > Unclassified | place: Southern Ocean | collected 2014-10-08 | reverse complement strand
CTCTGGCCCACAAGCCCTTTAACCAAACTTGCAAAGTACGGGGCTGACCTCTATGCCGGACTTGAAGCAAAAACCGGACAACCAACCGGCTATGTACGGAATGGATCCCTGCGGGTGTCAAGAACTCCGGCCAGGAGGAGTGAATACCTGAGAGCCCTGGGTATGGCCAGGGCATTTGGCATCAAAATGGAAGAAATCAGTTTTGAAGAGGCCAAACGCTTTATGCCGGTCATGAACACCGATGACCTGACCGGTGCATGGTACCAGCCCGATGACGGAGTCACCAATCCCGAAGACACCACCCAGGCCCTGGCCAAAGGGGCTAGAATGGGAGGAGCAACCATCCTGGAAAATATCAAGGTTCTTGACATTGAAACGACCCAGGGTGCGGTCACCGGTGTAAAAACTGACCAGGGGGATATTCAATGCGAATATGTGGTCAATTGTGCTGGAATGTGGGGGAGAGAAGTGGGCAAAATGGTGGGTGTAAGCCTTCCTCTGCTTGCAGCAGAACATATGCACATGACCACGGAACCCATTGAAGGCGTGTACAAAGGAATGCCCTATCTACGGGATATGGATGGCTACATCTATATCAAGGAAGAGATGGAAGGCCTTCTCATGGGTGGGTTTGAGCCCATGGCAAAGACCTGGGGAGTCAAAGGTATTCCGGATAATTTCGAATATACCCAGCTGGATGAAGACTGGGACCAGATGGATCTGTTCATTCAAAATGCCATCATCAGGGTTCCTGCCTTTGCCGAAGCAGGGGTCACCAACCTCACCACTGTACCGGAAAGTTTTACCCCGGATACGTCCTATCTTCTGGGCGAAGCCCCTGGAGTGAAAAACTTTTTTGTGGGCTGCGGCATGAATTCCGTTGGAATCACCAGCGCTGGCGGCGCGGGCATGGCACTTGCCACATGGATTGTCCAGGGATACCCTGAAGAAGACCTCTGGCCCGTAGATGTAAGGCGGTACAACAAATGGCAGAACAACCTCAAATACATTGAAGAACGTGTCAATGTGGAATCTGTCGGCAACCTATATACCGACCACTGGCCCTTTAATCAGCCCACATCCTCCCGGGATGTCTTAAAAACCCCCATCCATGACCGGTTAAAGGATATGGGCGCCTGCTTTGGTGTGGTTTCAGGCTGGGAACGGGCCAATTGGTTTGCCCCTGAAGGCGTGGAACCAAAATATGAATACAGCTGGGGACGTCAAAACTGGTTTGAATTCTCCGCCCAGGAGCACATGAATGTCAGGGAAAATGTGGGAATCTATGACCTGACTTCCATGGGTAAATTCCTCATGCAGGGCAAGGATGCCCAAAAGGTTCTCCAGATGATCTGCGCCAATGATGTGGCTGTACCCTGCGGCAAGGTTGTTTACACCCAGATGCTCAATGAACGGGGTGGCATTGAAGCCGACCTCACAGTGACAAAAATGGAGGAAGACAAATTCTTCATTGTAACTGCCGGAGCAACTACCACCCGGGATTTTGACTGGATCATGCGCCATATACCCAAAGAGGACCATGCGGTTCTCACCGATGTCACCTTTTCCTATACCATGCTGGGAGTCATGGGTCCCAGGTCCAGGGATCTTTTGAACAAAATCACGGATGAAGATCTTTCCAATGAAGCCTTTCCCTTTGCCACCGCAAAGGAGATCGATGCAGGATATGCCACGGCCTTTGCCGTCCGCATGAGTTTTGTTGGAGAACTTGGCTGGGAGCTGTATATCCCCACACCCTTTACCCTGGACATTTTTGACAAACTCATGGAAGCCGGCAAAGAATTTAACTGCAAACTCTGCGGTCTCCATGCACTGGATTCCCTGCGTCTGGAAAAGGGATACAGGCACTGGAGCAGTGACATTACGCCGGATACTACCCCCTATGAGGCAGGCCTTGGATTTGCCGTAAAACTGGGCAAAGAAGACTTTATTGGAAAAACCGCCCTTGTCAAACAAAAGGAAGAAGGAATAAAGCAAAAGCTGGTAATTTTTACCATTGATGACCCGGAACCCCTTATCTACCATGATGAGCCAATCTATAGGGGTGGTGAAATTGTTGGTGAAAACACCCATGGTTCCTATTCCCATGTAACTGGAAATTCCATTGGCATGGTTTATCTTTCCAATGAAGATGGAATCACGGATGAATGGATCATGGACGGGGACTATGAAATTGAGGTGGAAGATAAATTATATCCTATCACCCTTCATTTAAAAGCGCCCTATGATCCCCAGGGAAAATCCATCAAGGTATAGATCAGGAGATAGTCTATATTTTTACAAAATGGTATTTTGTATACTGGCATATTGAATAAAGGAGTATAATATGAAGCGACCTATCAAGTCAGGGAAGCTTTCCAGCGGAGGATTCAGCCTCAATGTTCTCACGGATGATGAATTGTACGAGATTCATCTGGGAACCCTTGAGGTACTGAAGACCACTGGTGTTTATGTGGAAAGCGAGGAGGCACGGGAGATTTTCAGAATCGGCGGTGCCAATGTCAATGAAGAAAACAAGGTGGTGACCTTTCCCCCCTATCTGGTTGAAGAGTGCATCCAATCCACCCCAGATACCTTCCATGCCTACGGCCGAATTCCGGAAAGCGATGTAGTGCTGGAGGCCAACCGGGTTACCTTTACAAATTTTGGTGAAGGAATCATGTTTGTGGACCCCTATACGGGAGAACACAGGGAAACCACCAAAAAAGACGTGGAAATGGCTGCCCGGGTAATTGATCACCTGGAACATGTGGAAACCTATGAAAGATGCATGCTTTCCCATGACAAGCACCATTCAGTCCAGGCCCTGCACAATGCAGAGGCCTCTTTGACCAACACCACCAAACACCATTGGCTAGGGCCGGTGGACCGATACCAGTGCGGCAAAATCCTGGAGCTCTGCTGGGCCATTGCCGGTGGGGAGGATAAGTTCAGGGAAAGACCCTTTCTTACCTTTGTCACCTGCCCCATCAGCCCTTTGAAACTGTCCTCCCACCATTGTGACATTATTATTGAAGCAGCCATGAACGGTATCGGGGTCAACTGCATTGGAATGGCAATGTCAGGAGCTTCCTCTCCCATCCACATTGCAGGAACCCTGGTGCAGCAGAATGCCGAGGTTCTTTCCAGCCTTGTTTTAAGCCAGCTGGTCAAAAAAGGGGCGGCTTTTATATATGCCAGTTCCACTTGCCCCCTGGACCTGAAGCAGGCCACGGCAACGGTTGGAGCTCCTGAAACTGCCATGATCAATGCTGCTGTGGCTCGACTTGCCAGGTTTTACAGCCTGCCTGTTTTTGCCGCCGGTGGCTAGGGCGACAGCAAACTTAGTGATTACCAGGCAGGTCATGAAAAAACCATCACCGCTCTCCTTCCGGCGTTGTCAGGGTGCAACGTTATTTACGGTTTGGGAATGCTGGAGATGGGAATCACTTTCGACCTGGCACAGCTGGTATTGGACAATGAAGTCGCAGGATTAATTAAAAGAACGGTAAACGGTATTGAGGTCAATGATGAAACCCTTAGCCTGGATACGATCAAGGAGATCGGACCCTTTAAGGATTATCTTGCCCATGAATCCACCTTTAAAAATATGCGGCTGACAACAACTCCAAAATTAATGGACCGGAGGATGAGGCCCAGATGGGAAAAAGACGGTTCAAAGGATGCCTATGAACGTGCGAGTGAAAAGGTAAAACATATCATAGAAACCTATGAACCCCCAAAACTGTCAGACGAGGTATTAAAAAAAATACGAGACATCGTTGATGGCGCCGAGGCTGAACAGGGAGTCAAAAAATAAGGATCGGAGATGAAATAAGTTGAGCAGAAATAGCGCAGAATTTTGATTTATCTACAAGGAGCATTAAAGGTTCAATAGCAGGTCTATCGGGCCTTTGATGCAACGCAGTAGATGGATCAAAAGACAAGCAATTTCGTTCAAATTATAAAATTTGCGGTCCTAAATAAACCGGACCGGATCCTGTAATCTCCGGTTACAGGACCCGGCCCCAACAAACAAGAAAAAAGTAAGGATAGTAAACAATGCGCATCTATGTGTGTGTCAAACATGTTCCCGACACTGCGGCAAACATTAAAATTGTCAGCGATACAGGGTATGACAAAGAAGTAAAATATGTGCCCAACCCCTATGATGAGTATGGGGTTGAAGAGGCGATCACATTGGTGGAAAAGGCAGGACAAGGGGAAATCATTGCCCTGTGCGTGGGAAATGAATCCTCTGCAAACAGCCTGAAATCCGTCATGGCCATGGGAGTCCACCGCAGCATTCTGGTGAAGACAGATGAACAATTACTTGACAGTGCCAGGATCGCAAAGGCACTGGCAAAGGCAATTGCCCAGGATGAAGCCCCGGATCTTATTTTCATGGGAAAACAATCCGTGGACAGCGAAGGCATGCAGACCCCATACCGACTGGGAGCTGAACTGGGTCTTCCCGTTGTAACCGGGGTGGTGGATTTCTCCATGGAAGGATCCATTGCCAAAGTCCAGCGGGAAATCGGCGGGGGAGCCAGGGAAACCAGCACCATTAAAACACCCTGCATCATCGGAGCGACCAAAGGGTTGAACGAACCCAGGTTCCCCAAACTGCCCGCCATCCTCAAGGCAAAGAAAAAAGAGATTAAAGTAATTGATATGTCAACCCTGGAAATTGCGGATGATTCACAATACCGGCTCAAAAACCTTGAACCTGTTGAAGAACGCTCCAATGCCAGAATTCTGGAGGGAAGCACCCAAGAGATCGTTGATTCCCTGGTAAAAATTTTAAGAGAAGAAGAAAAGGTAATTTAAGGAGAAACCATGTCAAAGATAGGTGTATTCATAGAAACTGCGGATCAGGCCATAAAAAAAAGCGTGCCTGGCGTGATTTCCGCAGCCCTCCAGGGGGGAGAAGTTGTGGGATTTGTCCTGGACGGACTTGCTGAAAAATACAGGGAAAGCCTGGGGGAATACGGGGTCACTGAACTTGTGAGCCTTTCAGCTGCCAACATTGATTTCTCAAAACAGCCTGAAGCAGCCGGCAGGGCCCTGGCAGAAGGGGCAAAGGCCTTTGGCATAACATCCCTTATAGGTGTTTCCAGCCCCATTGGCAACGATCTTCTTGCCCGGGCTGCCATGGAATTGAAAGCTTCCCTGACCCTGGACTGCCTTCAAGTGAATTTCCAGGAAAATTATGCGAAAAAATCCCATTTTTCCGGCAAGGCCATTGCCACCTTTGAGATGGGCACAGGCCTTCATGTTATCGGCATTCGGCCCAATAGTTTTGATGCGGTCCAGAATCCCGTGGACTGCCGGGTCATTGACCATGACCTGGATCTCCCTTCCGGGGATGCCATTGAAATCATTTCCGTGGACAAGGCAGGTACAGGCCAGAAAGAGCTGACCGAAGCCAGCATCATCATCACCGGAGGACGGCCCATGGGGTCCAAAGAAAATTTTAAACTCCTGGATGAGTGCGCCAATACTATGGATGCCGCTGTAGGAGCCTCCAGAGCTGCCGTGGATGCAGGTTATGCACCCCATTCCATGCAGGTTGGCCAGACCGGCAAAATCGTCAGCCCCAAACTCTATATCGGATGCGGCCTTTCAGGTTCGGTACAACATTTTGCCGGAATGAAGACCTCGGATGTAATTGTTGCCATTAACACGGACAAGGATGCCCCCATTTTCACAAAATCAGATTACGGAATCATTGGTGACCTGTTTGAGGTGGTGCCAGCACTGACAAAAGCCCTGAAAGAGTAGAGGATGAAATGATCAGCTCAAATACATTTTGCAACTCAAGTACCCGCAAACTGCCCAGAACCAAAATTGTGGGTAAAGGGGACCTGCCCAGAATCCACGAAGCCAGCATCGATCTTCTGGAAAATACAGGGGTCATTTTTGAACACAACGAAGCCCTGGAAATTTTCAAAAAACACGGGGCAAAGGTGGAAGGAAAAAAAGTTTTTATTTCCAGAGCAATGGCTGAAACTGCCATGAACCTGGCTCCCACAGTCTACCGCCATGTTGCCAGGAACGACCAGCAGTCCGTAACCATTGGAGATGGGATCGCACCCCAGCCCAATGTTGGATGTGTGTTTGTTGAAGATATGGACAAAGGAAAACGTCGGGGGCTCCTGGAAGATTTTGCCAATTTCCAGAAATTGTCCCAGGCCAGTGAAATCGTGAAACTCACCGGAGCTTCACCTGTAGCCCCCGATGATGTGGAAACCCCTGAGCGTGCCCTGTACATGCTCTATGAAACCATAAAACATACGGACAAACCTTTCACTGGAACCTGTACCACCACCAGAAAGGCAGAAGAGTCCCTGGCCATGGTTGAAATGGTATTTGGTGAAGGCTATCTCAGGGATCATTATTGTGTAGGTGTCAGCACCAATCCCTTAAGTCCCCTGAAATACGCAACAGAAACCCTGGATACCATAATTGCCTATGCCAAAAAAAACCAGCCCGTATACCTGCTTCCCTGTGCCCTGGCCGGTGTAACCGCTCCCATGACTATTTTTGGCAGTATTATCCAGCAGAACACGGAAATTCTGGCAGGCACAGCCCTGGTACAGCTGATCAGCCCTGGTTGTCCAGCCGTCTATTGCCCTGCTTCCACCGTGGCGGACATGCGCACGGCCATCTGTATCTTTGCACCCCCGGAGCAGTTCCTCATCAATACCGCCTGTCTCCAGATGGCCATTGATTTTTACAAGGTGCCCACCAGGATCATGGCCGGCATGACTGATTCCAAGGAAGTGGATATCCAGGCGGGCTATGAAACAATGCAGAACATGCTCATGGGTCTCATGTCAGGAGGTCACATGGTGGAACAGGTGTTTGGAGTCCTGGATGCAATCATGACCATCTCCTATGAAAAATTCATCATTGATGAGGAAATGATGAGCCGGGTGATCCGTATCTGCGACGGAGTGGACACATCAGACCATGAAATGTCCCTGGATGTGATGAAACAAGTGGGTCCCGGAGGCAGTTATCTGTCCCATGCCGACACCTTTAAGCGGTTCAGAGACCAATGGCTGCCATCGGTATCCTGCTGGACTTCCTATGACAAATGGGAATCAAAAGGAAAGGAAAGTGTCATGGCAAGGGCAAACAAAAAATACAAAGAGATCCTTGCAAACAGGCCTGAGATGATGATCTCCCAGGATCTGGACAGGGATTTAAAGGCTTATTTGAATAAAGTACGGGGTGAATAATTTTATGTCCATGCAGCCTGAAACCATTTTAAAACATGTTTCCATGGGCGTCATGGGAGTGAATCATCAAGGAATCGTCCAATATACCAATCCCATGGCAGAACAATTACTCCATTGTAATATGGCCATGGGTACTTCCCTGGAAGAGATTGATCCATATCTGGGAGCAAAGGTGCTCTCCTCAATGGAACAGGGCAATACCAACCAGACATTTCATCTCCGGAAACCCTGGGGAAAAATTGAGGCACAGGTTTCTTTAATCGTAAATGAAGATGGAACCAGAGGTGCCGTCTGTCTCCTGCAGGATATTGAATCCCTTGAAGCATCAGCCTGGGAACTTCCCAATATCAAAGAGATGCACAGGCAGTTTCAAGCCCTTCTGGATCACAGTTATTATGGGATTTACATCATTGACGGCCAGGGAATCGTCATGAAGGTCAATGAGGTTGCCGCGAGTCTCATTGGACTTGAGAAAGAAAAAATGATCGGCATGAACATCAATGACTTAGCTGAAAATGGGATTGTGGACCAGGCCCTGACCCCTAGCATTTTAAAGTCTAAAAAACCTATGACCCGCCCCCTTTACGTCATAAAAAGCAACAAATATATCATGGCATCGGGAATGCCCATATTTGATAAAAACAATAAAATTTTATTTGTGGTGGTCATTGAACATGACATGACCATTGTAAAGGAGTTGAGGGAGAGCCTTGAACAGGCAAAGCAGGTTGCCGATACCATAAAAAGCGAGTTGTCCGACCGAAATCTTCTGGAATTACAAAACAGGGAAATAATAGCGGAAGCACCTGCAATGAACCAGGTATTAACAATACTGCTTAAACTTTCAAAAATGGATGCGTCCAACATTCTTATCACAGGAGAGTCAGGTACAGGCAAGGGCCTTTTGTCCAAATTCGTACACCAAAACGGCTCCAGGAACAACAAGCCCTTTATCTCCATTAATTGTGCGGCTCTCCCGGACATGCTCCTGGAAGCAGAATTGTTTGGATATGAAAAAGGAGCATTTACAGGAGCCTCTGATGCTGGTAAAGCAGGGCTGTTCGAACTGGCCAACCAGGGAACCATTTTCCTGGATGAGATTGGAGATCTACCGTTTTCCGTCCAGGCAAAACTTCTTAAATTTCTGGATGACGGGGAGATCAGACGGGTTGGGGGAACCAAAGCCATACATGTGGACTGCATTGTTATTGCAGCCACCAATCACAAACTTGAAGAATTGGTTCAAAAGAAGAAATTCCGTCAAGATCTATATTTCCGGCTTAACATTTTTCCAGTTCACATTCCACCCATCCGGGAAAGGCGGGAAGATATCCTGAAAATTTCAAATTTTTATTTGAAAAAATACAATAAAATTTTTAAGCAGAAAAAACGGTTTTCAGAAAAATGTCTTGAACAGCTTCAGGCCTATGATTTTCCCGGAAATGTCCGTGAATTGAAAAATATCATCAAAAACGCTGTTGTTATAAAGGAAAAAGACATACTCAACAAGATTCTTCCACCCGGCAGGATCAGACTGGAATCCCCAGTCTATTCATCGGGCTATTCACCTGCAGAAACCCAAAACGCCTCAACTACCAAGCCCTCAAAACCCCTGGGACTTACGGAAAAACTGCTTGAATTTGAACGGAAAAGCCTTGAGCAGACCCTGGGCAGATTTGATTCAACCCGGGATATGGCCAGCCACCTTGGCATCAGCCAGTCCACAGTGGTCCGCAAACTGAAAAAACATGGATTATCTATTGAATAGATGGCAGGAGCATGGCATCTGACAGCCTGTAAAAACCCTTAAAATTTTCCAGCCAATAAACTGAAAACACTATATTGTCACTATTGAAAGTGATAATTTCCTGCCTCTTTTCAGAGGCATAGATGAGATACATTGTTCCCGTGTTTTCAATCCTGTAAATCATTGCTGCATGGTTATTTTTAAGAACCATGAGGTCTCCGTTTTGAATGTCATTCCCATCCACTTTCACGGTATTGCGTATCAAATGGGCCATGGGCAGATACCCTTTATATGACAACCCTGCTTCCTTGGCAGCCAGGGAGTAAATGGAAAAAAACAGATAAGAATTATCCGAGGTTCCGGACTGTCGGGGATTGCCTCCCAACTGATAGGGAAGACCGACAAACTGGGTTGCAATGGATGGGATACTTTGCCTGAAAAATTGTTTTTGTTTTCCTAAATAAGTATCGTCCCTGTCACTGAATTCCTTCGTCCCTTCATGATTTAAACCCCACACAGAACCTGCACAGCAAAAAAACGCAACCAAGATCGTAACCAATAGAATTTTTTTCATGAACCTTTCCCCTTTGACTTAATAGACTGATGTGAAAATATAGAATACTGGATAAAAAAAGGCAAGCAAGATCCTGGGAAAAGCGATAACTTTTGTGAATAGAATTTTATCTTTCCTGGAAAATTATCATACAGCCCAAAATATAACCCGACATTTAATAGACAGACAGTTCTCTTGAAATTGAACCTGGAAACTGATATTTTCAAAATACTCTGATCTTAATCACTACCTAAAGGAGATACATATGTCTTTGGATAAAAAATACTTTACCGGTGTAGTATGGCAGGATTTTCAACACAAGGAACTCATGGATCATTTCATAAAATTAAAAAAGGCAAAAGACGACAAACAAGATAAAGACGCCTTTAGGTTTTCCATTGCTTTTCTGGCCATGTATGTGAATCACCATTTCAAGCTGGAAGAAGAGTACATGGAGATCTATTATTACCCGGAAAAGGAATCCCACAAAAAGGAACACAGAGAATTTATCAAAACCCTTAAAAAATTCCGGTTAAAGCACAGAGAGTGCTCTGAAAAAGCGACTGACGAGCTTTTGGAAGAAATATATCAATGGATACTGAATCATATTTTCGGAGATGATAAAAAACTTGGAACTCATATACTGGAGGCAGAAAAAACATGATACAAACAGAGAAAAATATGAATCCAACCCTGGATATTCTGTCATCCCACAGGTCCGTCCGCCAATTCAAGGACAAACCCGTTGAAGAATCGAAATTTCAAGCCATTGTCAGGACAGCCCAATGTGCATCAACCTCCCACAATGTCCAGGCCTATTCAATTATCCGGATCAGGGATAAAAAAACCCGAAAAAAAATTGCAGACCTGGCAGGCCCCCAACCATGGGTTGAAAAGGCACCGATTTTCCTTGTCTTCTGTGCAGACCTGACCCGGCTTACAATTGCCAGTGAGATTCACGGGATAAAACCTGAAACCGGATGGGCCGAACAATTTGTGGTGGGAACCGTGGATACGGCCCTGGTGGCTCAGAACCTGATGGTGGCTGCGGAATCCCTGGGACTTGGCGGGGTTTTTATAGGAGGTATCCGAAATGATCCGGCCAGGGTAAGTAATCTATTGAATATTCCGGATCATGCCTACCCGGTCTTTGGCATGTGCCTGGGCTATCCTGACCAGGCACCGGACACCAAGCCCCGTCTTCCACCTGCTCTGGTGCTGAAAGAAGAAACCTTTGACAGCCCGGCCAGGGCAGAAGATTTGTCCGATAGCCCGGTACTAACCCCAAAAGAAAACCTGGACATTTATGACAAGACCACCCGGGAATATTATGCAACCAGGGACAGCAACCTCAAGGACCAGACATGGAGCCGCCAGATGGCCGATTTCATGGGCCGGGTCATTCGGCCCCAGATGAAATCTTTTCTTGAAGAAAAAGGTTTTTTCCTGAAATAACAGAGATACTCTGTTCCCCAACGCTCAAATAACAAATGATTCAAATTACAAAAGAACAAAAAGAGATTATCAATTGTGAGGTTTTGCCCGGCGAAACCCTTAAAATCATGGCCTTTGCAGGTACCGGCAAAACCACCACCCTTGTGGAGTATACCAGGAAACGACCCGGGATACGGTTTTTATACATTGCCTTTAACAAAAGCGTGCAATTGGAGGCATCCCGAAAATTTCCTGGAAATGTAACAGCCAGAACCACCCATTCCCTTGCCTTCCGGGCCAAAGGTTTTAAATATAAGGACCGCCTGGTAAAAGGCTTCAGGGCCAACCAGGTTATGGCAGCCCTGGGCCTTGAAAAATATGAAGAAGCCAAATTTACCATGGACACCCTGTACAATTATCTGGTCTCGTCAGACCCCAAGGTTACCTTTCATCACATTCCACCCATGGCAAGGGGGTTTTATAAAAAGAATAAAAGTCCAATGCCCGATCTTGTTGATCGAGCCAACTGCCTGGGAAGACTTATGTGCGACGGGTCTGACAAAACCATTGGCATGCTCCATGACGGATATTTAAAACTCTATCAATTATCAAGCCCTGTCCTGTCCTATGACTGCATTCTACTGGATGAGGCCCAGGACATCAATCCGGTAACGGCTGCCATTGTCTTTGCCCAGGCCCGAACAGATCAAAACCCCACCCCCTGTTCCATCATCCTGGTGGGTGACGGCCACCAGCAGATTTATAGTTTCAGGGGAGCAAAGGACACCTTAAAAACATTTCCAGCAGCCAGGACAAATTACCTGACCCAAAGTTTCCGGTTTGACAATAACATTGCCCGGGTTGCTAATATGGTTCTGGGAGCTTTTAAGAAAGAAGATAAAAAAATTGTGGGCACAAAGGTAAACAGGCCAAAAAAAATTCCATGGGATCCTGGGTTTCATACCATTATAGCAAGGACCAATGCCACACTCTTTGACAAGGCCGTGCAATTATACAAAAATCACAAAATAGGGTTTGTGGGAGGAGTGGGAAACTACAGGCTGAACATCCTCAAAGACGTCTATTATCTGTACAAAGATAATCCTTCCAGGATAAATGATCCCTATATCAAGAGTTTTGGATCCTTCCAGGGGTTAAAATCCTATGCCAGAACAGTAGAAGATTTTGAACTTTCCAGTCTCTGTAAAATAATTGAAAAATATAGTTTCAAGATTCCCAGCCATGTGGACAGAATAATGGAACAGGCTGTGGATGAGACAAAGGCGAGGGTTCTTCTTACCACAGCCCATAAATCAAAGGGCCTTGAATGGTCAAATGTCCTACTCATGGATGATTTTCACCCCCTGGTAAAGGAGGAAAATATCATTGATCCTGCCGGGGTTGACCCGGATGAATTCAACCTCATCTATGTGGCCATGACCCGGGCCATGATCAATTTACGATTTGATAAAAAAAGCGACATTCCAAGCTTTATACGGCTTTCCCTTGGACAGTCCAAAAGGCCCCGCAAGCCTGTTCCATAGTCCTGGGGCTAATCAAATTCAAGAAGTGGCCAGCGCATCTCCTGAGTTATCGTTTAAAATGAAACCACTATTTCATTATACGTTTTTCTCCATTTACCGGGGTGCAACTCCAAACCCGGTTTCTTGTAACCAACTGCCAGTAATAAAGGAACCCAATAATTATCAGGGATTTTGAATTCCCTTCGAACCGCCTCATGATCAAATCCGTCCATGGGATGTGTTTCCAGTCCAAGGCTTATAGCTGCATACATAAGACTCATTGCAAAAAAGCCAGTGTTCTTGACTGCAAAAGCAAGATTTGCATCAGTACTCCAATTGTAAAGTGAATTTGTTGCGTTAAGAAACCAGTCTCGTTGATCCGCTTGCATAGAGCCGGACTTGAGCATTTCTTCCCAATTTTTTTCAAATACCGGGCGACCTTCCTCCCAGCCTTTTTTATCTGCAAGAACAATCAGAATAACTGGCGCCTCTGCAACCTTGGGTTGATCCCAAGCCAGGGACTTAAGTTTTTCTTTTTCTTGCACATTCCGTAGTACCATCAAATTCCAGGGCTGAAGGTTAAAACTGGAGGGTGTGTTTGCTGCAATTTCAATCATTTTTTTCAAAAGATCTTTTGATACTTCTTTGTCAGTATTAAAAAAATTTATGGAACGTCTTTTTTTGTTTATTTCTTGAAAATTCATGGCGACTCCTTTTTAAAGTTTATGTGTTTTGAAAATTTTACCACTTCATGCCGGAACATCAATTAAGATGAGCTCCGCATGAGTAATTGCAGTCCTATGGAGTGAGGTTTCTTTACTGATTCTGGCCTGATCGGTTTTGTTTAATTTGCTTCCGTTGATATCGATTGTACCGTTGATGACATATAAAAAAGGTTTTCTTTTCCTCCCGGCTTTGAATCCAATATCCTTGCCTTTATCCAATTCAGCGCGATATAGTGAAGCATCTGTATTCAGGGTTACCGCTCCGACACCTGCCTTGTCGGATGCCAACAAAGCAAATTTGTTTTTCCACAAGTCAGGGCTGTAAGTTTTCTGATCTATGGAAGGTGTAAGATTTTTTTTACCCGGAGCATACCATGTGAAACGTTTTTCGGATCATAATAGCTGCTAAATGAAAAAAGCCAGTATGTTTTTAATCATCCCATATCGTTGAAATGCCTATCAGTTGATTTTATTATATTTATCATGATAGCATCCTTTGTTCAAAATTCTATATTAATTTCTCAAGTTACGGAGTAGAATTTTTTACCTCATCCAGTATTTTTCTAACCGTTTGAGCCATTTCAGATTTCACAATTGGTTTCATTAAAAAACTTTTTACACCAATGTCTTCAGCTTTTTCTTTGCTTACCCGCTCACTGAACCCCGTGCAAATGATAATCGGTGTATCAGACTTTATTGATAAAATTTCCTTGGCGAGCTTATCACCGGTCATATGTGGCATAGTCATATCGGTAATGACCAAATCAAAAGCATTAGGAGTGACATGAAATTTTTCTAAAGCATCCAAACTGCTATTACTAATAATCACTTTATAGCCGAGTGGTTCGAGTATGCGTTTTCCAAGTTTTGTGATAGAAACTTCATCATCCACGAGTAATATTCTTTCGGTTCCAGTTTGCAACTTGAATTCACTCTTATCAATGATAGTTTCGGAATTTTTTTTTAACAAAGGCAAATAAACTCTAACCGTCGTACCTTTTCCTTCTTCAGTATAGATTTGTATGTCCCCGTCATGCTGTTTAACGATTCCATATACTGTCGCAAGTCCAAGACCGGTTCCTTTCCCTTTTTCTTTGGTCGTAAAATATGGCTCAAAAATTTTAGTTAAATTATCCTTGCTAATCCCTATACCATTATCAGAAACAGATAAAACAACGTATCCCCCTGGATCAAGCGATTTGTTTTTTAGATCATTTCTTTCTAATATTGTTTCCTTAAGTTCCACGGATATGTTCCCACTATTTTTCTCCACAGCATGATAAGCGTTGGTGATTAAATTCATTGCTATCTGGTGCAACTGTGTAGAATCTGCAATCACTGCACCGCAATTGGTTTGAATATCATTTTTTATTTCAATATCTGATGGAATGGAAGAACGAGTTAGTTTTAGCACCTCTTTTAAAATTCGTTGGACTTTAACCGGTATCTTTCTATGCTCTGATTGTCTGCTGAAAGCAAGAATTTGTTGAACAAGTTCACTACCACGCTTGCCTGCATTAAGAATATCTTGAACATCCTCATATTCAGGACTATCAGGAGGCAAGTCTTGTAAAAGCATCTCAGAAAAACCAATAATGGGGTATAAAATGTTATTAAAATCATGTGCTATACCACCAGCCAAATTTCCAATTGATTCCATTTTTTGGGCCTGCTGGAGTCGAGCTTCAAGTTTTAGCCTGTCACTGATATCCCTTTTCACAGCCACATAGTTAACAATTTCTCCGTTGTCCGTAAAAACAGGGGATATTGATGCCTCTTCTATATATTGAGAACCACTCTTATTTTTATTAACGATATTCCCAGACCAGGTTCTACCTCTGGAGATGGTTTCCCAAAGTTCTTCAAAAAAAATTTTATCGTGCGTGCCACTTTTAATTATACTAATATTTTGCCCCATGATTTCTCTACGGGAATAACCAGTGTTTTTTTCAAAGGCAGGGTTTGCATAGGATATAACTCCGACTTTGTCAGTAATCACGATAGAATCAGAAGAATTGTCCATGGCCAATACTTGATGTTTTAAATCTGCTTCATTTTTTTTCCGTTCAGTAATATCGTTCACTAAGATCAACGAAAATTCATCAAGTGGAACCATATAAAATTCACAATTTCTTATGCTCCTGTCTTTTATTGTTAAATCCCACTCCTGCAAATCAATATCGCTATTGTTCTCTTCAGCTTTCTGTATAGCTGTCAACCATGACTGTTGAACTTTAGCCCTGTATTTTTCATCAGGATAGGCTGTTTTCCACCATTCTGCAGCAGTTGAGATATCCCTGCGAGTATACCCGAACAATTGTGTAAACTTTTTATTAAAATATGAAATATCCTGATTTGAATCTGTTATCACCATCGGCAAAGGAGATTTTTCTATCATTTTTCTAAACCGGATTTCACTATTTTTTAATTCCGTTTCCACCTTCTTGCGTCTTCTGATGCTAATTTGAAGAGCAAAGATGATCGAAACAAGAAGAATGATGATCGTGATAATACTCCATATAAGAGTTTTATACTCCCTATAGACTGAAAAAGGTTCATTGAGAATCATACTGTCTTCAGGCAGACTAGAACGTTTGATATCCCACCTTTCAAGCTGTGCATAATCAAACACATATTGAGACGGGCTGGTTTTAACAAATGGAATGTTGCTCACTTTTTCTCCATTAAGTATGTGTAAAGCAATATTTGCCACATTTTCTCCATGAAAAAATCCTCCAAGTACTTTGCCTCCGACCACTCCATAAGTCATTTCCAGCAGATGTGTGGTATAGACCGGTCGGGTACTTTTTTTTGTGATACGGGATATAGCTTCTCTCATAGAAAGATACTTACCCGACTTATCACGGTACAAGGTAAAAAAAATCACTGCGGCCTCCGCAGGTAGCCCTCCTACAATATTTTCAATCTCTGAAATAGAGTAATCATCAGAAAGGCGGATAAATTCTATATCTTTATATCGGCTGAAACTTGGCTCAGTCACACGCCATCTATATTTTCCAGAAGGAGTCTTGTCTATGACAAGATAAATTTTTTTAGTTTCAGGGTGAAGATCCAAAATGAGATTAATGGTCTCTTCATGAGGGGTGGTTTCAAGTATTCCTGTGAACTCACTGGGATCTACAATATTTGGTGCTTCACGATTATTTACCCCACAAACAACCACAGGCGTACCCGGGAATAGCTTTTCATGATATTCTCTGAGGAAATTAAATGCATTGTCATCGGATGAAATGATGAGGTCAAAATAATGATAGCGATATTTGTAGCTGAACAATTCATATAGTTTTGTCTTATATCCCTCATCATAGACCATGGTTTTAGTATCCATATACTCGATGATGAGTTCAATGTTTGACTCTTCCGGTTTCAGAACAGATTCGACTCCCTTCACTATATTGTCGGTCCAGGGAAAACCTTTATGGTATGAATTGAGTACTATGATTCTTTTTATTTTTTCATCTTGAGCATAGCCTGAGGCGGTGTTAAGGAAAACAAAACTCAGAATGAGTATAAATCCTATAATCCATTTTGTACTAAATCGTTTCATCTACCGCCTCATGAATCGTTTTTCTCAGATACTTCTGACTTCATGGCTCTTGAGACAAACTTACAGACTGCCAATTCATAGTCACCAACAGGAATCTTGGCTTTGTATTAGTTATTCCGCATATTTTCTGATGATGAAAGTTCAGTTTCCATATTCAAATGGCATCTTTATTTATTAACAATATCTGAGTGATATTTATTTATATGAAAAATCGCACAACCAAATGAATCAAGATCCCATTTGGTTTTTATTGGCGTACATTAAATTTTTCTCAAAGCCCAGAAAATTAATTTTTGAATTTCTTGAAATCAGGTTTATATATATTGGCTGTGTAAAAACGAATATTTAAAAGTTTTTTATTTTTTTATGGGTTTATTGAGAAATCGTGCAGCTTTTGCCTTATCAGTAAAGAGTTCAATCTCTACTGTTGATAAGTCCAAAAAAGATTTGAGCTCTCTAAGGTCAAAGCCTTTTGGTACCTCTTTGAACAGTATTGCTACTTTTTTTGAACCCAGAACATTCGCAGATACTTTCATCATTTTTACAACTTTTTGAGCATCCTTAGCATTATATGTAAATTCTGTTTCCGTCATATCGACTAAACGTCTTGTGACACCATCTCCCCTCTTGGTGTCAATAGCAATTTGAATTTCAGATATAATATCGATCACAGATACATTTCCTTTGGCTTTTAAAACCACAATATTTTTTTCTTCGTCCACTATATGTTTGAATGGCATGGTATTCTCCGCTTAATAAATCACTCTTTGGTGATATTAAATCAATTACATGGAAATAGGCATCATCAAATCAAGATTCAATTTCAGTATATTGGAGGTAAAGATGACCTAAAGGGATTCAGTTTTATTAGACTCTACCATACATCATCAAATTTATGGATGCAAATTTTAAAAATGACATCCTACATCTAAAAGGTAATAATCTTATTGCTTTCTTTAATTAAATCATAAAGATTTTTCTGGGTCCCGCTTTTATGATATCCTTCCTTCACACCGTGAAGGTCCATTAATTTACCTCACGCTAATAGCTCCCCTTCAGAAAGGGTAAATATTTTGGATAACTCTAAAAGTGGGAATTGAGTGGAGTCCAGTTTTTCATATTTAACGGATGGCCCATTAAGGAAGATGGTGACATCTTCCATTCCTTCGAGCATCATATTGGCTAATCTAAATGCATTCCATATTATCTCAGGGATATCTTGACAGATAACCATTGCAATTTTCATAAACAATCCTTTTGTTTCATCCTGTGTGTCTGATTAATAGATTGAAGCGTATTTTCAGTTTCTCCACAATTATTGATTTATATCGCTTTGTTATCAACAAAAAAAACAGAAATAGGGAAACGAACTTTTTCTATAAGGCAAATAAAATGAAAATAAATGTAATCGTCCAATACCACCAGTCAGTTTTTTTGTGGTTCAATTTTTAATTTCATTTTTCCTTCATCCTATTTTCTGATCAACGACAAATATTTTTCCCCTGGACCTTTCAGCAGGAGTCCGGGTCCACCCTATTTTTTATTCCAGAACTGCGCCACCTGGGCCCGACTTATCTCAATCCTTTCCCAGACCTTGCCCAGAATATAGGGTTTCTTATCCAGCCAAAGGGTTTCCATGTCCTGCCTGGAGTCAAAATCACATACTATCAAAGAGCCTGCCATTTTTTCTTCCTCATTTAAAATTGCCGTGGCAAAAAGCTATTTCCGGTTTTCATACATTTTTTTTTGCCATGGCCAAATGAGCTTTCCATGCTACCATACTCTATTCAAGCACACCTTAATCCTTGGCGTCATATCCTGTTACAATAAATTGCATCTTATCTTTGTCTCCATTTGCATGGGTTATATGAAAATAGCGAGATTTGAGTTGTGAGAATAAAATTTATATGGGTCAAGAAATGATTGAAAAGATTCCGAACTGTAGGCGACTATTTGTATTCACAAGGCTCTCCTTTTTAAACCCACGCCAGATACCACATATTGTGGTTTGATTATTTTTGAAAAACACCCGGATTTACAGGGAAAGTCTTCGGGAGCTATTTAATTTTGAATACCTGAAAAGCCCAGATAATAGCCAGAAGTAAACTCTTTTTGAATTTTAAAATATCTGTCAATTCTTTATCAAGATTAGAAATGGTATCATTGATACTTTGGATGTTTTATTGCTGTTATCCATGGGATAATTAATCATGATTGCCGGGAATATGTGATTAATCAAGTTTTTATATCATAGAGTTTATTTTGAAGAAATACATACAAAGATATGGTCTTGGCTCATATTGTTGAATAAGTGGCCCGCTTTTGCGTTTGGCAAATAATCTTAGGGAGCAGGAAATTGGAGGTGCCAGTTAATAATGCCTGATAATGATGGTTTGATCGATCTGCTTTTTGGTGTCTTAGTCATCATGTGGGCAGCCATGGTTCTGAAGGAAGGCAAATTCACGTTTACTTATCCTTTTGGCAAAGGCAACTGCGAGTTTTCCCGAAATCATAAACGGTTTCTGTATTAGACGGGCATATTGACCACTTTGGTAATTGGCGTGAACCTCATTCTATCCGGCATATAAATGTACAGGGGAAAGGATTTGTTTGAAAACCATGAATATTAAGCTAAGATTTATTGCTTTTTGACCGGCAGAGTGGTCAGCGCGATACCGGTAAATATAAGCGCCATTCCGGTCATATGAAACAGGCGCAAGCGCTCGCCCAAAAAAAGAAAGGCGAGCGCGATGGAAAAAACCGGCATGAGATGGAAGAAAATTCCGGCCCGGTTGGCTCCCACCATGTCCACTCCCTTATTCCAGCAGATGTAGGCCAGCACCGAGGGGAATACGCAGACATAGCCGATGATGCACAGGCTGGCCGGGGAAAGCCCGAATCCGCCCTTGACGAAAAGCTCCCACAGGTAAAAGGGTGTCGAAAAGAACAGGCCGAAACCGACGATCACCGTCAGAAAGGCAATGGGATCCATTTCCTTAGGACGAAGGCGCAGCGTGACGGAATAGACGGCCCAGCAAATTCCCGCCCCCAACGTCCAGAGATCGCCCCTGGAAAAGCCCAGTGTCCCGAGGACGAAAAAGTCCCCGCGAGTGATGATGGAAAGCAGGCCGGTCATGGAAACCAGCACGCCCACGCTCTGCCTCAAACTCATGCGGTCGCCAAAAATCAGCCATGCCGTAATTGCGATAAACACCGGGATCATGGCATTGACCAACACGGTGTTCATGGCCGTGGTGGACTGCAATGCCGTGTAGATGAATGCATTGAAGATGGCCACGGAAGGAATGCTCATCAGGGCCATCATCTTCCAATGCCGCCGCATGAGCTTGCTCTGCTTTCGGATGCGCGGGATACCGAAAGGAAGCAGGATGAGCAGTGCACCAAACCAGCGCCAGAAATTAAGGCTTACCGGCGGAATCAGTTCCCGAATGCCCCGGCCAAGAACAAAATTGCCCGACCAGAACAAAACTGTCAGAGTCAAGAGAAGATAGGGAAGCCAGACTGTCCGTTTTCTTGTCTCAACTCGGTCGTGAATATCCGTCATTTGTTTTCCGTTTCCAATCAATCGTTCAAGCTCCGATCCTTGTCTTTTTGTTAGTTTATTTTTATGAATATCAGAAGGGCGTTGATGATTCAAGCAGAGGTCTTGCTATATTTTTTTTTATATTATAAAAAATATAGTGAAAAAATGTCTTGTGATGCCGGTTCTGGTTCATATATTGTAATCTGAGTATTCAGATTTTAATCTCATCCACCACAAGATATGGAGTCAGATTTTAATTAAAAAATGGGAAGAATTCCCCTGCTATTCTGCAATTTTTGAAAGGCTGTAAAAACAAGAACTGTATTATTCTTTTTGCTGTTTTTCTCTTTTTATTTCTAAATACCAGTCTTCATTGCCATAAAGTTCATCTGAACATTCAGGGCACATACTATGGCTGAATTTTGCTTCTGAATGTTTTTGTATATATGATTCGATTCGGTTCCAGTATCCAGAATCATCCCTGATTTTTTTACAGGAAGAACAGATTGGAATCAGCCCGCTCAAGGTCTTAATTTTAAAAGAAGCTGCCTCAAGTTCGTTTTTTTGCTCCTGTAATCGTTCATAAAAATGTTGGCGAAGGGATTCGTACATCCATGAGAAAAAAGTAACAACCAACATGGAAATGATAAACCGAGTCTTGAATTCGGTGGTATAATCAAAAGTATTTAATACTCCTGGGAATTGTATAATCGCAAAAGCTATTCCCATCATCAAAGCGCTCCAGACAATTCCTTCCTTACTGCCTAAAAGAAACAGAGCCGTCATTGGATATATATACAGCCATAAAATATCTGCTCCTTTGTATAATCCCGATTCAACATTGTATAAAAAAAGAAAAGTAATGGCTGCCACTGCTATTCGATATAAATTTTTGTCATTTTCTATTTTTTCCAGGATCTGACAAACTCCGATAAGTATCCCAGCAGTTAAAAAGTTAGCCCATGCATCTTTCAACCCTCCGCCAATCATCAGGTGCGAAAAACCGAATATAAAAAGTAACGGTATAGCAACAGATGCTGCCATATAAAAATATACCTGTCTCCGCCTGTTTTCATTATTTAATTTTAAATTCTTATTCGTTGGAAAGTATAATTCTTGAAAAATCTTTGAAATTGGTTTCATTGTGCACCTTGTCTTGATTCTTCATAATTCCCCAAACACTCAATAAGCGGACTATTGAAACCATAAAACCACCAGAATGCGTTTAATATTCTGGCAAAATTCAATAATATCATCATACTGTATCTTGTGGTGTAAAACAAATTGTAATTTACAAAAACTGATTCAAATATATGGGAAAAGGTAAAGCTGAATTAATCAGGTCACCATTATTTTTAATTGGAGAAAAAATTGACCGATAGCTGTCATGATCCAAAAACTTAACCAGAGTAGGGTAGAGCAAAATAAACCAGCGTCATGGAGCGAATTTGATCAGTTTTCCTTTTTAACTATCAAAGAAGACACTTGATAATTTTCTCAAATTTATGTGGTCCTTTTAATATTTTTATTATATCATGCCCAAGCATCATAACTATCTGTATTTTAATGGTAAATTGTTAATTGTTGGCTTTGGCACACCGATTGCATTTCAAGGAGCAAGTTGACGGCCCTTGTTTATGAGCTCGGGTTTACATAACAGACATTATTTTAAGGAGTATTATCCCATGCAAAACAGATTGCAACCGCTTAAAAGTGATCAAATACAAATCATTCATAATGCCTGTATGCGTATCTTGAATACGGTTGGCGTATCTTTTAAAGAACCTGAGGCCATTGAAATTTTCAAAACCCACGGATTTAAGATTGACGGGGACAAGGTTTTTTTCAAAGAGTCTCAGG